>Ga0209373_10004778_pt1 | contig 11510 bp, 6 predicted proteins | sample Higcelweek5metaG_FD_187173 | JGI IMG/M metagenome (GOLD analysis project Ga0209373, IMG submission 187173) | Freshwater pond sediment microbial communities from the University of Edinburgh, under environmental carbon perturbations - High... | ecosystem: Environmental > Aquatic > Freshwater >... | reverse complement strand
ACTCCGGTAGCGAACATCACTATCATTTACAGTGATGTAAGCACATACAATGCAGATCCGGCGAACGTACTGCATTACAACTACACAATCACCAGGACATGGCGTGCAACGGATGTAGCAGGCAACTTCAGTGAGTGTATACAGACAATCACAGTTCATGATATCACGGCTCCAACATTCACAGTACCCGATGACCTTACAATTTGCAGGGACGTTACCTGCGCATACGATGTGGATCCTGTTATAACAGGGGATGTAACGGATGAATGGGATAACTGTGCACCTGGATTGAACGCTATACCCTCTGACGATTTGACCAATCTGCCTGGATGCAATGCTGTGGGATATATTTTAAGAACCTGGACATTGACAGATATTGCCGGCAATTCAACCTCGCTGATTCAAAGAATCTGGATCCAACCGGTACCTAAAATCTCAGTTGAAGTGCCTGATACACTTTACTGCAACGGGTCAACAATAAATTTCACAATTGATTCCCTGGTAGTCTCAGGAGGGGAGGTGATGTATAACCTCGATGTAACATACCCGGCAGGCGTTACCGGTAATCTGGCTGACGGGTCAAGCCAGATCATTAATATTTCCGATCTGCTTACAAACGTTACTGATATTCATCAGACAGTAACTTACAGGTTCATGCCTACATTCAGGGCAAACCCGGAGATCCCACATGTATGAACGGAAGGGATACAACTATCACAATTCATGTTCAGCCGACAGCAAAAGTTGTGGGGTCAGTAGTGAATAATGCACTTTGCAACGGAGATAATGTGGCCATATCGTGGACTTCCCCAACAACTCCCTATGCGGGCAAAGAATTCAATATAAGGGTAATAAATGACTATGTCGAAATTTCAGGTTATTCAGATCAGACTGGTTTAACCACGGCTGATATCATTACTGATGCTCTCTCGAATAGCGGAGATACCGCACGCATGATACAGTACGTTATAATTCCCGTACTCCTTGACATGGAAGGTAACCAGAGATGCCCCGGAATAAATGACACCGTCGATGTCTGGGTCAATCCCACCCCCAGGATCAATCCGATTGCCACATCGCAAATTTGCTACGGTGCGCCGACGAATATCAGGCTTACGTCACCTACTGTGATGACATCGGGGGTAATAAGATTTGACTATACAATTACAGCAAGTGCACCTCCCGCAGTTGTTGGTGGGAACAGGCTTCCTGCCAATGATCAGTCACAGGGAACGCTGATGGCATTTAATTATACAAACGAAAGCGATACAATTCAGACTGTTTCTTTCCATATCACTCCGAAAGTGTCAGGCGGTCCGCTATGTGCAAACGGTCCTGTTTTCACAACAAATGTCAGGGTACATGCTATACCCCTCCAGGACATGTTTATTTCCGACTCTATCACCTGTGACGGAGGTGGGAACGGAAGTCTTGAAGTAACAACTTCAAAGGGAGCTGGTCCTTATTATATTAAATGGACCGGACCATTCGGGTTCAACCGCGAGGGATTGGAGCTTCGTACAATAGACAATCTTCTTGCAGGTCTTTACAGGGCTACAGTCATAGACAGCCTGGGTTGCCAGGAGCCTCCGACATCTCTTAATCTTATAGACCCGCAGACAGATGCGAGCTTCTACAGCCCCCTGAAGGCACCGGCGTATGATTATCACATTACCTGCCCGGGAGCAAATGACGCACAGTTATTCCTTGCTGTGACAGAGGGAGCAGCCCCACCTTACGACTATGTAATCATAAGGAACCTGACGGATACTCTCTACACAGGGTCATTCCCCGGATTATATGAAATAAGTAATCCTGCCACATCCAGGATCATATCCGGTGTTATTCCCGGAGATTATCTGGCTGTTATAAAAGACAGCAGGGGATGCCCTCTGCCGCGGATGTATACTGTTACAGAGCCTCCTCCGGTAAACGTTATATTTGACGCGTCTGATTACAACGGATACAATATTTCATGCCGGAGTTACGGTGACGGATCAGCATGGATTGAGACAATAACAGGCGGAAGTGCTCCATATGCATATTCCTGGACTACCTCTGACGGACTTATTCCCGGCGCCACAAACGGAAATATAATCGAGAATCTTATCGCAGGTACTTATGACCTGACAGTCACGGATGCAATGGGATGTACCAGCGCCGTCTTCAGTATTACCCTGACCGAACCAGACGGAATAGACCTCATCAGTCTGCCGGCACTCTCTCAAAGTCCTGACGGCAATTACAATATATCCTGTTACGGCCGGAATGATGGCTCAATAAGTCTCGAATTCAACGGTACAGCAGGGGCATATACATACGCCTGGGACGGACCTTCAGGTTTTACTGCCACCACAGATGACATTACCTCACTTGTAGCCGGAGAGTATCACCTCCTGGTAACCAGCAATAACGGCTGCCTGAGGAATTATAACTATACGCTTACTGAACCTGATTCTGTCGGTATCCTGGTAAATAAATCGCTGACGGGTGACGGAGCTTACAACATCAGCTGCAACGGTGCTGACGGTTCAATAGATATTACCGTCACCGGAGGCAGTATCGGATCATACAGTTATTCCTGGAAGGATAACAGTGATCCTTTATGGACAAGCACCCTTGAGGACCAGATGGCAATAAAAGCCGGTTCGTACAGAGTATATGTCACAGATGCCAATGGATGTGAGACCGACAGAGGAACAACCCTGACAGAACCCCTTACCCTGGAAGCAGCAGTTGCTGTTTCTCATCTCACTTGCCTTACAGCACCTGCATACAATGACGGGTCAATTGACCTGAGTGTTTCAGGCGGTGCGATACCGTACACCTATGCATGGACCGGACCGGATGGATTCACAGCAACAAGTCAGGATGTTACAGGCCTTACTGAAGGTGACTACATAGTTACTGTGACTGACGCATATGGTTGCATTGTAACTGTTGACACTGTAATCAATATGCCTGAACAGCTGACGGTAAATAAGACAATGTCAAACCGCAACGGATACAATATCAGCTGCCTTGGACGTTCTGACGGGTGGTTAAAGGTTACTCCTCTTACCGGTGTACCGCCATTTACCTATTCATGGACAGGACCATCCGGATATACTGCATCAACAGACTCAATTGGAGGACTGGCTGCAGGTACATACTCGGTGACAGTGACAGATGCAAACCTGTGTACGCTCATTGATGAAACCATACTTACATCGCCGGGGCAGATCAGCATGAGTATCGTAAAAGGACTGAGCAACGGTGGCGGGTATAATATCAACTGCATCGGTTCCAGTACCGGCAGGGTGGATCTTACTGCAGTTAACGCCGCCGGTGCAGTCTCATATCTCTGGTCAGACGGGGGAAACGGGGCTTCACGGAATAATCTGAAGGCAGGAGATTATGAAGTTATCATGACTGATGGCAACGGATGCTCTGCAGACACCTCCCTGACATTGACAGAACCCGACTCGCTCCTGCTGACATTCAGTTTCGTCAAACCGTATTGCTCTGAAAGTCCTGACGGCAGTATTTCTGCAGAGGTGACAGGAGGTGAACCTGATTATACCTATCTGTGGAACGAAGGGTCCATTGTACCTGATCTGACAGCTCTTACTGCCGGAGTCTACATCCTTACGGTTACAGATGTTAACGGATGTTCAGTGACCGACTCTCTGACCATAGAACCGTCCCATAATCTTTGTGTCGGTATTCCCAACGCATTTTCTCCAAACAATGATGGGATAAACGATAACTGGAACATTAGCAGGATGAACCTTTATCCTGCTTCTGAGGTAATTATTATGAACAGGTGGGGAGAGATGGTCTGGAAGTCAGAAAAGGGTTATCCGGAGCCCTGGGATGGCCGTGCTTCAAACGGGAAGGTGCTGCCAGTCGATTCTTATCATTATGCAATTGATCTGCATAACGGTGAGAAGCCGATTGTTGGACACATAACAATTGTTAAATAGAATATGGATCATAAGCTGAGGAGTTAAGAAAGTGAAAAAGGGAATACTGATCATAATCGCATTGGTCCTGATCTGTACAGCTGAAGCTCAGCAGCTTCCGATCTACAGCCAGTATATTTACAATAAATTCCTTCTGAATCCTGCCGTTGCCGGAAGTGACGGTTACACGAGCGTCAATCTTACGGCAAGGGAGCAGTGGGTGGGCTATTCCGGGGCGCCACAGACATACTCTCTCAGCTTCCAGTTAAGAATGCTGAAGCAGAGTTATGTCATTCGTGATAACTTCTTCAAAAAGAAAACGTTCAAACCGCATACTGACGGTCGTGTTGGTATCGGGGCCAATATTTTTTCGGATATTAACGGTCTTGTTCAAAGGACAGGTATTTCCACTGCATATTCTTATCATCTCTGGCTGAACGGCCAGACGCAGCTCTCATTCGGACTTGCCCTGACCGGATATTTTTATAAGATCGACCAGAGTCAGATAGAGTTTGAGGATCCGGATGAGCCATGGCTGAACACCGATTTCAGGAAGGGAATCTTTGTTCCTGATTTTAATTTTGGATTATATATTCTTAACCGCAGTTATACACTTGGTATCTCGGCTCAGGAGATGATGGAAGGCTTTGTTAAGGTGGGAAGCCAGGCTTACAAGGACCTTAAGATAATGAGGACTTATTACCTTATGGGTAACTATGACTTCGAGATTGACGGCAATTCGGTACTTGAGCCTTCACTTCTCTTAAAGATGTCAGGTCAGCTGAGGCCGCAGGCAGACATAGGACTTACCTATGTGTATGACCGGAAATTCTGGCTTGGTGGCACTTACCGGACCGGGGGAGCAATGATTGCAAACGTAGGAGTTAAAAAGGACCAGTTCTTCTTCGGCTATTCCTTTGATTTCACCCTTCAGAAAATACAAAGATCGACCTACGGGTCGCATGAATTTGTAGTAGCCCTGAAATTTGGTGATACCCTGCGAAGGTTCAGGTGGCTTGACAGGTACTAATCACTACTTTTTTCGATAACATAAATCAGGGAACTCGAAGAATTCTTAGTAAATAAGTTGCTGACTGCAAGGAGTATGCCCGTTGCGATGCCCCTTATGAAAGCAAGTCTGACTTTGCTGTTCTTATAACTGATTATCGAAATGTAGAAAAGGTCAATAGGCATTCCTTTGATCATTGTGCATCGAAACCCGTTTCTCTCGATGAATTTTATAAGTGTACCGGGTGCGAAGTGCCACAGGTGCCTGGGTACATCCAGTGCCGCCCAGCGGTTCCTGAACCGTTTTGAGTCAGCAGAGGTGATGTTGGGAAGCGCAAGGATGCACCTGCCTTCATCCTTCAGCAGCCTGTAAATTTCCTTCATCCACCGGTCCGGGTCGTAGAAATGTTCCAAAACGTGCCAGAGGGTGATACAGTCAAAGGATTTGTCCTGCAGGGTTTTGACACTATCAGGCGGAATAACTTCAAGGCCAAAATGTGATACAGAAAAATCACGGGCTAAGTTACTTATTTCAACGCCTTTAACTGCCCATCCTTTCTCCTTCATGAATGCAGCAAAATAACCTGTACCGCTGCCAATGTCCAACAGATTACCGTTATCCTTCCGGCAAACACGGGTAATCAGACTGGCCTTTCTCCCCAGCATAAACCTACGCGCAAAATGATACAGCCACTCAGTTAAATTTCTTTTTTTGTCGGTATGCGAAATGTAATCCTCAGACAGGTAGTAGGCCCCGATATCCTTTTCATCCGGAGGTTCTGATGTAAAGACAAACCCGCAGTTGCTGCATCCCCTGATCGTGAATTTGTCGCCGCTGACAAGAGAGTCAATGGCGGTGAAATGCTCGAAGAGGGCATCGCTTCCGCAGACCAGGCATTTTGTTTCAGCCATTGCGGCGTGAAGTAATAACTGTAGAAAAGCCTGCCCAGGCAAGAACAAGGATGAGGATCAGGGAGCTTGCCAGAGAGACCCTGTTGCCGGTTTTATAAGACTGAGGTTCAAATTTAAATGTTAGCGTATGCTTCCCGGCTGGCACGACCATTCCGCGAAGTACATAATCAGTGCGGAAATGTTCTGCCGGAATGCCGTCGACAAAAGCCTTCCATCCGTGCGGATAATAGATTTCCGAGAAGACGGCAATACGGTCAGCAGCCAGGCTGGACTCATATGTCAGCAGATTAGGCTTGTATGATGTTAAATATATGGTATCAGAAGAAGCCGCCGGGGATTCGGTAACTGAGACAATACCGGCAAACCTCCTGTCAAACACTGCAATCCTGGCGGGATCTACTGTTTTTACTGCCTCAAGCTCAGCGTCAGCATTTTCAACTGTCAGGGCTTTCTCTACCAGCCAGACGTTGCCCAAAGCATGTACGTTTGAAAGGGGAGCAGCATCAGGTGAAAGGATTATGTATTTGGTATTGAGCATATTAAGCGCATTTGACTGTGCAAGTATCCTGTCAGCTTCATCAACTGAAGTGGCATTCTGAAGCACGGTGATAAGAGAGTTGATCTCTTCTGAAAGCCTTGTTTCAATAAGTTCCTGGTATCTCTTCAGCTTGGCTCCTGAATAACCGCCCACCGAGTTATGGTAATAAGAAGTGGAGGCATCGTTAAAAGTCGAAACCGTCAGGTTAAGCACCCTGAATTCACTTTTATCCTGTAGGATGGTCTTGTCAGCAGTCGTCGGAGCCAGGGCATTATCGGAGATACGCTTACTTTCAAAATTAGATCCATTGAGATACCTGGTATCGACCGGGATCTGATCAACCAGGAAGAGAAGGGCAAGAATTATTATCAATTGTATTGTCTTGAGCCTCCCTTTCATGTAAAACCACACAGTTGATGCTGCCGCAGCAATAAGTAAGGCAGCGCGTATTGCATCGGTACGAAGCATCATTTTCCTGTCGGCAATCATTGCATCTTTAAGCCAGCTGTATGAGTCGGGTATTGACACCTCGTCAGGTCTGAGGAATGAGCCGGCCAGGCCGGGGAAGAGGAAAAACAGGAATGAGAGGCCTCCAGTTATACCGGCAGCAAGGCTCAGGGCTTTTACAGCTTTTTTAAGCTGGACTTTTCCTTCGGTAATCTCTTTAAGGGCCAGTACTGCAAGCAGCGGCACACATACCCCTGCAATTACCAGGATCATCGTTACCGCCCTGAACCTGTCATAACCCGGGAAAAAATCAATGAAAAGCGATGTCAGGGGCATGAAATTCTTCCCCCAGGAAAGAAACACTGAAAGCAAAACGGCGGTAAGTATCCACCACTTTTCCCTTCCTTCGATAATAATAAGGCCGAAAATAAACAGGAACAGAATTATTGCACCGAAATAGACAGGTCCGCTCGTTGATGGCTGTTTTCCCCAATACCTGTAAAGTTGTGTCGACGCCTGTGCCATGTTGTTTTTTCGAAGGGCCCTGATGGTTTCAGTATCCTTGTCAAAGGAGGCTGAGGCTCCACCCTTGAAATCAGGGATCAGAAGGGTCATTGTCTCCCCGATGCCATAGCTCCACTGAGTGATGTATTCCTTATCGAGACCCATTTCCTCTTTATCACTCGCCTTGGTAAGATCGCTTTTACCCCTTGTAGATTCCTGCGCATACTCCCACGTTGTGTAGAGTGTTCCGAAATTGACACCGACAGCTATTACGGCTGCAGCGAAAAGCATTGCAAGAGACTTGAGAAACGGGCCGTAACTCTTTGATTTTATGGTGTCAATAAGTTCATAGATTCCGAATACAAGGAGAATAATAAAGGTGTAATATGTTATCTGGATATGGTTGGCCATTATCTGAAGAGAGAGGAACAGTGCAAAAAGTGCTGAACCCCTGAGGGAATTGGTTCTGAATGCATAGACGACACTTCCGATAACCGGGGCCATATATGCCATTCCGTAAGCCTTTGTATTATGACCAGCAGAAAGACTCGCAAAGAGAAAAGACCCAAATCCGTATGCGAGGGCCCCGGCTAGGGCAAGCCAGGGTTTAACCTTAAAGAGAAGTAAAAGGATATAGAAACCGACGAAGGCGAGAAAAAGTGCCGCAACAGGGGTTTTGAATATCTTCAACAGGTTATCGATGTGCTTGATCAGGTTGCCCGGAAACCTGGCCGAAATGAGAAAGGCAGGCATCCCGCCGAACATTGAATTGGTCCACAACGGCTCCTTCCCGGTTTCATTACGGTAATCCTGGATTTCCTTTGAAGATCCTACAAAGACCTTTGTATCGTGCGCATTAAGCTTTTTACCTTCAAGTACTGGAAAGAAATAGGCAAAAGACATTATTATGAATATCAGAATTATCCCGGCATGGAGGAGCCAGGGTCTGTCTGTGAAATTTGGCTTCATTTATTCAAATATTTAATTTCAAAAATAGGTGTAATATTTTATTTCCTTATCATCAGGCCAGTTGTCGATCTTTCCGCTTACCGTATCATCAGTTCAGGTGTCCAGGTCACCGCTCACCGACCGTATATTGCTTCTAAGGTTTCTGAGCCTTGACCATTTCTTAACGAATCCTTTAAAGGCTTCAATTTCAGACGTTTCATAAAAATGAAGCGGAAGGTAAGCCAGTGGATAAGCTGTCAGCAGCAGAAGTTTAATGCCTATCCTGGGCAGAAGGTCAAGGTCTCTCAATAAAAATCCGCTGAAGGCGAAGGCAGTTCCTATTATGATGATTAACAAAAGTTTACGGGTCTCATAATTAAGGGGGTAATGTTTCTGGGAGATCTTGTATACCATCAGCCAGAAGATGACCTGTGCCGTGAATGAAGCCAGGGCTGCGCCGAAGGTGTTTAGCATTGGAATAAGCAGCGCATTCAGACCTACACCGGCAGCACTGGCAATGGCGACAATCAGCCCCATGGCGCCCGTTTTTTTGGAGATAACAAGGCCATACACATTCAGGTCTTTGAGGTTAACGAAGAAAACAGACAGGGTAAGTACTGGGATCAGAAAGAAAGCTTTGTCGTAGAATGCTGAAGATGAGACCAATGAGACTACTTCCTGTGAAAAAAGCGAAAGCCCTACGATTCCAAACATCAGTACAAAAGAGGAATAAAGCCAGATCTTCGTATAAAACCGTTCATGACCGGGCAAATCCATTTTCTTTATAATCAGTGGGCCCACAGCAAGCTTGATGGAATCAGCAACCACCAGTTTAAGGGTACTGGCAATTTTAAATGCAAGTGTATAGACAGCTACTGATTCCAAGGCGCTGAGAAAGTTCAGGGAGTACCTGTCGATTACATTCAGGATGACAGTAAACAGTGCTGCCCATAACAGTGGAGCACCGTATGCAATCATCCCCCTTAAGGCTTTCAAATCGAGATGCACCTGGCTGTTTCTGATAATGTATGGCAACAGGACAAGAAGATAGAGTCCGTTACCTATTATCTGTGCAGTATAGATCCCTGCGATCCCCATTTTTTTGCCGACAACAAGAAAAAGGGTTATTCCAAGGACAACAATTAGTTTGATTGTGTTTGTAACAGTGTAGGCCGAAGCCCTTGACTGAAGTCTGAGCAGGGAGCTGACAAGTGTATTAAGGCTCTGCAGACCGGTGCTTACAGTCAGCAGGATGATCTCATCATAAAACCTTTCGTCACTGAATATGAGAACAGATATCTGTTTTGCAAGGAGGATGAAGAAGAGGCAGAAGAGAAGGCTAATGGCTGTCTGTGCTGCCATTGATGTAAAGAATACCGACTTTTGTTTATCCGAATAGTCTTTGTCCCAGTACCATCTGAAAAGGCTCTGGGGCAGCGAAAGGCCCAGTACCACTGCAAGAACCTGCGCAGTTATCTCGAGAATTCCCAGGGCACCGAATTCGGCGACTGAAAAGTAGGCCGTATTTGTATAGAAGGGTATAAGAATGAAACCTACCAGCTTAATGGCGATGTTACCCATTCCATAGATCAGGGTATCTTTAACTGATGATTTTATACTTCCTGATGCCATTTCAGGTGCTTATTTTATTCTCGACAACGCTTAGTGAACTGTACATCTGAATGAGGCTGACGGCACTGTTTTCCCAGTTGTAATGCTCCCAGACAGCTTTCCGGCCGTTTTCGCCCATAATTCTGAGATTTTCTCTGTCAAGATACAATTCCCCCAACTTCAGTGCAAGATTTTCCGGAGAATCATAAATATAGGTAACACCTGAACCTGTTTCGTCAATCACCCTTTTTATACTGATACAGTCACTTGCCAGCACCGGTATTCCTGCTGCCATATACTCGAAAAGTTTGTTGGGCGATGAGTTGTCAGACTGAACAGACCTGACGTGCGGCAATACCGCAAGGTCAGAGCTGCTTATCAGGTTTTCCGCCTCCTTCTTTGCAATCTTGCCTTTGAATGACACATGTTCATCAATTCCAAGGCTGACAGTCAGGGCCTTCAGCTCAGGCAGAAACCTTCCGTCACCTGCAATTGTGAAATGCCACTTCAGACCTTTTTCCATCAGCGCCAATCCCCTGATCACATACTGAAGGCCCCTGTGCTGAGTAACTCCGCCTACATATACAAGGTTAAAAACATCAGATTCCCCCGGGGTGCTGTATGTCAGGGATGAAAGAAGCGGGGTATTTTCAAGTATTATTATCCTGGCATCCGGAGCCCCGTTCTGCACCAGCCTGTCCTTCATTTCAGCCACCACGGTAATGACATGGTCAGCCTGCCTTACGGATTCCTTTTCATATTTTCTCCACTGGGCTGTTGAGGATAAAAGTCTGCCGGCGAGAGACTTTGTATGCTGGGAAACCTCGAGAAAGTCAGGCCAGTTTTCATGGAGATCCAGAACAAATGTGGCGCCGTACTTCTCCTTTAACCGGTTCCCCACCCTGGCAAGCGGCAGATCGTGGATATGCACAACATCGGACTTATTATCTTTCAGGATATCACGTACATAGGAAAACCAGAAGTTAAAGTAAAGAGGGAACTTAAGGGCACCAACACTTGCCTTCCGGATAAATGAAGGCATTTTCTTCCTGAAAAGCAGGCAGTCCTCCCTTTCGGTTCTATACGGTGCCTTTCCGGAAGTAACAGCTGCAACTGTGAGCTTGTGACCTGCTTCCCGCAATGATTGCACCTCTTTCTGAACCCTGAAGTCCGAGAGGTAATCATTTTCGAGAAGCATCAGGATTTTCATGAAGGGGAATCGGTTTATCTGGTTAACATATTTCTTAGGCTTCCCGGCAATTTTTCAAATCTTATTGCCGTTTATGTAATTACTCAGGTTGTTTGTCAGTGCCCTCCTCGAATATTCAGCGTGCAAGTCGGCACGGGCAGAAGAGCCTCCGGAGGCGATACTGAGTATAAAACTCCGGATTCCCTCTGTGTTGTCATACCCGAATAACCCCTTATAGCCGCATCTTGCAAGCAGAAGCGCCGCATCTCCATCAACCGGTCCAATAAACAGCACGGGTTTTCCGCTTGCCATATATTCAAAAAGCTTTCCTGTTATAATTGATTTCCCTGACGGATGATCAGGTATTATCATCAGCAGTAGTGAAGAACCCATCATATGTTTTATTGCC
>Ga0209373_10004777_pt1 | contig 11510 bp, 14 predicted proteins | sample Higcelweek5metaG_FD_187173 | JGI IMG/M metagenome (GOLD analysis project Ga0209373, IMG submission 187173) | Freshwater pond sediment microbial communities from the University of Edinburgh, under environmental carbon perturbations - High... | ecosystem: Environmental > Aquatic > Freshwater >... | reverse complement strand
AATTAAAATTTATATACTTACCGATGATAAGGTGAAAAAACGGAGCTTTCTTGCCGAGCATGGTTTGTCCATTTTTATTGAGCATGAAAACACCAATATTCTATTTGATACCGGTCAATCTGATGTTTATATCCGTAATGCAAAAGCCATGCAGTTGGATTTAAACAAGACCGATTTTATTGTACTCAGCCACGGACATTATGACCATTGTGGCGGTCTTGTACATTTTTCGAATACAAATAAATTCCCTAAGGTTTTTGCACAAGCTTCTGCTTTTTCAAAAAAATACGCAGCCAATGCTGATGGCAAAAGCTATAGGGAAATTGGAATTCCTTGGTCACTCGAAGATTATAATACATTAAATGATAATCTTATACTTGTTAAGGGAAAAGTGCAAATATCATCTGATATAACCCTTTGGGGTAATATACCCAGCACCATGGCGTTCGAAGAAGTTCCTAAAGGTTTTTATATTCAAAGCGGTAAAGATATGTGCTCTGATATGATTGCAGACGAGCAGATGCTTGTTTTTGAAACAGTCAAGGGGCTTATCGTCTTTCTTGGATGCAGCCATCCGGGCGTCATTAATTGTTTAAATTATGCTTTAAAACAATTTCCAGGCAAAAAAATTGATACGCTGGTCGCCGGAATGCATCTTGAAAATATAAGTCCTCTACGACTCCAGATGACAATGCAGCACATGCTTGATTTGGATATACGGAGAATATTACCACTGCATTGTACAGGTATCTTTGCTATATCTGAAATGAAACGATTTTTAGGAAGCCGATGCCATGTTTTATATGCGGGAGATTCCATAGAACTATAATTATAACATTGCGAGTAAGTTTAAAAAGGGAGATTGAATTTGTGATTCACACATATACACTGAATGGATATAACATTGCAATAGACGGAAACAGCGGAAGCATCCATTTGCTCAATGATTTAGCATATGACATACTAAAGGATACAAAAGAAATGCCATCAATTTCAGATGTAAAAGAAAAACTAAATGGCAGATACGATGATAATGAAATCGACGAAGCCTTTGATGAAATAAAAACGCTAAAAGAGCAAGAATCTCTTTATTCAACTTCAGATGATCTTGAAAAATCAGTTAAATCAAAGGAGCTGAATAGAAGCCCTAAGGCTCTTTGCCTTCATGTATCGCATGACTGCAATTTAAGATGTGAATATTGCTTTGCTTCTGAAGGCGACTATAAAAGCGGACGAGAGCTGATGAGCAAAGAGGTTGCACTAAAAGCAGTGGATTATCTAGTTGCCGCATCAGAAGGCAGACATAATATTGAGATTGATTTCTTTGGCGGCGAACCGCTAATGAATTTTGATGTGGTTAAGGAAGTAGTGGCTTACGGCAGACAGCTTGAAAAATCAACCGGTAAGCATTTTTACTTTACGATTACGACAAACGGCACTCTGCTTGATAAACAGAAAATTGATTTTATCAATGAGAATATAGACAATGTAGTTATAAGCATTGACGGCAGAAAGAAAGTACATGACGCAGTTAGGCATGACTGTGCAGGACACGGAAGCTATGACAGAATAATACCGTACGCTAAAGAGCTTGTAAAAGGAAGAAACGGGAAAAGCTATTTTATCCGTGGAACCTTTACTGCAAAAAACAAAGATTTTTCTAAGGATGTTATGCACTTAGCTGATATGGGTTTTAAGGAAATATCGGTAGAACCTGTTGTAGGGTCTGGAAGCGATTTGTATTTCAAGGAATCCGATATTCCTGATATTTTAAACGAATATGAAAACTTAGCAATGCAGTACATTGAACGATTATCAAAAGGCGATAAATTTCGCTTTTATCATTTTAATATTAATATTTACGATGGTCCGTGTCTATTTAAAAAAATAGCTGCCTGCGGTGCAGGAAATGATTATTTAGCTGTATCGCCTGACGGAAGCCTCTATCCATGCCATCAGTTCGTCGGAGAAAAGGAATTTGTTATTGGCAATGTATTTGACGGTATTTATAACAGTAAAATGAGCGATGATTTCAGCAAAAACAATATTCTTTCAAAGGAAAAATGCAAAGAATGCTGGGCAAAGCTGTTTTGTTCCGGCGGCTGCCATGCCAATGCTTATTTTACAAACGGAAATATCTCAAAGCCCAATGAATTAAGCTGTATACTCCAAAAAAAGCGGATTGAATGCGCAGTTATGGTACAGGCATGGCAAGCTGAACAAGCCGAAGAAAGCAGGTGCTTAAATGTTTTGTGAAGCATTTTCAGATAAAGTGATTGAGCATTTTATGAGTCCTCGAAATGTTGGAAGTATGCCGGATGCAGACGGAATAGGTATCTGTGGTGACCCTGGATGTGGTGACAGCCTTACGATTTATATTAAAGTTAAGGAAAATATCATATCTGAGATTAGTTTTTTGGTGTTTGGATGTGTCGCAGCAATAGCAACAAGCAGTATGACTACAGAGCTTGTAAAGGGAAAAACATTGGAGGAAGCTTTAAAGCTTACCGATTTTGATATTGCAAATGCTTTAGATGGACTCCCTGAAAATAAAATGCACTGCTCCGTGCTGGGTGCAACTGCCGTTAAAAATGCAATCGAAGATTATTATGCAAAAGTATCCAAAACCGAAACAGATTAGTTTTGTATTATAAAGGAGAATTTATATGACATCGATTAAAATCATCAATAGTCCCTCTCAAGGTGTTATTAATATTTTATTGCGAAAAATCAACGATGATCATGTTAAAGAAAATTTACAAAAAGGTATGGTAAATTCGCTTGGGTTAATACAGGGGCAACTATCTGAAATGATTGTGGCGGGAGATATTGCAGAAAAAGCTTCTAATGTAGATATTGCCGAGATAACCGGTATGTGTCCCCAACATATAAGTATGATTGGCATATTTGGTGATACAGCATCCGTATCTGAAGCCGTTAATGCAGTCGAAAAATGGTTAATAACAGTTACCAATAACAAGTAATAATTATAATGTAAATATATTTGTGAAAGAAGTGTTATGTAAATGAAATTTGTAATTGCTGTGAAAGGCTCTGAGGTAGCAAAAAGTATTGGATGTTGTGATGCCTATCTGATCTTTGAAGAAAAATTCGGCAGGATTATCATGAGGCAGATTATAGACAATCCCGGTTTAGAAGCTAACAAATTACCAGAATTTCTTGAGAAATTCAAAGTTGAAGCAATCATTTGCAGCAGTATTGAAGAAAACGCAAAACAAGTTCTTTATAAAATAGGAATTAAGACTGTAACCGATCTCTCAGGTAATGTTGATACAATTGCTGAAAAATTTGCTGCTGAAACAATAAAGAAGCAGGCAAATATGAAATCCTGTTTACAGCCTATGCCTCGTGTGCTTGTTTCCTGTAGAGGCTTAAATGGTGAAAACAATGTGCTGGCAGTAGGTTATTGCGGTAACTGTAGCTACGCCCCTCCTATGGTTATGGTGGGAATTGTCCCATCACGTTATTCTTATCAAATGATCAAGGAGTCAGGTTGCTTTGTTGTCAATCTTGTTGATAAAAAATATGAGGAGACCTTTAATTATTTGGGCAGTCACAGTAAACGGGATGAAGATAAGCTGGCTGCTATGAATGTGCGACTTGAAGATGGGAAAAAGGTCAACGCACCTATTCTCAAAGATTGCCCTGTCAATATTGAATGTTCTGTTGTTGATTCAATCGTTACGGGATCGCATGAAATGTTTATAGGTAAGGTTGAATATGTTCATGCCAATACCTCTCTTATAGATGATGAAGGAAATATCAGTTTTTCACAAATTGAATTTCTTTGATAAAATCTATATAAGTTTATTTATAATGCTAAAAACAAGTATTTACTTGCTTGAAATAAAAATATAAGGAGTTGGTTTGTTGTGTCTGAAAACAATAAAGCCTGTTCAGACAGCGGGTGCACAAAAGAATCTTGTGAAGGGTGTGATAAAGACCCTAAAAGCTTTATCGAAAAAACTCACGATTATAACTCAATTAAGAAAGTAATAGGCGTAGTCAGTGGAAAAGGAGGAGTAGGTAAATCTCTGGTCACTTCAATGCTGGCAGTGCTAATAAACCGAACAGGATATAAGAGTGCGGTTTTAGATGCTGATGTAACTGGACCTTCGATTCCCAGAATTTTTGGACTCAAAGAAAAAGCCCAAGGCAGTGATATGGGATTATTTCCAGTTGAGAGCAAAACAGGTATTGGTGTAATGTCTGTTAATCTTCTACTTAAAAATGATACCGATCCAGTTGTGTGGAGAGGTCCTATTATTGCAAATACTGTGAAACAGTTCTGGACAGATGTCCTTTGGGGTGATATTGATTTTTTATTTATTGATATGCCGCCCGGAACTGGAGATGTTCCTCTTACCGTTTTCCAATCTATACCGGTTGATGGCATTATTATCGTAACTTCGCCTCAAGAGCTTGTATCTATGATTGTGACGAAAGCAGTAAAAATGGCGAGAATGATGAATATACCAATCCTTGGGTTAGTTGAAAACATGAGCTACATCACTTGCCCTGAATGTAAAAAGCAAATCAATGTGTTTGGTGAAAGTCATATCGAAGAAATTGCAGAAAAGCACAACATTACAACAATATCTAAATTGCCTATTAATCCTAAAATTGCAGCTGCATGCGATAAAGGTATGATTGAATTGTTTGACGGTGATTGGCTCAATAATATGGCAGATATGCTTGAAAAGATTTTAGAAACGGAGTGATATTTTGATTGACCATTCACAGCGAGCTATGGAGCTTTTTAAGCAGGGTTATAACTGCTCACAGGCAGTCTTTGTTTCATTTTGCGAGGATATAAACCTTGATTTTGATACAGCTTTAAAATTATCATCATCCTTTGGTGCTGGCATGGGCAGGCTTCGTGAGGTTTGCGGTGCTGTAAGCGGAATGTTCATGGTAGCCGGAATGAAATACGGATATACTGATGTTAAGGATAGAGATGCAAAAGCTGAACATTATAAAATGATACAGGAGCTTGCATCACAATTTAAAGCCGAAAATCATTCTATTATATGCCGAGAATTATTGGGATTAAAATCCGGTCCAGATAGCCCTATACCCGAAGAAAGAACCGAAAATTATTATAAAAAACGTCCCTGTGTTGATCTTGTAGGTCATGCGGCTCAAATAATAGAAGAAGCAATAAAAAACAAGGATGTATTGGAGGTAACAGAATGAAGATTGGTATTCCGGTAGAAGAAAAAGATTTAAACGCACCTGTTTGTCCGTCGTTTGGGAGAACCCCTTTGTTTTTGATGTTTGACACAGAAAACGATGGCTTTGTCATTTGGGATAACAGTGCTGCTGCCAGTCAGGGCGGTGCTGGAATACAAGCGGCACAAATGCTTTCAGATAACGGAGTGGAGGTTCTCATTACTTTTCGATGCGGTGAAAACGCAGTTGAAGTTTTGGATGCTGCCGGTATAAAAATATATAAAGCACAGGATGGCTCTGTTAAAGAAAACTTGGCAAGCTATAAGGATGGAACATTAAAGCTTTTATCAGAGGTTCACTCTGGTCAGAATAAGAGGTAATCCAATGATGCAATCAGAAACCAGAGTTATCGTACGATATGCAGAAACTGATCAGATGGGTATTGTTCATCATTCAAACTATGCAGTGTGGTTCGAGGCAGGACGAACGGACTTTCTAAAAAAAGCAGGTGTTTCCAACACAAGTATTGAAGCAAAAGGCATTTTGTTGCCATTATATGAAATGAACTGTCAATTTAAAAGCCCGGCAAAATATGAGGACGAGATTCTCGTTGTTACAAAACTGAACTCTCTTTCTCGTGTCCGACTACAATTTTCATATGAGGTAGTAAATGCAGGTAATTCTAAGCTTCTTACCACCGGAGAAACTAAGCACGCATGGACAAATAAAGAGCTGAAACCAATCAATGTAGAAAAGGCAATTCCTGATACGTATTTATTGTTAAGTAAAATTATTAAAAATAATGATTTAAAGGAGAATGTATTATGAAAATAGCAGTTGCAAGTGAAGGAAAAATGGTGACCGAGCATTTTGGACACTGTGAGAGCTTTAATATCTTCGAGGTGGAAAACAACAGGATAGTAAAGAATGAGTCTATTCCCAATCCAGGACACAAGCCGGGATTTCTACCTAATTTTCTAAATGATATGGGTGTTAAAGTTATTATCTCTGGTGGAATGGGCGGCGGAGCTATTGAAATCTTTAACGAAAAAGATATTGAGGTTATTACCGGTGCTACAGGCGGTGCTGAGGCAGCAGTAAATAACTATTTACAGGGAATACTGAAGTCTACTGGTTCTGTTTGCCATGAGCATCAGCACCATGACGAATGCGGAAACTAATTTAAGGAGAATGTTTTTGACAATTACTTTATATATTATTTCCATTTCTGCACTAGTTATATCTTTTTTAAAAAGCAAAGAAAAGACATATCTCGCGTTAAAAAAAGCATTGAAAGCCTTTGAAAATATCTTACCGCAATTTCTATCAATATTAATTATTATAGGGGTAATGTTAGCTTTACTTACTCCAGAGCAAATTTCAAAATTGATAGGAAGCGAGTCTGGGTGGCTTGGAGTGCTTTTTGCGGCTTCGATTGGTGCTATAACGCTAATACCGGGTTTTGTTGCGTTCCCGCTTGCAGCAGCTCTATTAAAAAGCGGTGCTGGATATATGCAAATTGGCGCTTTTGTTTCAACACTAATGATGGTTGGTATTGTTACCCTGCCTGTTGAAATCAAGTATTTTGGCAAAAAGGCAACAATTATTAGAAATAGTGCTGCGTTTGTTTTTTCTCTGCTTGTTGCTCTGGTAATGGGGGTGTTTATGTGATGGCAAAGTTTCTTGTTATACTAAAAAGGTATAAGTTTTTTATTGCACTTGCTATCATTAATTCTATCATAGTATTACTACTCCCTGATTTGGGGCTTAAATCGTTAAAGATAACATGGAGCAATACACTTGAAATGATGTCTGTTATTCCTCCCATTTTTATCCTACTTGGTCTATTAGATGTATGGGTCAAGCGTGAAACTATGGTAAAATATATGGGGAATGGCTCTGGCGTTGTTGGAATTTTACTTGCGTTCTTAATTGGATCTGCCGCTGCCGGACCTTTGTATGCTGCCTTTCCAGTAGCTGGAGTGCTTCTCAAAAAAGGCAGTAAGCTTTCCAATGTGCTTATTATGCTTGGTGCTTGGTCAACAACCAAAATTCCTTTACTATTATTTGAATCTACGTCTATGGGGATTAAGTTTACCTTTATAAGACTTGTGCTCGATTTGTTTGGAATTGCAATTATTGCATTTTTCACTGAAAAGTTTTTATCCAAACAAGAAAAAGAGGATATCTATAAAAAAGCACAAATTCAAATTTAGTTCTTAGTGAAAAAAGTATAGGAATTTCACAGTAACATACAGATTGAAATGAAAGATTCGATATTTAATCTAATTATAACTACCAAATTTATTTTGGGAATTAACTAAAAGAGGAGGTTTAAGGATGCTGCTCACATCACTACTGAGAGTGTTTTTAACTCGCTCTACTAAGCCTTTTGTTTTTGAGGGAACTTACAAAAATAAATTGGATTTTGAAACTCTTGATGATTTGGGACTGTATGTACATATTCCGTTCTGCAGATCGCTGTGCAGCTTTTGTCCATATTGCAAAGAAATATATGATAAACCAAAGGCGGATTCCTATAAAATTGCTTTATTAAAAGAAATAGATATAGTATGTAAGAATATGATAGGAAAGAAGCAAGTAACAAGTCTGTACTTTGGTGGTGGAACACCTGCACTGATGATCGACGACCTGAAGGATATTATTGAAAGATTAAAGCAATATTTTATTATTAAAAACGGTATAGGAGTTGAACTTCATCCGGATGATATTAATGAAGAAAATTTACAGAAGTTAAAATCAGCAGGGGTAACAATGGTGAGTATTGGTATTCAGTCATTTGATAAAAATTGCCTTGAGAAGTTAGGAAGAAAAAGTGATTCATTTATCGATAAACTTGAGATGGTCAAAAATAGTGGCTTTGATGTTGTAGATGTTGATTTAATTTTTGCAATACCGGCACAAACAAATGAAATTTTGGAAAATGATATCAAGACAGCATTTGATCATGGAGCATCACAAATATCAACCTATCCCTTTATTGACTTTACATTTGCAGACAATGTATACAAACCAATGTCCGGAAAAATAAAGAAAATAATGCTCAAAAGACTTGTGGGCTACTCCTCCAAGATGAATATTGATAGGACTTCTGTGTGGACTTTTTCAAAAAAGGGAACTGATAAATATTCATCAGTAACACGGGATACCTTTTTGGGTTTTGGAGCATCTGCAACAACACTTTTGAAAAACAGTTTTAAAATAAACACCTTTTCAATAGCAGGTTATAAAAAGAGGGTCGAAGCTGATGCCTTGCCCACCTCTTTGACTCTGAATTTTACGAAAAGGCAAAGAGCGGTTTACTACTTGTTTTGGAGCGCATATTCAATGAAAATCGATATCGACAAATTTGAAAATATAGTGGGTATGCCATTAAATAAAATGTTTGGTTTAGAATGCTTCATTGCAGAAAAAATAGGATTTATTAGAAAAAACAATCATATATATGAACTCACCGATAAAGCGGCACACATGTACCACTACATAGAACAGGTTTATACTACTGCCTATATTGATAAAATGTGGAATGTCTCAAGAAATGTGGAATTCCCAGATAAAATTATTTTAAGATAGTCATTGATAGATGTACATGAGATAAATTAATATATTTTAGATATTATTATTGTAATATTAATTTGGAAAGGAATTTTTAAAATGATGAGCACAGTTAATGAAAATGGCTTTTTTGGTGAATTTGGTGGAAGGTTTATTCCGCCACAGTTAATTAGTGTACTTGACGAGGTTAAGCAAGCTTTTTTAGCTTCTAAGGATGACCCTGACTTTAAAACAGAACTTGATTATTATTTAAAAAATTATGTTGGTCGAACAAGTCCATTGTATTTTGCACAAAAGCTTACAGAAAAAATAGGCGGAGCAAAAATTTATCTTAAAAGAGAAGATTTGAATCATACAGGTTCTCATAAGATAAACAATACATTAGGTCAAGCTTTAATTGCTAAACGTCTTGGTAAGAATAGAATTATTGCTGAAACCGGCGCAGGCCAACATGGGGTTGCAACTGCTACTGTTTGCGCCCTGTTTGGAATGGAATGTATTATTTATATGGGTGAGGAAGATATAAGAAGACAGGCTCTTAATGTGTTTAGAATGGAGCTTCTTGGAGCGAAGGTTGTAAGTGTTAAAACAGGAACAAGAACACTTAAGGATGCGGTTGATGTTGCATTGACTGATTTAATTGAAAATTATGAAAATACATATTATATGCTTGGTTCTGCAGTTGGGCCTGATCCGTATCCTGAAATGGTTAAAGTATTTCAATCTGTCATTGGAAACGAAGTTAAAGAACAAATTATACAATGTGAAGGTAGACTTCCAGATTATCTTGTTGCTTGCGTTGGTGGCGGAAGCAATGCCATTGGTCTTTTTGCACCATTTTATGAAGACAAAGAGGTCAAAATGATTGGCGTTGAGCCTGCTGGTCATGGCATTGACACAAATATGCACGCAGCTACTATTACACTTGGAACACCTGGTGTTATTCACGGTTTTAAGTGTTATTTGCTTCAAGATAAAGATGGCGAGCCTCTTCCCGTGTATTCAATTGCTCCGGGACTTGATTATCCAGGTGTTGGTCCTGAACACAGCTTTTATAAGGATAGTGGAAGAGCTGAATATGTTTATGCCACAGACAATGAAGCGCTTGATGCATTTGTTGAATTATCAAAAACAGAGGGCATAATCCCAGCAATCGAATCATCGCATGCTGTTGCTCATGCTATAAAGTTTGCAAAAACCCTTACAAAAGATCAGATAATAGTTGTAAATCTTTCCGGCCGTGGCGATAAAGACGTTGACGAAATGTCCCATATTATTAAGAGTAGAATTTGATAAAACGCGTTTTAAATCGCTTAATATAACATAGAGAGATAATATGTTATTTAAACATGCAAAATAAAACGAACTTAAAAATTCGTGAAACAATAGTTGATAGGTGGTGTAAATAAGATATATGTTATATTTAATACGGACATTTACATTGATAGATACTTATTTTCACCGACAGCGATTAAGAATATTAAAAGGTAAGATAGACTCGGATTGAGCATTGCGCTTAATCCGAGTCTATTTTTTTGCGAAATTTGTAATGGTGTATCTATTTATAGATTTATTTGTCGAAAGTGGTGTGAATGCCAATGGTTATTGAAGAAGCGCAGATGCCAGAAAACCAAGATGAAAAATATTTAAGTGACAAAATAATAATTAAAATTTGGTGTGGTAAACATACCCGCTGATTAGGCCTTCCGACCGCGTGGTTGGTTTGCCATGCGGTTGGAGCTGAGGCACTTGAAATACCCACTTGTAACAGCAATTAAAAGCGCCTATCGTGTAATTTTAAAGACTGTAAGTTACATAACCAGGACGAGCAAAGCCATCAGAGAGAAAAGAACCTTTCGAGCACAAAAATCAATAAATCATAGCGATGATGACGAAGTTCCTCCTGCTTACATAGAAAACCTAATATCCAATCGCAGAGCCAAATTTATTTCCTTTAATTTAAGGGGTAAGTTTGGCTCTTTTTGTTATGCTCAAAAAATGGACAAGCCTACTTCCTATGTGGGCTGTCGCAGTCCTCCGTTTTTCGGTTTTTTATTTTAAAAAATCGAAACGGAGGAAAATATAATGTTTAATGATAAAAGCCCTTATACTATTCGCCGAGAAATTATAGATGAAATAACTCATTATTTTGTTTCTTTTATTGATGGAGAAAGTATCACTCGTGAAATAGAAGTATCACGGTCGGTGTATATAGAAATATATCGCTCAATAAAGAAATTACGGAATTTAACTCGTTCAGATGAAAGGCATATAGAGCAGTCTGAACTGACAGATGAAACGCTTTACAGCAGAGCAATGAATCCGCCTAAAAGAGTTGAGGAAATCGTTTTTAATATAGAGCGTAATAACGCTTTACGAGAAGCAATTACTAAATTGCCCGAAACGCAGAGACGACGCATTAGCTTATATTATGATTTTGACCTTACTTACGAACAAATTGCAGAGTTGGAGGGCTGCTCATTTCAAGCTGTAGGTAAGTCAATTGAGTTAGCTGAACAAAAAATTAAAATTATTTTTGAGAACAGGGTTGAAAATTAAGCTCTGAGTGTGGAAACAGGTGAAGGGATAAAAATTCCTCCACCTGTTTTTCGTTTGTATACGGTGAATGGGTTGCTCTTTGAAAATTGAATACCCATTCATCAAACACATTCTCACTGTTGTTGCAGAGCATAAGCCACGTTAGCGATTGCGCCATGATGTCGCAGGACACAGGAAACAGA
>Ga0209373_10004776_pt1 | contig 11511 bp, 13 predicted proteins | sample Higcelweek5metaG_FD_187173 | JGI IMG/M metagenome (GOLD analysis project Ga0209373, IMG submission 187173) | Freshwater pond sediment microbial communities from the University of Edinburgh, under environmental carbon perturbations - High... | ecosystem: Environmental > Aquatic > Freshwater >... | reverse complement strand
CATGCGGCAACGATGGTCAACGCGGGTGTATACCTGTTGGCCCGGTTCTTCCCGGCATTCAAGGATGTGCCCTACTGGCGTGAAGCAGTGATGATCGTGGGTATGCTTTCGGCATTGCTCGCTGCCATCATGGCGCTCACTTCCACAGATCTGAAAAGAGTGCTGGCTTATTCAACCGTCAGCCAATTGGGCTACATGGTTTATGCAGTGGGTGCTGGCAGTGTGTTTGCCAGCCAATTCCACCTGTTTAGCCATTCCATATTCAAGGCTCTGCTCTTTTTGGGGGCAGGCGCCGTGATTCACTCGGTTGGAACGCGTGATATGACCAAAATGGGCGGGGTCGGCAAACACATGCCCTTCGTCAAATGGGTCTTCATCATCGGTGCGCTTGCTTTAAGCGGCATCCCCATCTTGAACGGTTTCTGGAGCAAGGAAGTCGTGCTTGAAGCCGGTCTGGCTGGCGGACCAAGCTGGATTTACGGCGTTATGGTGTTGGTGGCCGGTTTGACCGCGCTTTATACCATCCGCTGCGTGTGGATGGTCTTCTTCGGTGAAGCCCGTTCTGATTACCACGCTCACAAAGTGGAACTTGCCATGAAAGTGGCTCTGGCTCCTCTGGCATTGGCTGCACTGGTCTCATGGCTGGCCGTTGGACCTTTCTCAAAATTATTGGGTGAAGCCACCCTTCCACAACACGGCATTGAGTCGTTGAGCATTGCCGGATTAGTGCATGAGGTGATTTCCATTCCAACTCTGATTGCCCTGGCAGCTATTGCAGTGGGCATCGCACTTTGGCTGCTGCGCTCAAAACTCGAAGGGTTTGTGGATGGGCTCAAGAGCATCCGTTGGGCAGCAGATCACAGTTTTGGATTTGAAGCCATCAACAGTGCCGTAGTACGTGTCACCAACAGCCTGGCTGAAACGCTGCGCAACACTCAGACAGGTCTCTTGAACTGGAACGTGTTGGGGATTCTGGCTGCCTTGATCATTCTCTTCGCAGCACTTTTATTGGGAGCCTGACATGATTGATCAACCTCTATTTATCAGCTTAATTGCATTGCCTTTTCTGGCTGCTCCCTTGATCTATTTGTTTGGCCGACTTTCCGTCCGCAAGGGACAGGTCTTGGGGATGAAAGTAGCAAAAATTCTCACGCTGGTCACCTTGCTGGCTGAGATTGTGCTGTTGGTTTTGACTGTAAAATCCGCGATGGGCGGAAGCAGCGTTCAGCAATTAGTTGGTCTAGAACTATTGCGTTTTGACGGCATTGGTTTGGTTTTGACCGCCATTGTGCTCGTCTTGGGCGTATGTGTCACCATTTTCTCCTTCCCTTATATGAATAAAGAAAAGGGCGAAGAAAAGTTCTACGCGCTTTTAATGATGACCATCGGTTCCATCATTGGTCTGGGATTCGCTTATGACCTCTTCAACTTATGGATTTGGTTTGAAGCCATGGCCATCAGCACCTACTTCCTCGTTGCATTCTATAACGAACAATCTGCTTCACTTGAAGCCGGAATCAAGTACCTGGTGCAATCGGCCATTGGATCCGCGTTGGTGTTGTTCGGCATCGCCGCCATTTTTGCCGCGATGGGCAGCACCAGCCTCGAGGACATCTGGCAATACGGCGCCCAACTGGGAGCGTTAGGTTCCATTGGTCTGGTTTTAATGATCGTCGGTTTTGGAGTCAAAGCCGCTTTGGTTCCAATGCACACCTGGCTGCCAGATGCTCATTCACAGGCTCCTTCAGGCATCAGCGCCATGCTCTCCGGTGTGGTGATCGAAGCCGGGTTAATCGCCATGCTGCGTGTCATCAGTATGACGGGCAAAATGGGCGGCAACTGGGGCTACATTCTGATCATATTTGCCTGTCTCAATATCTTGGTGGGCAACCTGATGGCTCTGCGGCAAACTGAGGTCAAACGTCTGCTGGCTTATTCGAGTCTCGCCCATGTGGGTTATATGTTGTTCGGTTTTGGACTAGGTTTTGCTTTTGGTTCAGGCGCCGGTACGGAAGGTGGTTTCTTCCACATGCTGACCCACGGTTTGATGAAGGGGCTGGCCTTTTTGAGCGTTGGCGCTTTGCTCTACTCATTGAAACTTGTGAAGGGCGACCACTCATCCCTGACCCTTCACGATCTGAACGGCGCTTCACGAAAATATCCGCTGATTGCGGTTTGCTTAAGTGTGGCGGTTCTGGCTTTGGGCGGGCTTCCTCCTTTTGCCGGATTTATGTCTAAATGGATGATTCTGGTAGCAGGAGTACAGACCAAGGACACATGGATGATTGCAGCAGTGATCTTCGTGGGTTTGAACAGCGTCTTATCGCTGGGATACTATGCACCCATTGTCAACCGCTTGTTCAAACGTGAACAGTCAGAAGTAGTAGCTGCTTCTGAAGCACGCGTGCCCTGGACGATGTCTCTTCCAATTGTCTTTTTGACGCTGGCCGTCATCCTCATCGGCGTCTGGCCTCTGCTCACTAACTTCTTGACCTTTAATGGTCAATATTTCCTCTTAGGTTATTTCTTTAATTAGGAGAATCAAAAAGCGATGAATATCCTTTTATCCCCTCCTCTTGCGTTTTTGATCTATCTTCCACTGGTGTTCGCGATCTATTTCCTCGGAAAAGGATTGGCTGGAAAGAGCCATCCTTCCGCAGAAAAATCCAGTCTTTATGGTAGTGGTGAAGAAGCTGCAACTTCGATGGCAAGCCCTGGTTATAAGCCCTTTTTCTTGATCGCCTTCTTTTTCGCGATCCTGCATTTGGGCATGTTGGTTATCGGCAGTGGTTCGTTCAATGTCAATATGCTGCCCTACATCATCGGTTTGATGATGGCTTTGATCGCCTTGATCCTGGGTTAACAAAGGAGCCAAACAATGGAAAACATGATGCAAGGCGTGATGGAAAAAGTGAAGACCTGGGCGCGGATCAACTCGCCCTGGGCGATTCACTATAACAGCGGTTCATGCAACGGCTGTGATATTGAGATTTTAGCCACCCTGACCCCGCGATATGATGTTGAACGATTCGGCATCAAACTGCAAGGCAGCCCCCGGCACGCGGATGTGCTGATCTGCACCGGTCCGGTAACACTGCAATCGCGCGACCGTCTGGTGCGTATTTATGAACAAATGCCTGACCCCAAGTTCGTGGTGGCGGTTGGGTCATGCGGCATTTCTGGCGGCGTTTTTCAAGGCTGCTACAATGTGGTCGGTGATATCAGTGAAGTGATTCCGGTGAATGTGTATATCCCCGGATGCCCGCCACGACCAGAAGCCATTATCCACGGCGTGGTTGAGCTCTTAAAGAGCCTTAAACCCTAACGATTCGCGAAGAGAGGAAAATATGGAAACCGAAAAAGCCCTGGAACTCGCTGAATCCCTGATGAAGGATTTTGCCATTTCCACCCGCCGGCCTGAAGAAAACCGGGTGGATTTCGTGATTGATCGAAAGAATCTCAAACCGGCTGTGGATGCCATTTTGGTGGACAAGCGTTGGGGTTATCTTTCAGCCATCACCGCTCTGGATAATGCGCTTTGGAAGGTGGATGAAACCACCAAGGAAAAGACGATTGATCCAAGCGGCGGCAGTCTTGAACTTCTCTACCATTTCTGCCAGGCTGCGGCTGTGGCCACCTTGCGAGTCAGCATTCCATACAACGACCCCAAAGTGGATTCCATCTGCGATCTGATCAGCTCTGTTTCTTTGTATGAACGTGAAGCTGCAGAACTCTATGGTATTGAATTCGTTGGCGCTCCCAACACGGATAAGCTGCTGCTGCCCGATAATTGGCCGGCTGGGGTTTATCCCATGCGTAAGACATTTACCAGTTTAGAAGACTCAGCGAAAGGATAGCAGATATGGAACCCAAAACTGCTCCCGAAAAATTTATCGTCCCCATTGGCCCGCAGCACCCTGCATTAAAAGAACCCGGTCATTTTGAATTCACGGTTGAAGGTGAAGTGGTGACCAACGCCACAGCCCGGCTCGGATTCGTGCACCGTGGTATGGAAAAAGGCGCCGAGAACCGAACCTGGATCCAGGACCTCTATCTGATGGAACGTGTCTGCGGCATCTGCTCACATGTTCATGCCCTGGCTTTTGCTCTGGGGGTTGAAAAACTGGCTGGTGTGCAGGCGCCTCCACGTGCACAGGCGATTCGCGAACTGGTTTCTGAACTCGAACGCATTCACAGTCATCTGCTCTGGTTGGGTGTGGCTGCACATGAAGGCGGTTTTGATACCCTTTTCATGTTCTCATGGCGCGATCGCGAAACCGTGATGGATTTGCTCGAAACCATCAGCGGCAACCGTGTGAACTATTCAGCCAATGTGCTGGGCGGCGTCAAAATTGACATCAATGAAAAACAAGCCGATGCCATCCGTAAAGGCATGGATTTTCTCGAAGAACGCACTCAACATTACCTAAAGGTAGTCACTGAAGATGAAACCTTTTTGGGACGTACCCGCAATATTGGTGTGATGAGCTTTGAACAGGCTGACTTTTTGGGCGCCATCGGACCCACAGGTCGAGCTTCTGGCGTCAAGCGTGATGTGCGTATTGACAGCCCCTACACTGCTTATAACGACTTCCCGGTGAAGTTGATCACGCATACGCACGGCGACCTTGAAGCCCGCTTCATCGTGCGTATTCAGGAACTTTACGAGAGCTACCGACTCGTCCGCGAACTGGTGGATAAAATGCCCGCCGGTGAGTTGACCGTTAAAGTACCCAGAAGAATCCCCGAAGGTGAAGTCATCAGCCGGGTGGAAGCCCCCCGCGGCGAACTGCTTTACTTCCTCAAGAGCAACGGTTCCGATAAACCTGAGCGCGTAAAAGTACGCACCCCAAGTCTGTGCAACTGGTCTTCAGTGTTGGTGACGGCCGTGGGACACAACCTGGCCGACATGCCGATGATTCTAGCGGGAATCGATCCCTGCTTCTCATGTAATGACCGAATTGTCACTGTCAACCGCAAAACGGATTCCACCCAGATGGATTGGGAAGACCTGCGGCAATATGGAATCGAGTATTACAAATGAATATAACCTTTCCTCCTCTCGTTGCACTGCTGTTATTCCCCGGTGGAGCTTTTCTGCTCTTTAGTGGGTTGGTGTTTGAATACATTGACCGCAAGCTGGTGGCGCGTTTTCAAAACCGCTACGGTCCGCGCTGGTTTCAACCTTTGGCGGATGTAGTCAAACTGTTGGCCAAAGAAGAGATTATCCCCACCGGCGTGGTTAAGGGCTTGTTTGTGGCGCTGCCAGTCATCGCCCTGACCGCGGCTTTAACATCTGCGCTGTATGTTCCGCTGTTTGGGTTCAAACCGGCTTTCAGTTTTCAGGGAGACCTGATTGTTACCCTTTATCTGTTAAGCATGATGACCCTGTGCATCGGCCTGGCAGGCGCAAACACCGAAGATCGCTTTTCTTTGATCGGCGCGACCCGCGCCTTGACCCAGTTATTTTCTTATGAAGCGCCTTTTTTACTGGCGCTATTAGGCCCTGCCATTGCATTGCGCACCTGGAATATCGGTGAGATCAACGCTGGCGCCGGAACCAGTCTGTGGTTCATTGTGGCACAGCCCATTGGTTTTGTGGTAGCACTGGTGGGTCTGATGGGCAAACTTGAACTGCCTCCCTTTGATGCACCTGAAGCCGAGACTGAAATCGTGGCTGGCGCTTTCACTGAATACAGCGGACGCGGTTTTGCCATCTTCAAAATTGGCCGAGATGTGGAACTGGTCATTGGTCTGACACTGGTGGCTTCATTCTACCTGGGCGGCTTCACCTCTCCTCTGGATTTCTTATGGAAAACCCTGCTGCTGCTGTTGGTAACCGCCGCGCTGCAAAGCCTCTTTGCCAGATTGCGTATTGATCAGACTGTCGGCATGTGGTGGCGTATTGGTGTGCTCATGGTGCTGTTACAATTGGTGGTGATTATCGTCGGCCAGCAATTGGCACCGGTCATCCAACCCGCAATTCAATCGTTATTTGGAGGTTAGACACCATGACCATTGGCTCAATGTTTGGTGATATTTTCAAATCGTTCTTTAAGAAGCCGATCACGGAAAAATATCCGTTTGTCAAATTGGATGCACCCGAAAATCTGCGTGGAAAACTGGTCTGGGATCCCGAGAAGTGCTCAGGCTGCCAGCTTTGTATCAAAGATTGTCCTTCCAACGCCATCGAATTGTTGGTCGTGGATAAGGTAAACAAGAAGTTCGTAATGCGTTACAATATTGACCGCTGCACGTTCTGCGCGCAATGCGTGCAAAGCTGCCGGTTTGGCTGCATTGAAATGTCTGACGAAATGTGGGAACTGGCTTCAATCAAGAAAGAACCGTTTGAAGTTTATTATGGAAAAGATGAAGACATCCAGTTCTTATTGGAAAACGCAGCTAAAGGAGAAACTGAAACTCCTTGCTGATGATCCCCCCGGCCGGGTGGCCCTGCTTGGGATAGGTAATGAATTAAACGGTGATGATTCGGCTGGTAATTGGGTGGCTCGTAAATTATGTGAGCGCCTGGTTGACCAGCCGAATTTGCTTATCATGGATTGCGGCTCTATTCCAGAGAATGCATCTGGTCCGCTGCGAAGGTTTCAGCCTCAGTTGATTTTGCTGGTCGATGCGGCGGATCTGGATGAAACACCAGGAACCATCCAATTTGTTGAGATGGATCAGGTGAGAGGGTTCAGTGCTTCAAGCCATTCGCTGCCGCTGTCAGTATTGGCCGGGTTTCTGGTGCAGGAATTTCGTTGTGAGGTGGCCTTGTGCTGCATTCAACCGCAGAGCCTTGAGTTTGAGGCAAAACTTTCAACCCCTGTGACAAAGGCTGTAAAATTGTTGGTGAAAGAATTAGCGTCTATAATATTGTGAATCTTGAATTGGGTAGGGAATAATTATGACTAAAGAACCGAAATCCAAAGCTTCACAAGAAAAAAATAAAGCCGCACTCTCTTCAGTGTTTGCTGCAATAGGCTTAACCCTGATGAAAATTGTCGTCGGCATATTGACCGGATCGCTGGGCATTCTTGCCGAAGCGGCGCATTCAGGGCTTGATCTGGTGGCAGCCTTGGTCACCTTTTTTGCCGTTCAAGTTTCAGGTAAGGCGCCAGATAAACAGCATCATTTTGGGCACGGCAAGGTTGAAAACCTGTCTGCTCTTTTTGAAACCCTGCTGCTGCTGGCTACCAGTGTTTGGATCATCTATGAGGCAATTCAACGCTTATTCTTCAAATCGGTTGAAATGGAAATCAGCATCTGGGCTTTTTTGGTAATGATTGTTTCAATTGTGATTGATGCTTCCAGGTCGCGTATGCTGCTTAAAGCAGCCAAAAAGTATAAAAGCCAGGCACTCGAAGCGGATGCGCTTCATTTCAGCACGGATATTTGGAGTTCGAGCGTTGTCATATTGGGTTTGATTCTGGTGAAACTTTCTGAGGTGTTTCCAAAGCTGGCATTCATGGCCAAGGCAGATGCTGTCGCAGCCATGGCAGTGGCTTTGATTGTGGTTTATGTCAGCGTTCAAATGGGTATTAAAACGGTCATGGGACTGCTGGATTCTGCGCCTGCTGGTATTGAAGATCGGATCATGGAGATCGTGAATACGATCCCTGATGTGCAGAACTGCCACGCCGTCAGGGTGAGGGAATCCGGTCCGCATCTTTTTGCGGATATTCACATTGAACTACCTCCCAGACTAACAGTCAAAACAGCGGACGCCAAAACGGATCAAATTGAAGCCAAAATTAAAAAAGAGTATCCGGATCTGGATATTACCATCCATGTAGAACCAGCCAAAGCATAATAGGATATAGAATCGTTTCATTCTCTTTTGAAACGATTCTTTTTATTTTGCGTATATCTTTGTATCAGTTGAAAATTAATCATGAGGACTAATATGGATAATAATAATGAAAACCCGGTAGTACCTGAAGTTGTAACCGTTGACCCGGTTCAACCTATTGAAAAAGAGAGAAAACACCGCAACAATCGTCTTTTTGTACCCTTCATTCTCATTCTTGTGGGTGTGATCTTGTTATTTCAAAACTTGAATTTGGTTAATGTCCATCTGAATTGGTGGGCAGCCTTCATTTTCATTCCAGTTCTTGGGTCAATCGCCACTGGAATCAACGCTTTTCAGAAAAGTGGAAAATTTGATGCCACCGTCCGCAGTTCTTTGGGCGGCATGATTGTGGTTGGAACAGTTGCCACCATGCTGCTCTTTGGTGTAGATTGGGGGCACTATTGGCCTTTGATGTTGATTGCTCCAGGTCTTTCAGGATTGATTAATGGTATTTCTATTGCGGATGCAAAAGATCATCCCACCGCTGCAAAATGGGCTGGGCTGGGGCTGTGGTTTGGCCTGGCGACCCTGCTCTTGGGTGTTGGATTTCTGGCTAAAACCATGCCCATCCCTGTGATTGAAAATATGTTATTCCACCGTTGGTGGGCGATTCCCATCTTGATCCCTGGTGTGGGCGCTTTCATCAATGCCCTTGTGATTTGTGCAGGCAACGGTTTCAGAGCCAACTGGACGGTATGGGGATTCTCACTTATTGGAGTGGCTTTTACTGCGACCGGCTTGTTTGCCTTGTTCGACATGAACTGGAATTTACTTGGTCCCATCATCCTTATTGCGGGTGGATTAGTCGTTTTGAGTGGATTGTTGACAAAAAAATAATCAGGTTGTTTTGTTTAAGGGCCGGCATGTTTAGCCGGCTCTTTTCTTTTAAAGGTCATATATGGTAATTTCTGAAGAATGCCGTTAAACTTATGGGGTTTTAGAGAAATATTGGGAGATAAAATGGAAAAGGTAATAAAACCACGAGTCTTAATTCTGATTCCTGCCTATAACGAAGCTGAAAGGGTTACAGCAGTCATTAATGCATCCAAGGCTTACGGCCCAGTGTTGGTCGTGGATGATGGTTCTAAAGATCAAACCTCGGCAACAGCAAAAACCGCTGGCGCGGAAGTGATTCGCCAGGAACCCAATCAGGGCAAGGGAGCGGCACTTATCCGCGGATTCAAATATGGACTTGAACAGAATTACGACGCCGTCATCACTTTGGATGCGGATGGGCAGCACGACCCTGAAGAAATCCCCCTTTTTATCCAGGATTTTGAGGTCAATGGCAGCGATTTAATCATCGGCAAACGTGATTTTTCCAAAATGCCGTTTCCACGAAACATCACCAACCAAATAGGAACCTGGTCTTTTTCAGACGCAATGCAGCAATACATCCCCGATAATCAATCAGGGTATCGCTTACATTCAAAACGTTTGCTGCAAGAAGCACTGACAAGCAGCGAACATGGGTTTGAGTTTGAAGTTGAGATCATATTAAGATGTGTCTTAAAGGGATACAAGATCTCATGGATTTCCATTAAAACCATCTATAATAGCAAACAAAACAGCAAGATTAGTCCGATAAGACATGCGTGGAAGTTTTATCGTCTTGTCTATCGCACTCGTAAAATAATTCGTTCTCACAAAAATAGTGTGCGACATTAATCCGTTTTGTATAAGTCTACCGTTGCGTAACAGTAATTCATCCAAAAGAATAAAGGTGGATTGTTACTAAAATGACCAAAGATTCAATTAGACAAATTGGGGTCACTCTGGCAACCGTTGGATTGCTGGTTAATTACGCACTGGCAGATATCGTTCAATATAATGGGGTGTCAACGCTTGAGGCGACCAATAAAATCAATATTTACTTCTTGCCCGCCAGGTTTACTTATTTAATCTGGGGGGCAATCTTTTTAGGCTTGACTGTATATACGGTTTTTCAAGCATTACCAGCGCAAAAAGAAAATGTCTCTTTACGGAAAATCGGATGGTGGTATGTCGCCGGAACCCTGGCGATCATATCCTGGATGGTTTCTTTTCATTTTCACAATTTTTCATTGTCAACTTTAATGATGGTGATATTGTTAATTGCTTTAGTGATAATTTATGAAAAACTGGGCATAGGGGTGGAACCTGTTCCGCCGGCAATGCGTTATCTGGTGCATCTGCCATTCTCTATCTACCTGGGATGGATTACCATGGCTACCATCGGTAACCTCTCAAATATATTGTATATGTCAGGATGGAATGGTTTTGGGATAAACGCAAAAATCTGGGCTGTTGTGATGATTGTAATGACCATTGTGATTGCTGAATTGACTGCCTTCAATCGGCAAGATTTGGCTTACCTGGCAGTTTTTGTCTGGTCTTTCATTGGCATCGCCGTAAATCACTATGGCGTTTCACCGGTGTTTGAAGCAGCCAGCGTCGCAGCAGGATTTGTTTCTATCATGGCTGTTATCACGATGATCGTCAAGCCTAAATTAAAAAAGAAATCTTGATGGAAATTAATTTTCAAAGTTGAAAGAGTTTATGAGTTCCGACTTTTTTACAAACTCAACATATAAGGACGCAAAAAAAGGTTCTTATATCAAAAAAATTCAACGACGAATCTTGAATTGAAGCAAAGATGGGTAAAGAAATTGTTCTTCGATTTTTAAAGTGACGCTGCGCCAGATAAACCAATCGCCCAGAGGCTTCTCATCGTTTATCATTGAACTCTGTAAAAAGTTAATTATTCAACCACTCTCTGGATATTGGACTATTGAGCGTACTCTCCTTTCGTTAGAATGTGGCTTCTGTATTCAAGTGAAACGAATCGAACGAACTCATGTTACAATACTTTTTAAATCGGTTACAACGTTACAGTCGAATATTTCTCTGGTTTTTTTACGGGTGGGGAACTGGTATGGATTGGTAATCAGCACGGACTTATTTTCCAAAATCAGAGAATGATGATATTCTCCATTTTGCTCAGCGACTTGATTCAGAACCGATCATTGGACTAATTTTTTATATCCCAAGGGAGTAGAACTATGGTCAACAAAAAACAGATAATTGATGAATTCATGCAGTTAAAAAGCCTGGCTGTAGTGGGAGTTTCACGTAACAAGGATAAATTCGGAACGGCTATTTATCGTGAAATGAAAGCCAAAGGTTACAAAGTGGTGGCGGTTAATCCCAAACTGGATATGGTGGAAGGCGACCGCTGCTATGCTGGATTGGGCGCTTTGCCTGAAATCCCGGAGGGGGTGGTGATTTGTATAACACCAGCCGAGACGATTGCGGTCATTGAAGAAGCCGCCCGACTGGGCATCAAGTATGTCTGGCTGCAACAGGGCGCCAACAGCCCTGAAGGCGAAGCCAAATGCAAAGAGTTGGGCTTGAATGTGATCAGCGGAGAATGCATCTTCATGTTCGCCGCCCCCGTGGATTCCATCCACAAGTTCCACAGGTTTGTGTGGAAGGTGTTTGGAAAACTGCCGAAAGAAGCGTAATTAAAAAGTAAGGGCGACCGACCGTTTGTCTTAAAAAAAAGTAAGGGCAATTCATGAATTGCCCTTACTTTTTTATATATTCGACTTCATTACCTTTTTCTATTAACCTAACTGCGCTTTCAATTTCTCGCAAGATTCTTTATATTCAGCCAGCTT
>Ga0209373_10004774_pt1 | contig 11512 bp, 11 predicted proteins | sample Higcelweek5metaG_FD_187173 | JGI IMG/M metagenome (GOLD analysis project Ga0209373, IMG submission 187173) | Freshwater pond sediment microbial communities from the University of Edinburgh, under environmental carbon perturbations - High... | ecosystem: Environmental > Aquatic > Freshwater >... | reverse complement strand
ATCGATATTTCAGACAAATCATTAGAAAAAGGAATGGCAACTATTGCCGCAAACCTTGACAGAATGGTTTCAAAAGGAACTATTACGGAAGATGACAAAATCAAAACTATAGGAAATATTATTACGTATACTGACATCAAAGACGGTGTTGTAGGTTGTGATTTAGTAGTGGAAGCCGCTACAGAAAACGTAACTTTAAAAATGAACATCTTCAAACAATTGAGTGATGTTTGTGACCATAACGTAATTTTAGCTTCTAACACTTCATCAATTTCTATCACGCAAATTGCTGCACAAGTAGTACATCCTGAAAGAGTTATCGGAATGCACTTTATGAATCCAGTGCCAATTATGAAATTGGTTGAGATTATCCGTGGTTATTCTACTTCTGATGAAGTGACTAAAATTATCATGGATTTATCAGTTAAATTAGGAAAAACTCCAACAGAAGTAAATGATTATCCAGGTTTCGTAGCCAACAGAATCTTAATGCCAATGATTAACGAATCGATTGAAACGTTATACAACGGAGTTGCAGGTGTACAAGAAATTGATACCGTAATGAAATTAGGAATGGCACACCCAATGGGACCATTACAATTAGCTGACTTTATAGGATTAGACGTTTGTTTATCTATCTTAAACGTAATGTACGACGGATTCAAAAATCCAAAATACGCTCCATGTCCGTTATTAGTAAACATGGTAATGGCTGGAAAATTAGGAGTTAAATCAGGAGAAGGTTTCTACGATTATTCAGAAAGCAAAAAAGCAGAGAAAGTTTCGAAACAATTTTCTAAATAAAGTGAAAAGTGATTAGTAATTAGTGAATAGCTAGTTACTAGTTACTAATCACTAATTACTAATCACTCAAAAATGGCCAAAATAAAACCTTTTAAAGCAGTTCGTCCGGTAGCCGATAAAGTTGCCTTAGTTACTTGCAGAACGTACGACGATTATAGTTCGGCTGAGCTTGCTGCTTGGTTGGATTTTAATCCGTATTCGTTTTTGCATGTGATTCATCCTGCCTATGCTAATGCGCAAAAAGTGTCATTGGAAAAGCGTTTTAAAGCCGTTGCTAACAAATATCAAGATTTTAAACACGACCAAATTCTTATTGAAGAAGAACATCCTGTTTTTTATCTGTACGAAATCCAGTCAAAAGGACAGATTTTTACTGGAATTATTGCTGGAACTTCGGTGAAAGATTACCAAGATAACGTCATCAAAAAACACGAAGACACGTTGCAATATCGTGTGGAATTGTTCAAAGATTATTTACATCAAACGAATTTTAACACCGAACCCGTTTTAATTACGTATCCTGATAGTGTGGAAATCAATACGTTTATTGCGTTGCGAAAAAAGAGTAAACCTGTTTACGAATATTCGACTACCAATAAAGAAAAACACACACTTTGGAAAATTGATACACAATCAGAAATCGATTGGCTACAAGAACATTTCGAAAAAATTCCGAATTTATATATTGCCGATGGACATCATCGTTCGGCTTCAGCGGAATTGTTATACGAACAAGACAAGCATTTAGGCAACGAAAATCTGAATTATTTCATGAGTTTTTTAATTGCCGAAAGCAACGTCAAAATTTACGAATTCAACCGATTAATTCGCGATTTGAATGGTTTGAACAAAGAAGAATTCATCAAAAAATTATCCGAAAACTTTATCATCAAAGCAAAAGACCAAGAAATTTGGAAACCTCAAAACAAGTTTGAATTTGGAATGTATTTAGATGGTAGTTTTTATGCTTTATTTTACAAACACGAAAACCACATTGCTACAACTGTTTTAGATGATTTAGATGCCCAAATTTTATACGATAAAGTATTATTACCAATATTAGGCATCGAAGATTTACGCAACGACGAACGCATTGATTACATTCCAGGAAAGCAATCGATTTCAGTAATAAAAGATTTAATCGATGAAGGCGAATTTGAAGTAGGTTTCATGCTGTACCCTTCCGACATCAATGAAATCAAAGCGTTAGCCGATAATAATTTAATCATGCCTCCAAAATCTACCTACATTGAACCGAAGTTTAGAAGTGGTTTGGTTGTGTATGAACTTTAATAGAGTTTGGAGTTTGAAGATGGAAGTTGGGAGTAATAAAAAATAAACACAATTTTGTCATTTCGACGAAGAAGAAATCACATAATATTTGAAATATGGATAAATTAATTGAAGGCTTAATTACATCAGGAATTCCTGCTGTTGTGATTTTATTTGGATTGTATTTAGGTAAAAATTTAATGGAGCATTTTTTCAATGAAACCATAGAAATAAAAAAACAACAACTAGAACAAGAAAGTAAAAACTTTCAGCATCAATTAGATGCAAAACTTCAAGAATTTAATATTAAATTTTCAAGTTTACATTCTGAAAGAGCAATTGTAATAAAAGAGTTATATCTAAAAATGCTGATTCTACAATCATCAATTAATGATATTTTAAAAATTAATAGTAAACATGTAAATAATGAATTACTAAATAGTTTTTCGACATCTTATACTGATTTAAAAAGGCATTATTTACCAAATAAAATTTATTTTTCAGAAAAATTAACGCTAAAAATTGATGGCTTAATGAATGAATATGCAAAAATTGCAGAAGAATTCACAAATATATTATTAGAAAATAAAAAAGTTAATTGTCATGATGATTCAAATTGGTCAATTATTTATAAGAAATCAAAATCATATTCTGATGAAATAAACAATGAATTGATTAAAGATTTTAGAGAAATTCTTGGCGTTAAAAACTAAATTGATTTCTTTAAATTGAACTTTTAATAAATGCTTAGCCAATGTCAATCCAACAAAACCTCAATAACATAAAATCCCAACTTCCTACTCACGTTACCTTAGTAGCCGTTTCAAAAACCAAACCTGTAGCGGATTTAATGGAAGCTTATAATGCTGGGCAACGTATTTTTGGAGAAAATAAAATCCAAGAAATGACTGATAAATGGGAAGTCATGCCAAAAGACATCGAGTGGCACATGATTGGTCACGTGCAAACCAACAAAGTCAAATACATGGCGCCTTATGTGAGTTTGATTCACGGAGTTGATAGTTTGAAATTATTACAAGAAATCAACAAACAAGCAGCTAAAAATAATCGTGTGATTGATTGTTTATTACAAGTCTACATTGCAGAAGAAGAAAGTAAATTTGGATTAGACGAACAAGAGTTAGATGAGCTACTGAAACAAGTTCAGCATGACAAGGATAATTTTAAAAACATCAGAATCGTAGGTTTAATGGGAATGGCAACCTTCACCGAAAATAAAAACCAAATCGAAAAAGAATTCAAACATCTGAAAACGATTTTTGATAAACTCAAAACTCAAAACTCCGAACTCAAAACTATATCAATGGGCATGTCGGGCGATTATCAACTCGCAATTTCATGCGGAAGTACTATGGTTCGAATTGGAAGTAGTATATTTGGAAGCAGATAAGAGAAAACTAATTACTAATTACCAATCACTATTCACTAACTTGTACTGTATACTCGACATAGAAACCACTGGAGGCCAATTCAACGAAGAAGGAATTACCGAAATCGCCATTTATAAATTTGATGGTCATGAGGTAGTGGACCAATTCATCAGTTTGGTTAATCCTGAAAAGCCAATTCAACCTTTTGTGGTGAAATTGACTGGGATTAATAATGCCATGCTTAGAAGTGCTCCAAAATTCTACGAAGTAGCCAAAAGAATTATCGAAATTACGGAAGGTTGCGTAATCGTAGCACACAACGCGTCATTCGATTATCGTATTTTAAAAACTGAATTCCGACGTTTGGGTTATGATTTCAAAAAGCAAACCCTTTGTACGGTTGAATTAGCTAAAAAATTAATTCCAGAACAAGAATCGTATAGTTTAGGAAAATTAGTTCGTGCTTTGGGAATTCCTATGGCAGATCGTCACAGAGCAAGTGGAGATGCTATGGCAACAGTAAAGTTGTTCAAAATGTTGATGGCAAAAGACGTTGAAAAAGAAATCGTAAAAAGTTTCATTAAGACGGAAATCAAATCGGGAATTTCTCCAAAACTATTAGATATTGTTGAAAGTTTGCCTTCAAAAACAGGAATCTACTACATTCACAACGAAAAAGGCGATTTAATTTATATTGGCAAAAGTAAAAACATCAAAAAACGCGTCAACCAACATTTCACAGGTACTTCAAGCAAGAGCAAAAAAATACAACGCGATGTTTATGCAGTTACTTTTGAAGAAACGGGTAGCGAATTGATTTCACTTTTAAAAGAAAGCGAAGAAATCAAAATTAATAAACCTATTTACAACCGAGCACAACGCAAAAGCATCTTTCAATATGCATTGTACATGCATAAAAATGAAGAAGGCTATTTGGCTTTAAACGTAGAAAAAGCAGATGGTCGTAAAAAAGAAATTACATCTTTTACTACTTTACAAGAAGGAAGAAACACCTTATTTAAAATCACAGAAAAACACAATTTATGTCAGAAAATCAATGGTTTGTATGTAACTAAAAACGATTGTTTTCAACATAAAATTAAGGAATGTAATGGTGCTTGTATTGGCGAAGAAACTCCAGAAAGCTACAACGAAAGAGTAAAGGAGTTTATTGAAGAAACTTCTTTTGAAAATAACAATATGGTCATTATCGACCGTGGTAGAACTTTTGATGAACGAAGTGCTGTTTTAATTGAAAATGGAATTTATAAAGGCTATTGTTTTTACGAATTGAATTATCAAGTAAGTAACATTGAAATTCTTAAAAACATCATTATTCCAATGCAAAACAATCGTGATGTAAAAACGATAATTCAAAGCTATTTACGTAAAAACAAAGTGTATAAAGTAATTCATTTTTAATTGCTTAATTTTGTTGTTATGAGTGAAATTAAGTCAAAATACGAAGTTTTTAAACAGAAAGCCCACATTATCATCTACGGCACAAATACCTTTGCTGGACGACTTTTTGATTTAATTTTATTAGGCTTAATTTTACTAAGTGTTGTATTAGTAATGCTAGAAACCGTAAAAGGATTTGATGCAAAATATCACGCTTATTTAGTGTTTTTTGAATGGGTTATTACCGTATTTTTTACTTTAGAATACATTTTACGAATTATCACCATTAAAAAACCAATCAACTACATTTTAAGTTTTTACGGAATCATCGATTTGATTGCTATTTTACCTATGTATTTATCCTTTTTCATTACTGGAACCAGTGTATTTGCAGTAATTAGAGCATTACGATTGTTACGATTATTCAAAATTTTAAATCATCCACAATTCAATAATCAATCTACACATTTAAAAGAATCACTAATTGCCAGTCGAGGCAAAATATTGATTTTCATGTACTTTATGTTAATTAGTACAATTATTATTGGTTCTATAATGTATGTTGTTGAAGGCGAAGCAAGTGGATTTACAAGTATTCCAACTGGAATATATTGGGCAATTGTTACATTAACAACAGTTGGTTATGGAGATATTTCACCCGTTACGCCACTTGGTCAATTTTTAGCATCGTTTGTAATGATAATGGGTTACGGAATCATAGCGGTTCCTACCGGAATTGTCTCAGCAGAATTTGCTAAAAACAAACCAACAGTAAAAGAAAGTGAAACCAAAGTTTGCAAAAATTGTGGGAGTCACGAACATTATGTAAACGCGAAGTTTTGTCAAGATTGTGGACACGAATTATAAAATGAATTACCTAATCACTATCATCGGGCCAACAGCCATAGGGAAAACAGCGCTAAGTATTGATTTGGCTCAACATTTTGGTTGCGATATTATTTCGTGCGATAGTCGTCAGTTTTTTAAGGAAATGAAAATTGGTACTGCTGTTCCGAGTGATGAAGAATTAGCAGGAGCAACACATCATTTTATCCAAAATAAATCGATTTTTGAAAGTTATTCGGTAGGTGATTTTGAGCAAGAAGCTTTGACTAAATTGGACGAATTATTTCAGAAAAACAATATTCAAATTATGGTCGGTGGTTCAGGATTGTACGTGGATGCTGTTTTGAAAGGTTTTGATGATTTTCCTGATATTGATAACTCAGTTAGAGATGAAATAAATGCAAAATTTGATAGTTTAGGTATCGAATATTTGCAAGAGCAATTACAAAAATTAGATTCGGAATATTATACAAAACTTTCAACAGAAAATCCGCAAACCTTACAAAACCCACAACGTATGAAACGTTTTGTTGAAGTTTGTATTGGAAGTGGAAAACCGTATTCGAGTTTTATTGGAAAGCGCAAAAATGTGAGAAACTTCACTCCAATTGTCATAGGTTTAGAAGCAGATAGAGACGTAATGTATGACAGAATCAATCAACGTGTTGATATCATGCTAAATGAAGGACTTTTAGCCGAAGCGCAATCACTTTATCCAAATAAACATTTGAATGCTTTACAAACCGTTGGTTACAGAGAATTATTCGATTATTTTGATAGAAAAACAACATTAGAATTCGCCATAGAACAAATCAAAATGAATACGAGACGTTTTGCTAAAAGACAAATCACTTGGTTTAAACGAACTGAAAATGTGAGTTGGTTTGATTATTTGACGGATAAAAAAGAGATTATAAATTCTGTAAACAATACAATTAATAATAAAGAAACACAGATTGAATAAATTTAAAAATTACTATAATTTCTCTAATTTTTATAATCTGTGTTCCAAAAACAAAAAAATTAAAATGCCTATTTCACCCAACTTTACTTCCATTTTAGAACAAGAATACGAAATCAATTTTCTGCAATGCTATCCAAATGGTTTATTGAAATATACCGATTTGTGTAATATTTTTCAAATTACTGCTGGAATTCATGCCGATTTAGGTGGAATTAGTTTTAGCGATATGCAAGAACATCACCAGGCTTGGGTAATGAGCAAAATGCGTTTAGAAATTATCAGCTTGCCAAAATGGAAAGAGAAAGTAACCGTAAAAACTTGGATAAAATCGTTAGAAAATTCGCGTTCAACTCGTTGCTTAGAATTGTATCGTGGCGATGAAAAATTAGCAGGTTGTGAAACCTATTGGGTAGCTATGAATACGCAAACACGAAGACCCGAAAATTTGGCTTTGCAACACGAACATTTTACAAAATTTCCTGAACATGATGCAACCGAAAAAGAAGTTCAAAAAATTAATTTGAATATTGATTTTAAAGCTATTAATAATTACAAAGTGCAATTATCTGATATTGATATTGTGAACCACGCCAACAATGTAAAATATTTGGAATGGTGCTTAAATGTAATAGATTCAAAATTAATTTTAAGACAAAAAATCAAAGGTTTTGAAATGAATTTTTTGAAAGAATTAAATTTGAATGATGAAGTCGTAATTTCTAATTGCGAAACAACATATACCATTGCTAAAGAAGATAAAATTTGTTTTGCTTTAGATTTGATTCTATGAAAAAAAACGCTATCAAAAATAAAAATTTTGATAGCGTTTTTCATCGTTTATATTTGATTCCGAAACAAGTTCAGAATGAAATATATTTATAATTATTGTTTGATTAGCAATCTAAAACCTTCTCCGTGAACGTTTAAGATTTCAACGTTTTCGTCTAATTTTAAGAATTTTCTCAATTTAGCGATGTACACGTCCATACTTCTTGATGTGAAGTAGTTATCGTCTCTCCAAATTTTTGTCAAGGCTAATTCTCTTGGCATTAAATCGTTTTCAAAAAGAGCTAACATTTTTAATAATTCGCACTCTTTTGGTGATAATTTAATTGGTTCTTGTCCTGGAAAAGTTAAGAAACGTAGTTTTGAGTTCAAATGAAACTTACCAATTGTAAACTCAAACTGATTGGTGTCTGGTTTTACTTCTGAAGCTTTACGTTGAATAATTGCTTTGATTTTTACTAACAACACTTCAGAATCAAAAGGTTTGTTTAAATAATCGTCTGCTCCTACTTTATAGCCTTTTAAAACGTCTTCTTTTAATGTTTTTGCTGTTAAAAAGATGATTGGCACTTCTTGATTTTTCTCACGAATTTCTCTTGCCAATGTGTAACCATCTTTATAGGGCATCATTACATCTAAAATGCATAAATCGTATGTGTCTTTTTTAAATTTTTCAAATCCTTCCATTCCGTTTTTTGCTAACGTAACATCGAAATCATTGATCATTAAATAATCTTTTAAAACGGCTCCAAAATTTGGATCATCTTCTACTAATAATATTTTTTTTCCTTCCATAGTAATTGTGTGTATATTTTAATTTATTAATGGCATTTTTATAATAAAGGTACTACCCTTTCCTTTTTCGCTTTCTACATAAATTTGTCCGTTATGATCTTCTACAATTTGTTTTACGTAGGCTAAACCAAGCCCGTGACCTTTTACATTGTGTAAGTCTCCTGTGTGTTCTCTATAAAATTTTTCAAACACTCTTTTTTGAGCAACTTTGCTCATTCCTGCACCTTGATCTTGAATTTTTATCAAGATAAAATCTTTAATATTTTCGGTAAAAACATCAATAACTGGTGCGTTTGGCGAATATTTTATAGCATTATCTAATACGTTAACTAATACATTGGTAAAATGTACTTCGTTTAACAAAATGGTATTTCGTTGTGCATTAAAATGCTTATTAACAATTCCTTCTCTATCTTCGACAATTAAGCTAACATGATCAATTGCATCTTCAATAATTTCAGAAACATCTCTTGGTTCTTTAGAGATGTCCAATTCGTTTTTTTCTAATTTAGAAATCCTAAGAACATTTTCAACCTGAGCGTGCATTCGTTTGTTTTCTTCTTTAATCATTTGAAGATAACGTTGTACTTTTTCCTTATCATCAATAATTTTAGGGTTTTTTATAGCATCTAAAGCTAAATTTATAGTTGCAATAGGTGTTTTAAACTCATGAGTCATATTGTTGATAAAATCAGTCTTAATTTCAGAAATTTGCTTTTGCTTTATCAACTGATTCAATGCACTTGAATAAGTTAAAACAATAACCAACGTGAACAATAACGATAAACTTGTAATTCCAATTAATGACGAAAAAACAAATTTACTTTTATGAGGAAATCCTACTAATAACTGGTATTGAGACAATCCTTCGTTATCTTGAAAAACTGGAATTCCATAAGTTGTTTTTTTATCGTATTTGAATTTATCTGAACGGATTTTTGTTGCTAAACCGTTGCTATAAATACCGAATTCAAAAGGCGTTTTAACACCATATTTGTTTAATTCAGTCTTTAACAATTTTTCAAGTTCTTCGTTAGAAATTCTTTGTTGCAAAGGCTTTTGAGAAACAATATCTTTAAAAGCAACTTCAAAATTAGCTTTATCTAAACTGGATAAACTTCCCGATTTTTTAATGGTAACATTCGGTTGTGCATTCATTTGAAAACTTCCATCGTTGATTGAATTTCCATTGTATATTTCTGTTTTTCGTTTAGAAACAACTTTATCAAAATTGACTGAGTTTGTATTTTTATCAAAGAACGAACCTGTAATTCCGTAATTTTCGGCAACAAGTGTGTTAGAATAAATTATTGTTTCATTAGTTTTTTTATCGCGTTCATAGAAGTATATTTCTTTTAAATCTTCTTCTTTTGGAACGGTACCAATACTGTCTTTAATTTTATTGTATTGTTTGTAAAAGGAAACCAATTCTTTGTCTTTTATTGCATTTGACACATTACCAAGCACCTGCTGTACATGATATTTGAATTCTTCTTCATTTTTATTCAAAGAAGTTGTAATCCAATACAATTGAACTACAATAATTCCTATTAATGACAAGCTCATTAAAAAGACTAATAATCTAAACCTTGATTTATTCATCGACACAAATTTAACATTTTAACATATCTTGTTAAAATACATTAACCAAAGATTAACATAAAAACCTTTTTTTATGCTTTTGATAAAATTTTAAGAATTTGGTCTACTTCTTTAAACGTATTTTGTAGCTCAATATTATATACTACAAAATCGCTTTTTTGGATTTTTTCTTCTTCAGGCAATTGATTTTGAATACGTTTCAAAATGCTTTCTCTATCCACATTGTCACGTTTCATGGCTCTTTCGATGCGAATTTCTTGTGGAGCTGTAATTAAAATCACCTTATCGCATGATAAATTTCCTTTGGTTTCAAACAAAATAGCAACTTCTTTAATAACAAAAGGAGCATTTTTGTGTTTTTTGAGCCAATTTGCAAAGTGTTTTTTAACTTCAGGATGAACAATTGCATTTAGTTCTGATAGTTTTTCGGGAGAATTGAAAACTATTGCTGCTATTTTTTTTCGGTCTAATTTTCCTTTTTCGGAAAGAATGTTTTCAGAAAAAATAGCTTGAATTTTTGTTGAAATTCGTTTAGAATCCATTAATTTTTTGGCTTCCTCATCAGCAATATAAACAGGAATACCTTTTGAAGCAATATAAGTTGCTACAGTCGATTTTCCGCTGCCAATTCCACCTGTTAAACCAATAATTCTTGTCATTATTTATTTTTTAAAAAATAATTCTGGAAAAGCTTTTTGTGGTTCTAGTTTTAAAACGAATATTTTATAAAACGAAAGTAAAAATCCTTTTCCATAACCATAAAACTGAATAATTGCAGCATACACTGAATAAGCTGCGATTTTAAAGCTTTTATTCATCAGTAAAGATGAGCCAAATAAAAGCCCAAAATACAATACATACAACCCTAAGAAATAAGGAAATTTTACAAAGGTCAACAAAACAGAAACTACGAATCCTAATAAAAATAAACTTGGAAACCAAAATGTAATTTTTGTATGTTGTGGATACCAAGAATTTAGAATTGGTCGTGCCTTTCCGAATTTATTGACTTGAATTTGGAATTTTTCCCAACTAATTCTTCTTTTATGATACACGAAAGCTTCTTTAATTAATTTGGTTCGAAAGCCTAAATTCCACAATCTGATAGATAAATCTGGGTCTTCTCCAGGATGAATATTCCCAAAACCATTTGAAGCTTCAAATGCATTTTTAGACAATCCCATATTAAAACTTCGTGGTTGAAATTTATCAACTTTTTCACTTCCTCCTCTAATTCCTCCAGTTGTTAAAAAAGATGTCATAGTAAAATTTATGGCTTTTTGCACATCCGAAAAAGAGTCTAATGCAGCATCTGGTCCACCAAAACAATCTACAAAATCACTTTGCAAACTTTTAGTTACGTGTTTCAAATATTGCTCGGGAATAATACAATCTGAATCTAAAATGATGAAATAATCTCCTTTTGCAACTCGCATTCCATAATTTCGAGAATCGCCTGGTCCAGAATTTCCTTTAAAATAATATGATATTGCAAGTTTTGAATTGTATTTTTCAATGATGTGTTCACATGAAATTGTTGAGCCGTCTTCAACTACAACTACTTCAAAAGTGGTGTCAGTATTTAATTTTGATAAACTTTCTAACAGTTCATCAATTTCATCAGGTCTATTATATACAGGAATAATAAAAG
>Ga0209373_10004773_pt1 | contig 11515 bp, 11 predicted proteins | sample Higcelweek5metaG_FD_187173 | JGI IMG/M metagenome (GOLD analysis project Ga0209373, IMG submission 187173) | Freshwater pond sediment microbial communities from the University of Edinburgh, under environmental carbon perturbations - High... | ecosystem: Environmental > Aquatic > Freshwater >... | reverse complement strand
CCGCGCCGGGGCGCGTTTTGTCCGCGCTAGAGCGTGAACTCCCCGCCGGTGTAGATGACCTTGGTTCCGCCGCCCGCAAGCAGGGCGGTGACGGTCTTGTCCTCGGTGTTCACCAGGTCCCAGTGCAGGGCGGAATCGTTGAAGCCCAGCGCCTCCTTTTTCGCCGCGTCCAGGGTGGTCTGGTCGCCGGCGTAGGTGTCGGAATAGCTGGCGCCCACGGCCACGTGGCAGTTGCCGTGCGCCCCGCCGAAGTTCTCGTCGAACAGCGTGCTGGCCATGAACGCGCCGATGCGCGAGTGCCGCCTGTCGGTGAGGGAGAATTCGCCCAGCCGCGCCGCGCCTTCGTCCATGGCGAGCTGCTTTTTCACGAAGTCTACGCCCTGGGCGGCGGCGATGCCCGTGACGCGCCCGGCCTTGAACTCCAGGCGCACGCCCTCCACGCGGTTGCCGGAGCGGTAGGAGGGCTGGTCGGCGAAGTAGACGCCCTCGGTGCCGCGCCAGTCGGGCGAGAGGAAGACCTCGAAGCTTGGGATGTTGTGGCCGGAGACGCCCAGCCAGCGGCGGTGCGCGCCGGGGGCGACATGGAGGTCGCAGTGGGCGCTCTCGATGTGCAGGCGGTCTATCTCAAGCGCGCCCAGGGCCTCTTTCACGCGGGTCACGTCGGCGTGGACGCGCTTCCACTCGGCCACGGGGTCGGCGGTGTCGAGGAAGCAGGCCTGGCGGATCTGCGCGGTGTATTCTTCCACGCTTAGGCCCGCGCAGCGCGCCTGCTCCGCCGTGGGGTAGGCGCACAAGGTCCAGCCGAAGGCGCCGCTCTGCTCGCGCTCTTCCATTATTTCACGCAGGAACTTGCGGGCCACCGCGCCCATGCCGATCTTGGCGGGGTCCACGCCGGAAAGGTGCGTCAGCGAGGCGGGCGCCAAAAGCGAGATCAGTCCGGTCAGGTTCTCCATAAGCTCGCGCTCGCCCGGGGGCACGGCCTTGATTTGCGCTTCGGCCCCCTTGCCGTAGAACGAAACCTCCATGGCCGGGGTAAGGTACTGCCGGGTGACGGGCACCATGCCTTCTTCCACCAGCAGGTCGAACACGGCCTCGGCCAGGGGGGTGGCGGTCTGGTCGTAGCGCAGCAGCACAACGTCGCCGGGGCGGTAGGGCTTGGTGCGTGCGGTGGTGAGCCCCCACCAGAGGGTGCGCGCGTATTTGGCGAGTTCGCTTTCGGAGAACATGTGTGCCTGCCTTGCGGATGCGATTTCCGGCCCATCGGGGCGGATGGGCGGCAACATAGCCCAGCGGGGCGCGAAGCTCAACAGGGGCCTGATTCGTGATATCTGCCGCGAACCCCGCGGATGGCTTGACACGCGATGCGACCTGGATATATCAGCAACCCCGGAGCCTGCGCGCTCGGATGCCTGGCTCTATGGCGAGGAAACGGCGCCTGGCCCACCGGTTCGGCTCCCTTGGAAGGGAGACCCGAATTGGACGGGGCTGACGATATTCCTATCTACACACCTGGAGGGTACAATGGGCTACAAGGTTACTGTCGACAACGACAAATGTATCGGCGACGGCGAGTGCGTGGACGTTTGCCCGGTTGAGGTCTACGAGCTTCAGGACGGCAAGGCCGTTCCCGTGAACATGGAAGAGTGCCTGGGCTGCGAGTCTTGCGTCGAGGTTTGCGAGCAGGACGCCATTGTCGTTGAAGAAGAATAAAGTCAACAGCTTCGGCTGAAGGGCGGGGGGGCGTGCGCGTCCCCCCGTCTGATGAACCGCCTGCGCCTGCGCGGCCGGGATTGGTGCACGATGTCCGCCCTCACGGGCGACTGGGGCCGGGGGGAATCCCGGCTTTTTTGTATCAAGCCCCCCTTTACTCTCCCCGCAAGCGGACGCATATATTCCCCACGTCTTCACCATCCCGATGACCAACAGGCGAGGAGTGTCGCATGGCTCTTGATTTCACCGATTTTTTCAGGCGCTACGAGGAAATCATCAAAGAGGCCGATCAGGTCTTTTGCGCCGTGCGCGATAAATACGCCGAGAATGTGCGCTGCGAGAAAGGCTGCTCCGACTGCTGCCACGCCCTGTTCGACCTGACGCTGGTGGAGGCGCTGTACCTGAACAGCAGCTTCAACAAGAAATTTTCCGGCAAGGCCAGAAACGAGGTGCTGGAGCGCGCCGACACCTCCGACCGCCAGGTGCACAAGCTGAAGCATGAGGCCTTCAAGGCCGTGAAGGACGGCAAAAACGCCCAGGAGATTCTGGCCGAAATGGCCAAGGTGCGCGTGCGCTGCCCCCTGCTCGACGACCAGGGCGCCTGTGTGCTGTACGAGCACCGTCCCGTCACCTGCCGCATCTACGGCGTGCCCACGGCCATCGGCGGGCAGGCCCACACCTGCGGCAAGTCCGGCTTTGAAAAGGGCAAGCCATACCCCACGGTGTACCTGGACCGCATTCAGGACAAGCTCTACGCCCTTTCTCACGAGCTGGCCGAGACCCTGAACTCCCGCTTCAAGGGCCTGGCCGAGGTGCTGGTGCCCGCGTCGCTGGCGCTTTTGACCGAGTACAGCGAGGAATATCTGGGCATAAAGGACGCGAAGGACGCGAAGGACGCGAAAGGCGCCGCCGCTGCCCCGGCCGCTGCCCCGGCCGCTGCCCCGGCCGCCGTGTCGGCCAAGAAGCCCGTGCCCCTTTCCGAAAAGCTCGCCGCCGGCAAAAACAAAGGCAAAGGCGCGCCCGCCTGCGCCGGCTGCTCGCCCGAATCCAAACCCGGCGGCTGCTCCGGCTGCTCGCCCAAGAGCTTCACCATCGGCCAGGCGCCGGTGAAGCCCGCGCCCAAAAAGGCCCCGGCCAAAAAGCCCGCGGCCAACGCCGCACCCAAAAAGGCCAAGGGCTAGCGCCATGGAGCAGATGTACAGCCCCGAACAGCTGGAGGAGCAGAAGCGCGCCATGTACGAGCGCATGTCGCCCCGGCGGCGGCGCTTCGTGGACCGCATCGGCTACCAGAACTGGGACCCCTTCCAGGCCCCGTTCGATCCCATCGACATCCGCACCGACGCCCTGGGCTACACCGCCCACGACCTTTTGAACCGCTACTTCAAAAGCCTGCCGGGCGTTCCCGACCCGGACTACATGCAGACCCTCTCCGAGTTCATGGTCATGCTGGTCATGAACGTGGAGAAGGTGCGGCCCATTCTGGAGTTCAGCGACTGGTACAACGCCCGGCTCAAGGAGCGCGGCATCAGCATCAAACCCAAGGCCGCCATTGCGGGCCAGAACCCGGAGTAACACCCATGTCCGACCAGCAGTTCAGCAATGTCGATGAGTACATCGCCCATCAGAAGCAGCAGCTCGTGCAGGCCCCGGAGTGCGGCAACACCCATTATAATCTGGGCGTGGCCTATCTTTCCAAGCGCGAGTTCATGGACGCCGAGCAGTGCTTCCGCGAGGCGGTGGCAAATTCTCCCAAAATGGCGGAGGCCTACGTGCAGCTCGGCGGCATCTGCCTGGAGCGCGGCGACCTGGAAGGCTGCCTGAACTACAACCGTCTGGCCACCCAGCAGCGCCCGTTCTTCGCCGTGCCCTGGGGCAATATCGGCTTTGTGCTGCTCCAGTTGGGCGATTCGGACAAGGCCATTCCCGCTTTGCAGAAGGCCATCAAGTACGACCCGAATTTCGTGCAGGCCATGGCCACCCTGGGCAGCGCGTTCTTCTCCCGCGGGGAGCTGGACGACGCCCTGCCGCTTTTGAAAAAGGCTGTGGACCTGCAGCCCATGTTCGGCCCGGCCTGGAACAACCTCGCCCTGGTGCAGGCGGAAATGGGGCTGTGGGGCGATGCCGACGCCAGCGTGAAAAAGGCCCAGGAGACCGGCTACGAAGTGCCCCAGGCGTTTCTGGACGAGATAGCCGGGAACCTGAAGTAGGGCCGACGGAGGCCGCATGGCCCGCTTCCGCGAACGCAAAGGCGGCCTGCGCGCGCTGCTGGCCAGTGAAAACTGGCGCGAGCGCCTGGCCGAGCTGGACGCCGTGCCCGCGCGGGAATTGCCCGGCCCGCTGTTCTCCCTGCTGCTGGACAAGGACGAACTGGTGCGCTGGCGCGCGGTGGAGGCCTTTGGCCGCACTGTGGCCCGCATGGCCGAAAGCGCCCAGCCCGGCGAAGGGCCGGAGGCGGCGCGCGTGGTGCTGCGCCAATGCCTGTGGCGCATGAACGAGGAATCCGGCGGCCTGGGCTGGGGCATCCCCGAGACCCTGGGCGAGATTCTGGCGCGCAACGAGCGCCTGGCGCGGGAGTTCCACCGGGTGCTGGCCTCCTACGTGCGGGAGCAAACCCGCGGCGAGGGCAATTATCTGGAGCACGCGGGCCTGCGCCGGGGCGTTTTCTGGGGGCTTGGCCGGTTGGCGCAAGAGTTCCCCGGCCTGCTGGCGGACGAGATAGGCACGCTGCGCGCAGGTTTGCAGGACGAGGACGGGGCCAACCGCGGGCTGGCGGCGCGGGTGCTGGGGCTTGTGGGAGTGCAGGCCGCCCGGGAGGACATCGGCGCCCTGGTGGACAATCCCGCGCCGGTCACATTATTTGAGGGCGGCGGGCTGGTTCGCACCACGGCGGGCGCCCTGGCCCGGCAGGCCCTGGCCCGGCTCGGCGCATAGGGCCAAGGCCGCGGCGGGTTGCGGCGGGCGCAAAACATATTTTGCCGCATTCCCTTGTTGACAAGCTCCAGGGCTTTGGGTAAACGGACCTTCCCTTGAGCAATTTAGGCGCGTAGCTCAGTTGGTTAGAGCACTTGCTCGACACGCAAGGGGTCAGGAGTTCAAGTCTCCTCGTGCCTACCATATTCATCGGAAAGGGAGGCCCAGCGCCTCCCTTTCCACTTTTGGCGTCATGGCGCCCCAGGCATATGCCGGGCGGACGCAAGGAGCATCACGTGCAGGTCACTGTCGCCGGTCAGCAGATTTCCCTGGAGAGCGGGTCGTCCCTGGCGGACGCCTTCAAGCAGGCGTTGTCGGGCAAGCAGTTCAAAAACCTCGTTGTGGGCCGCTGCGGCGATGCGCTGCTCGACCTCTCGACCCCGGTGCCCGCGGATTGCACCAGCCTTGAGCCCGTGTTCGCGGACTCGCCCGAGGGGCTGACGGTCATCCGCCACTCCACCGCGCACCTCATGGCCGAGGCCGTGAAAAAGCTGTTCCCCACGGCCAAGGTCACCATCGGCCCGGCCATCGAGCACGGCTTCTATTATGATTTCGATTACGAGCGCCCCTTCACGCCGGAGGATCTGGAGGCCATCGAGGCCGAGATGCTCAAGCTCATCGGCGCGGACAAGCCCTTTGTGCGCCAGGAGCTCACCAGCGCCCAGGCGCGGGAAAACTTCGCGGCCGAGGGCGAAACCTACAAGGTCGAGCTCATCGACGACCTGAACGTGCCGGGCGTCTCCACATACACGCAGGGCGGCTTCACCGACCTCTGCCGCGGCCCGCACATTCCGCGCACCGGGCTCATCAAGGCCTTCAAGCTCACCAGCGTGGCCGGGGCCTACTGGCGCGGCGACGAGAAGCGCCCGCAGCTCCAGCGCATTTACGGCACCGCCTGGGCCACCCCCAAGGACCTCAAGGTCTACCTTGAGCGCCTGGAAGAGGCCAAGAAGCGCGACCACCGCAAGCTCGGCACCCAGCTCGACCTGTTCAGCTTCCACGAGGACGTGGGCGGCGGCATGGTGCTTTGGCACCCCAAGGGCGCGCTTGTGCGCGCAATCCTTGAGGACTTTGAGCGCAAGGAGCATTTGAAGCGCGGCTACCAGTTCGTGCAGGGGCCGCTCATCCTCCGGCGCGAGCTGTGGGAAAAGAGCGGGCACTACGACAATTACCGCGAGAACATGTATTTCACGGAGATCGACGAGCAGGCCTACGGCATCAAGCCCATGAACTGCCTGTCGCACATGCTCATCTTCAAGAGCCGCCTGCGCAGCTACCGCGAAATGCCCGTGCGCTACTTCGAGCACGGGGTGGTGCACCGCCACGAGAAAAGCGGCGTGCTGCACGGGCTTCTGCGCGTGCGCTCGTTCACCCAGGACGACGCGCACATTTTGTGCCGCCCGGACCAGCTGCGCGAGGAAATCATCGGCGTGGTGAAGTTCGTGCGCGACGTGATGGACATCTTCGGCTTCGAGTTCGAGGCCGAGATAAGCACCCGCCCCGAGAAGAGCATCGGCAGCGACGAGGACTGGGACCGCGCCACCGCGGCCCTCAAGGACGCCCTTGAGCACATGTCCATGCCCTACGAGATCAACGAGGGCGACGGCGCGTTCTACGGCCCCAAGATCGACATCAAGATCAAGGACGCCATTGAGCGGCGCTGGCAGTGCGCCACCGTGCAGTGCGACTTCACCCTGCCGGAGCGCTTCGACCTCTCCTACATCGGCGAGGACGGCAACAAACACCGCCCGGTGATGCTGCACCGCGTCATCCTCGGCTCCATTGAGCGGTTCATGGGTGTGTTGATTGAACATTTTTCCGGCGCATTCCCGGTTTGGCTGGCGCCCGTGCAGGCGCGGGTGCTCACCGTGACGGACGCGCACAAGGCGCACGCCGAAAAAGTCTTGCGGTTTTTGCAGGAACAGGGCATACGCGCCGAAGCGGATCTGCGTAATGAGAAGCTCGGGTACAAAGTGCGCGAGGCCCAAATGGAGCGGATCCCTTACATGTTTATAGTCGGAGACAAGGAAGTGGAAGCCGACGGCGTCAACGTGCGTGTGCGCGCTGGGGCCGATGTCGGGTTTGTGCCGCTTTCCGGGGCCGCCCAATTGATTCTGGACGCGGCCCGTGAACCTTTCAAGCGCGGAGGGATGAGCTATAGCTTTTCCTAGACGGCAGGACCAGCATCCCAAGGATGATGGCGTCCGCCGAAACGAGCGGATTCGTATCCCCCAGGTGCGCGTGGTCGATGACGAGAGCACGCAGTTGGGCATAATGGCGACCTCTGAGGCCTTGGCGTTGGCGCAGGCCAAGGGACTCGACCTTGTCGAAGTCTCGCCCAACGCCGATCCGCCCGTATGCCGCATCATGGACTACGGAAAGTTCAAATACGAGCAACAGAAGCGTCAGCAGGAAGCCAAGAAGAAGCAGACCGTCATCCAGATCAAGGAAGTCAAGTTCCGGCCCAAAACCGATGAACATGACTACCAGACCAAACTGAAGCACATCCGCCGCTTCCTCGAAGACGGCGACAGGTGCAAGGTGGCGGTGTTCTTCCGTGGACGCGAGATTGTGCACAAGGACCGGGGCCAGATCATGCTTGACCGCGTGGTTCAGGATGTTGCGGACATAGCCAAGCTGGAGCAGCCCTCCCTGGCGGAAGGCCGCACCCTGGTGATGATGCTCACCCCGGTGAAAAAGTAGTCGGACAGCCCTCGCTTATGGCCGCAAGGCCCAAGGCGATGAGCATATCGAGGAGGATTGTATGCCCAAGATGAAGACCAACCGCAGCGCGGCCAAGCGTTTTGTGAGCAATGGCGCCGGCAAGTTCAAACGCCGTCGTCAGAACCTCCGTCACATTCTGACCAAGAAGAGCGCCAAACGTAAGCGCCGCCTGGGTCAGGGCCTGCTGGTGGACGAGTCCAACGTCAACGCCGTCAAGCGTCTTCTGCCCTACGGCTAACCCTTAAACCCAACGACGTCGTGCCTGTCGGCTAACGCTGGCTGTGCCCTAAACGAATCGGAGGAAATCACATGAGAGTCAAGCGTGGTGTTGCCGCTCACCGTCGGCACAAGAAATTCCTGAAAATGGCCAAGGGCTATATCGGCGCGGGCAGCCGCCTGTATCGCACCGCCCGTGAGCGCGTCGAGCGCGCCCTTTGCTTCGCCTTTCGCGACCGCAAGCAGAAGAAGCGTGACTTCCGCCGCCTGTGGATCGTGCGCATCAACGCCGGCGCCCGGCTGAACGGCCTGTCCTACAGCCGTCTCATCGGCGGCCTGACCAAGGCCGGTATCGCCGTGAACCGCAAGATGCTGGCCGATTTGGCCGTGCGTGAGCCCGCCGTGTTCGCCCAGATCGCTCAGGCGGCCAAGGCGCCCAAGGCATAGGCACGTGAACGAGATGCTGAAGTCCTTCCTTGAAGGACTGGATGGCCTGACCCTGGAGTGCGAAGCGCGCCGGGGTCAGGCTTGCAGTTTGAAGGACCTGGAAGCCCTGCGTGTCGAGTTCCTCGGCCGCAAGGGCAAGCTCGCCTCCGCCATGGGCGCCCTCGCCCAGATGGGCCCGGAGGAAAAACCCGCCGCGGGCAAAAAAGCCAACGAGATAAAAAACGCCCTGGTGGCGCTTCTGGAATCGCGCCAGGCCGAGCTTGAGGCCGACGCCGCCAAGGACGCCCTGTCCGGCTTCGACCCCTCGCTGCCGGGCCGCCGCCCGCCCGTCGGTTCGCTGCACCCCGTCACCCTGGCCATGCGCGAAATCTGCGAGGTGCTCATCGGCCTCGGGTTTGAGGTGGTCTCCGGGCCGGAGGTCGAGAACGACTGGAACAACTTCGAGGCCCTCAACATGCCCCCGGACCACCCCGCCCGCGACATGCAGGACACGCTCTACGTGTCCGACCGGGTGCTCCTGCGCACGCACACCTCGCCGTTGCAGGTGCGCACCATGCTCTCGCGCAAGCCGCCGGTGGCGGTCATCGCGCCGGGCAAGGTGTACCGCCGTGACTCCGACCTGACGCATACGCCCATGTTCCACCAGATCGAGGGCCTGCTCGTCGACAAGGGCGTGAGCATGGCCGATTTGCGCGGCACGCTGACGGCCTTTGTGCGCCAGCTCTTCGGCGAGAAGACCAACGTGCGCTTCCGTCCCAGCTTCTTCCCCTTCACCGAGCCCAGCGCCGAGGTCGACATCTCGTGCATGCTCTGCGGCGGCGAGGGGCACATCGGCGGGGAGCCCTGCCGCGTGTGCAAGAAAACGGGCTGGGTCGAGATTCTGGGTTGCGGCATGGTGGACCCCAACGTGTTCGCCTCCGTGGGCTACGATCCCGAGGCCTTCACCGGCTTCGCCTTCGGCCTTGGGGTGGAGCGCGTGGCCATGCTCAAGTACGGCATCGGCGATTTGCGCATGTTCTTCGAAAACGACGTGCGCTTCCTCGAACAGTTTTCGTAAGCTCGTACTGCCCCGGCCCCTGGCCCCAGCCGCAACCGGAAACGGTCGGCAGGGCCGAGGGTGCCGGGGCTTTTGTCCTACCGGGGCCGCCGCGAGGCCGGGCCCCGCACACCCACGAGGCGTTTATGCTCATCAGCTTGCAGTGGCTCCGCGAGTTCGTGCCCTATACCGGATCGGTCCAGGCCCTGGCCGACCGGCTCACCATGCAGGGTCTTGAGGTCGAGGCCATCATCGACCCCTTCGAGTCCATCGGCAAAATTGTCGTGGGCCATGTGCTGGAGTGTGCGCCCCACCCGGAATCGGACCACCTTTCCGTGTGCTCGGTCGATCTTGGCGAAAGCGAGCCCGCGCAGATTGTGTGCGGCGCGCCCAACGTGGCCAAGGGGCAGCATGTGCCCGTGGCCCCGCTTGGCGCCACCATGCCCGGCGGCATGCAGATCAAGAAGACCAAGCTGCGCGGCGTGCTGTCCTGCGGCATGATCTGCTCCGAGCGCGAGCTTGGCCTTTCCGAAGACCACGCGGGCATCATGGTGCTGCCGGCGGGCTTCAAGCCCGGCCAACTGCTGACCGAGGCCCTGGGACTTGAGCGCGAGGTCATCGAGGTGTCCATCACCCCGAACCGCGCCGACTGCCTGTCCGTGCTCGGCATCGCGCGGGAGGCGGCCCTGGGCTTCGGCCTGCCGCTCACCATGCCCACGCTCAAGCCCGTGGAGGACGCCGCCGCGGGCAAGGCCGAAGACGTGGTGCGCATCGACATCGCCGACGGCGAGCTGTGCCCGGTGTACCGCGCGCGCGTGCTCACCGGCGCGAATATCAAGCCCTCGCCCGACTGGATGCGCTACCGCCTGCTGGCCATAGGCCAGCGGCCCATCAACAACATAGTGGACGTGACCAACTACATTTTGATGGAGCTGGGCCAGCCCCTGCACTCCTTTGACCGCAGCCTGCTCAAGGGCGGCGTGGTCCGCGTGGCCCCGGCCACAGACGGAATGCAGCTGACCACCCTGGACGGCGCCGAGCGCAAACTGCTTGGCAGCGACCTGCTCATCTGGGACGCCGAACGTCCGGTGGCACTGGCCGGCGTCATGGGCGGGGCCAACTCCAGCATCACTGATGCCTCCACCGAGGTGCTGCTCGAATGCGCCATCTTCCGCCCTGGCACCATCCGCAAGACCGCGCGCAGGCTGGCCCTGCCGAGCGAGGCCAGCTACCGTTTCGAGCGCGGCGTGGACCAGGTGGGCAGCCTCTTCGCCCTGGAGCGCGCGGCCCAGCTCATGGCCGAGGTCTCGGGCGCCAAGGTCATGGCGGGCATTGCCGCCAGCGAGCCCAAGCCCTGGGCCGAGCGTTCGCACATCTTCCGCATCGCCAAATGCAACGCGCTGCTGGGTCTGGAGCTTACCCCGGAGTTCTGTAACACCACCCTCACCGGCCTGGGCTGCCACGTGGACGCGGCCGACCCGGCCTGCTGGCGCGTGGGCTCGCCCCCGCATCGCCTCGACCTGGAGCGCGAGGTGGACCTGTTCGAGGAATGCGGCCGCGTGCACGGCCTGGACCGCATCCCCGCGGTGCTGCCAAAAATCTCCAAGGCGCTCAATTCCGCCCAGACCTCGGACACCGAGTTCGGCTTTTTGCAGCAGCTCAAGCTGTGGGGCATGGGCGCCGGCCTGCGCGAGGCCATCAACTACAGCTTTGTCGGCACCGACGACCTGGACCGCCTGAACCTGCCGGTGGAAGGCCGCATCAGGATTGCCAACCCGCTCTCAGAGGACCAGAACGTGCTGCGCACCGAAATCGCGCCGGGCCTGCTCAACAACGTGCGGCACAATCTGGCCCAGGGCAACGCGTCCCTGCGCCTGTTCGAGGTCGCCAAGGCCTTTGCGGAAGACCCCGCCAGCGACACCGGCGCGCGCGAGAACTCGCGCCTGGGCATGCTGGTGCACGGCGCGCGCCACGCGCAGGAATGGCCCTGGGAGCAGGGCGAGGCCGATTATCTGGACGTGAAGGGGCTGGTGGAGAATCTGCTTTCGCACCTGCGCCTTGGACCGGCCGCCTATGTGCTGGAGCCGGAGCACGCCTACCTTGCGCCCTGTGTGCGGGTGGAGGTCGGCGGCAGGCTGATCGGGCGCATCGGCCGCGTGGAGCCGAAAATCGCCGATGCCTACCACGCCCGCAAGGACGTGTGGCTGGCGGACCTGGACGCGGACCTGCTGCGCACGCTTTCCCGCGCGAAGAAGCCGGGCTTCCGCAGCCTGCCGAAGTTCCCGCCCGTCCGGCGCGACGTGACGGTCATCTGCCCGGCCACCCTGCGCACCGAGGAGGTCGAGGCGGCCATCCGCGAGCTGAAGCCGAAGCATCTTGAGAGCCTGACGCTGGTGGCGGTGTACGCGCCGG
>Ga0209373_10004771_pt1 | contig 11523 bp, 10 predicted proteins | sample Higcelweek5metaG_FD_187173 | JGI IMG/M metagenome (GOLD analysis project Ga0209373, IMG submission 187173) | Freshwater pond sediment microbial communities from the University of Edinburgh, under environmental carbon perturbations - High... | ecosystem: Environmental > Aquatic > Freshwater >... | reverse complement strand
TCTCACCCCGACCATTTTTTGCCTTGCAAAAAATAATGAAGCCGTCAGGCTTCGCTTCATACCGCGCAGCGGTGCTTCATATTCCCAATGCTTCATGCGCCGAAGGCGCGCTTCATTCCCCTGCCGTTTGATGATAAGCTCAAAATTTGAGTATGCCAAGCTGTGTTTCGAATTATTGTTGCCGAATATCTATGACAATAACCCAATTCCCCAACCGGGTAGATCGGGAATAACAACTTGATATGTCCCTTTTTGTTCGTTTTTTTGCAGTGGTAACTTCTGTCTGGTTTTTTCCGGCATCGTCCAAACCATTTCTGTCCGATCTTTCGGCAAATTGCGTAACTCCAGTGTCAGGGTTACCGGTTCAATGGAATTGTTGAGAACTACGCTCCCATATAGTTTGCCGTCATCAAAAAGCAACGGAATCAAAACTTGAGCATGGCGGCTTTGGGCAATCACCGGCAGTTTTCCGCCGGAGACCCAGTCGGCCAGTTGCAGTAATTGGCGATGCTTCGCTTCGGAAATTTCACGGCTGAATCGCGCCGGCAGGCCACAAACGGCCAAGCGATAACTCCCGTGATGCTCCAGAATGAACGAGGAGCATCCGAAATTCTCCGTCTGCAAATGTCGGACAGCCAGGCCCAGCGCACGTGCCGCCGGGTTTCTCAACTCGAAGACGCAGGCTGGAGCATGGGTCTGCGGCAGATAGTAGAACGCCCCGGCATCAGTCCCGTTGAATGGATCGCTCGTGAATTGTTCGCCGCACTGGGCATCCGTGGCCAGCATTCGCCCGGTGATGTCCAGCGATTCCGTCAGCTTCTTTTTTTGGAGCACCATAAATGCTTCGCCGCTCATCAGTATGTTGCCGTTGATAATCATGCGGTCGAAGTCGTCTTGATCAAATCCTTCGGCGGCAGCGGCGGTCAATATGGAGGGGGCCAAGCCTTGGTCGGCGTCATCCCAGGATACCGGTACGCCGTTAAAAATCAATTCCCTGACTTCATCCAGAAACAGCCCGTGCCACTCGCATGCCGCGGTATTGGCGGGATGGCGGAGCGAACGGACCAGATTGAGTCCGCCGGATTTAAAATGGTTTTCCCGGGAAGTGAGCTGAGAGAAAAACGGGCGCCATGCGGCAATGCGGCGATAATATGACCGGTCGAACTCAACGGAACTGTCCTGGTGTACATTCAGGACATATGAGAGCGAATTGCACCCCCAGGCCAATCCCAGTGCTCCTTCCAAGACCGTTCCGTAAGAGGTCTTTCCCAGAGCGGTCCGGGGATAGTTGTCAATCTCTGCGCAGATGGCATCGACGTGTCCGGAATTCCCGGCACTTCGGGCTGCTCCGCCCAAGGCGAATGCCTTGGTTATTAATTCACGGGGATCGTAGTCGGTGTAGGCGCCGCCGCCGGGGCGGACTCCAGCCGGATACCCGGTCGCATCAGACATCGCTTTGAAAATGTCATTATGGGTCATCCCGTTGTACATGGAGCTCAGGTATTCATTCTGCAGTCCCATTCGGACACCGGGACAGGCGGCGGCGGCGGCAGCGGCGATTTGTCCGGCCGCCTCAGCCAGGGTTGACTGATTGAATCGCACCCACTCCAATCGCACCGCCGTGGCTTCCGTCTTGAGAAACAGTTCGGCCGCCAATGCTTCGCGGCTCCAGGGGCGGCCATATCGCCGGGAGAATTCCGTCAGGCAGCGGGAACAGAAACAGCCATGACTCACCGGGCCATGATTGTTCATTCGCAAATCATCGTCGATCCAGATCGTATCCGGTTTGATTGCAGCGGCATACAGGGTAATCATCTGGCGCTCATAGGCGATAAATTCCGGGGAACGAGGACAACTGACGTTCGCACAAGTAACACCGTTGGCGTTTACCATCAATTCCCTGTTGCAGGCTTCGTAAGACCCGATGCCGCATCCGCGGTGTCCCAGTGATTCAGGAATCTGCAGTGATACGCCAATCCCGAGCTGACGGATTTTTATCGCAAAAAGCGCATTGAGTTCTGCCATTCGGCGGTGTTTCTCCAAACTCGGAAGGCATAGAAGTGTTCCCAGCCAGACATCATCGAACGCATCGGGTTCCGTTTTCAGCAAATGCAGGATTTTATCTGCAAATACGGCGTTCTCCACCGACGACGCCCACAAGCGCAAACTGGAAAAGGGATAAGTACGGATTGTCATTTAAATTATTCCTGTGACCACGCAAATTAAATTCATGGGAAAACGGAATCATTGACCGAGAAGCAGATACCTTCTTTCTTTAATCAAGACACTTCGCGATTTTATACAGGGGGTCTCATGCAGAGAAAAATAGCATCGGGAAACGAATTTTCAATTCGCTGTCGAAATGGTCTTGCGAATAGTTTTGGTAAAAGCGTATCAATTCTTCTGAAGAATTTCGGTCGGCAGAAACGCCCCGGGCATAGTTCGTGCGGGCGGGTACCTTGGGGTACAGGAATGCATTCTGTTCAAGTCACAGAATATTCCATTCGGATATTGGAAAAACACCGGGATGATTTTCCAATGCGGAAAAAGGCGTCGTAATCAGCGCCAGAGGCGGTTGACTGCGGTGAGGGCGACGCGGATTTCCGGGAGTTCGGGGTGCCAGTGCTTTTCGTATTCGAGGGTCACCAGTCCGGTGTAGTCGGCCTTTTCCAGCAGTTCGAGCAGTTCCGGAACCGGCAGGTCGCCTTCGCCGGGAACCGTGTTGATGATCTTGCCGTCGTCGCCGATCCGGCTGTCCTTCACATGGACGTCGATCACGTGCCCGGCGAGGAGTTCCCAGCTGTCGCCGAAGGTCTCCCCGGCGCAGCGGCAGGTGTGGTGCGCGTCCCAGACGATCGGGATTCCGCATTCGATCCGGTCGATCAGGCGGCGGCAGCGGGCCGCAGAGGAGCAGCCGTCGTGGGTTTCGAGCGCGAGCTGCGCCTTGAAACCGAGGCTGTGGAACCAGGCCAGGTTCTCCAGCGCGGCGGCGATTTTCGCATCGTTGAATTCCTTGCTGAAGTCGAAGCCGCCGAACACCCGGAGATACGGGATTCCCGCCACGTCGGCCAACTGCCCGAGTTCTTCAAGCGCGTCATAATTGTTTTCGCGCGAGGCAATGCCGAAGGAACTGCCGAGCACCCGGATCCGTCCCGCCGCCGCCAGCGATTGGAGCAGCGCCAGTTTGGCCGGATCGGCGAAGATTGCCGGGAGGTTGAGCGTGCCCTCCAGCGTCCGCAGTTCGAGGTGCGGAAAGTCGAAATCGTCGGCGAGCTTGACCGCTTCCGCCAGTGACAGCTCCGGACACCCCAGCGTCGAAAATCCCCATTTGAAATTGCGCATGGCCTCGCTCCTTTTTTTTTTACTCAAATATAAAGTGACGTTGAATCTCCTCCGCCATTTTTTTGTGGCCGAAATTTGACAGGTGCAGCCCGTCCGCCGTCGATTCGCTTCCGCTCAGCACCGCGGCGAAGCGGCGGCGCGGCACCAACCTGACGCCGTACTGTTTCGCCAGCTCCCGCTGGGCCCGCACGTAATTGCTGTGGAACGGCGGCGCCGGGAGTTCCAGCATCACCGCCGGAACCCCGGCCGCTTTCACCGCCGCCAGCAGTTCGTCGAGCTTCCCCCGGAACTCTCCGGCGGGAACGCCGCGGAGCAGGTCGTTGCCGCCCAGCTCGATCAGCAGCGCGTCTCCGGGACGGAAGCGGAACCGCTTGTTCAGGACCGGCAGCGAATCGCCCACCTTGCTCCCCGGTACAGCCTGATTGCGAATCCGCCCCGGATGCTCCGCCTCCAGCAACCGGCTCCAGATCATTTCGCCGTCGAAGCCGATGCCGGAGCTGATCGAGTCGGCCAGGATCCAGAGCGTCCCCTTGACCGGGACCGCTTCCGCTTCCCGCCAGTGGGGCAGTTCGATCATGGCCGCCGCCGCCAGGCAGAGGGCCAACGCCGTCTGGAACATCCACGCTCTCGAATATCCGAGCTGGAACGCGCCCTCCATTCCGGCGGCGATGAGCGCCGTCAGCCAGAACAGCCACACCGGCGTCGGCGTCGAGGAGAGCGCCCAGCCGAGGATTCCGAGCAGCATCGCGGTCAGGGAAAGGTGGAGCCGGAATTTCCCGCGGGGCCTGATTCCAAGCAGGATCGCCAGAGCCAGCAGCCCGATCCCGTCCCAGAAAAACCATCCGGACCCGATATGGAGCAGCAGCGGATGCACCGGTTTACCCCCTGTTCTCTCTCCAGACAATCAGAATCAGCCAGAACCAGGTCAGCACGAATACGAGGGCGGAAACAATCCCCGCCGCCAGTTTCAGCCGCTTCCCTGTCCGGGTCAGGCTGCTGAAAAACACGTACCAGTCGAAAAGCGCGGTCAGATAAAGCGCCAGGACCACGATCGCCAGTTGCCGCAGCGAAGCGTTTTCTCCTCCCAGCGCAACGATTCCGCCGGCCAGCCCCAGCGTCGCCAGCAGTTGAAGGAGGATCGGCAGAAGCGTCTTCATGGATTGCTGCCGATTCCGTCGGTGATGATGATGCTGACTCCGCTGTAGGAGGACTCCGCCCGCTTCGCCAGGTCGCGCCCGCCGAGGAAGACCGAGGTCGAAAGCCAGTCGGCCACCATCGCCGAGGGCGCGATCACCGTCACCGATCCGGCGGCCTGCGTCGGCTTGCCGGTCAGCGGATTCATGATGTGTCCGTACTTCACTCCGCCCAGCATGACGAACCGCTCGTAATCGCCGCTGGTCGAGAGCGAAACGTTGCAGAGTTCAAGCACGTCGTCCAGCAGTTCGCCGTTCTTCCGCGGATTGCGGATGCCGACCCGGTAGGCGCTCTGCCCCGGCGGCGGCTTCTGCAGCAGCCGCAGGTTGCCGCCGAGGTCGATCACGCCGCAGCGGATGCCGAGTTTCTCCACCGCCTCGGCCGCCCGGTCAACCGCGTAGCCTTTGGCGATTCCACCGAGGTCGAAGCTCATCCCCGGCACGGTGAATTTCACCGTCCGCTCGACGTTGTTGAAGATGACTTTGTCGAGGCCGACCCGGGTTATCGCTTCGGCAATCTCCTCCTCCAACGGCGGTGCGTCGCCGCGCTTGCGGTAGAAGCCCCAGAGATCCATCAGCGGCTTGGCGGTGATGTCGAAAAGCCCGTCGGTGAACAAATACGCCTTGCGCGCTTCGAGCAGCAGATACCAGAGTTCGGGCGAGCAGGTGAACGGCTTCTCGGCCGCTTGCCGGTTCAGCCGCGAGAGCTCGCTCTCCGGGTTGTAGAGGTTGCACAGCTCCACGGTCCGGTCGAAGGACTCCCGCGCCCGGTCGGCCGCCGCCCGCGCTACGTCGGGCGACCCGTAGAAGGTGAACTTCGCAACCGTCCCCATGATCGGAAAGGTGCGTTCGTATTTGACGTTGTTCTCCGCCGCCCGGTTGACCAGCCTTGCGGCAAGCAATGTGAGCAGTGCGAACAGCGCCAGTCCGAGCGCGATTCCGATCCGGGTACGGTTGGTCATATTGGTTTACGCTTTCTCCGCCAGAATCCGGCAGCTTTCCCCGTTGACGTCCACTTCGGCGCCGCCCGCGGCGGAACCGGCTCCGAGCTCGACGGCGAGCGTCTCTTCGCGGATGTACGCTTCATTCGCCTTCACCGCCGCCGCCCGGGGTTCCGGCACGTCGAACGTCACCCGGATGCGGTCGGTGACGTCGAACCCGAGCTCCTTGCGCAGGTTCTGCACCCGGCTCACGAATTCGCGGGCGAACCCTTCGCCTTCGAGTTCCGGGGTGAGTTCCGTCGAGAGCGCGATGGTGATGCCGTTTTCGCTCGCGGCGACCAGGCCCGGCTTCTCTTCGCGCTGCACGACGAGGTCGTCGGCGGTGATTTCCGCTTCGGTTCCGTCGGCCAGCGCGAGCTTGTACGGTTTCCCGGCGAGGATGTCGCCGATTTCGCGGCCGGTGAACGCCTGGATCTTCGCGGCGGCCTCTTTCATGTTCTTGCCGAGGCGGCTGCCGAGCACCTTGAAGTTCGCCTTGGCGGAGCGCTTGACCAGCTCCGCTTCGTCGTCGCAGAATTCGACGCGCTTGACATTGAGCTCCTCGGCGATGATCGCGGCGGTCTCTTCGAGCATCGAGCGCGATTCGGCGTCCGGCGCGGCCAGCACCGCTTTCGCCAGCGGCTGGCGGACCTTGAGGTTGTTCGCGGTGCGCAGGAAGCGGCCCGACGAAACCGCCGTCATGGTCAGCTCCATCTGCTTCTCCAGGTGCTCGTCGCGGCGGCTTCCCGGTTCCGGGTAGTCGCAGAGGTGGACCGATTCGGGCATCGTCCGCGTCCGGAGCGTCCGGTAGATCTCTTCGGTGGTGAACGGGATGAACGGCGCGGCGGTTTTCGCGAACGTCAGCAAAACATAGTGCAGCGTGCGGTAGGCTTCGCGCTTGTCGGCGTCGTCGCTCGATTTCCAGAAGCGGCGGCGGCTGCGCCGGATGTACCAGTTGGTCAGGTCGTCGATGAACCGGCTGAACCGGTTGGCCGCCTTCTGGAGGTTGTAACCATCGAGTTCGGCGCGCACTTCTTCGACCATCTGCGCGGTCGAGGAGAGGATCCAGCGGTCGAGCACGTTGGCCGGATTCTCCGGCGGCAGCACCTCGCCGGCGGGCGGCTCGTAGCCGTCCACATTGGCGTAGGTGGTGAAGAACGAGAGCGCGTTCCACATCGGGATCATCACGCCGCGCAGGATCTCCTTGACCCCCGCTTCGGAGAACTTGAGGTCTTCGGCGCGCACCACCTGGCTGCCGAGCATGAAGAGCCGCAGCGCGTCGGCGCCGTAGTTGTCGATGACCTCCATCGGGTCGGGGTAGTTCTTGAGGCGCTTGGACATCTTCTGGCCGTTTTCGGCGAGGATCAGCCCGTTGACCAGCACGTTCTTGAACGGCGGGCGGTCGAACAGCGCCGAGCCGAGCACCACCAGCGTGTAGAACCACCCGCGCGTCTGGTCGAGACCCTCGGCGATGAAGTCGGCCGGGAAATGCGCCTCGAACTGCTCCTTGTTCTCGAACGGATAGTGCATCCGCGCATACGGCATCGAGCCCGATTCGAACCAGCAGTCGAACACCTCTTCGACCCGTTTGAGCGGCGATTTGCCGGTGGGGGAGGGGATTTCGAGTTGGTCGATGAAATGCTTGTGGAGGTCGCCGATTTTCTGACCGGTCAACCGCTCCAGCTCCGCCACACTGCCCGGCACGATCACTTCGCCCTCGGCGTTGCGCCAGATTGGCAGCGGCGTGCCCCAGAAACGGTTGCGGCTGATCGCCCAGTCGCGGGCGTTCTCCAGCCATTTGCCGAACCGCCCGTCGCGGAGGTGCGCCGGAACCCAGTTGATCTCCTGGTTGTTCTTCACCATTTTGTCGCGCAGCTGCTCGGCCCGGACGAACCAAGTCGAGATGGCGCGGTAGATGAGCGGCACGTCGTCGCGCCAGCAGTGCGGATAGCTGTGGCGGATCTGGTCGCGGCGGACCAGCTTGCCCTCGTCTTTCAGCCGCTGGATGATCTCTTTGTCGGTCTCCTTGACCGCGCGCCCGGCGTAGTCCGGAATCTCGGCGGTGAAGCGGCATTCGGCGTCGATCGGGCAGACTTCGGGCAGCCCCGCCGCCTTGCAGAGCGCGTTGTCGTCTTCGCCGAAGCCCGGCGCGCAGTGGACGATGCCGGTGCCGTCCCCGGTGCTGACGAAGTCGGCGGCGAGCACCTGGAACGCGCCTTCTTTGGCCAGCTCCGCGAAGTAGCCGAAGAGCGGCCGGTAGCGGCGGCCCGCCAGCTCCGCGCCTTTGCCGCGCCAGACGATTTCGGGCTTCTCTTTATAGTAGAGCCCGAGGCGGCTTTCGGCCATGTAGAAGAATTCGTCGCCGTCTTTGACTTTGACGTAGTCGATATCGGGGCCGACCGCGAGCGCGAGGTTCGAGGGCAGCGTCCACGGCGTGGTGGTCCAGGCGAGGAAATACGTGTTCTCCTCCCCTTCGGCCTGGAAGCGGATGGTGATCGCCGGATCGACGACCTCCTTGTAGCCCTGGTTGGTCTCGAAGTTCGAAAGCGGCGTCGCGCAGCGCGGGCAGTAGGGCAGGATCTTGTAGCCCTCGTAGACCAATCCCTTGTCCCACAGCGTCTTGAATACCCACCAGACCGACTCCATGAAGTCGCGGTCCATGGTCTTGTAGCCGCTGCGGAAATCGACCCAGCGGCCCATGCGGGTCACGACGTTTTCCCACTCCGAGGTGTAGCGCAGCACGATCGAGCGGCAGGCTTCGTTGAACTTGTCGATGCCGTAGGCCTCAATGTCGCGCTTGCTCTGGAGGTGGAGGACCTTCTCCATCTCGTTTTCGACCGGCAGCCCGTGGCAGTCCCAGCCGAACGAGCGTTCGACGTAATTGCCGCGCATGGTCCGGTAGCGCGGCACCACGTCCTTGATCGTCCCGGCCAGCAGATGGCCGTAGTGGGGCAGCCCGGTAGCGAAGGGAGGACCGTCGTAAAACACATATGCGGGAGCGCCTTTACGCTGCTCCAGCGATTTCTGGAAGATTCCGGAACTCTTCCAGAATTCGAGCGTTTCGCGCTCCAGCTCCGGAAAGTTCACCTGGTTCGAGATGCTCTTGAAAGACATGAAACTCACCTGTCTATTTGAAACGATTCAAAACAATGTCTGATGTGCGCCGGGGTCGGCTTTGCCGAGAATCGGCTGCCGATGACCAGCGCCAGGAACGACAGCGGCAGCGAATACACCAGCGCGTCCACGAATGGCCACGGAAATTGCGAAATAAGTTCGGTCCGCCCGAACAGCGCCTGGCAGATGCCGAGCGCCGCCGACTCCTTGCGGTGCAGGAAGACCAGCCCGAACAGGCTCGCCCCCACTCCGACCGAGATGGAAAGCCATATGCCGAAACGGGTTGCCCATCTCCACCAGATCGCCGCGCAATAAGCCGGCAGGAACGACGCCGCGCAGACGCCGAAGAAGATCGCCGTGCCGCGCGCGATGATTCCGGGGGGCAGGATGATCCCGAGGATCACACTCATCGCAATCCCGAATATCACCCCCAATCGCGTGACAGTCATGCTGTCGCGTCTGACGCCGGGGAGGTTGCGGAAAAGATCGTGGCCGATCGCCGAACCGGTCACGTGAAACAGCGCGCTCAACGTGGACATCGCCGCCGAAAGCAGCGTCAGGGCAAACACATACAGTATCATCGGCGGCAGTGCTTCGCGGATGAAGAGCGGGATGATGAGGTCCGGGTTCCCGCCCGCCGCCTCAATGGCCAGCTTGCCGCTGATTCCGTCCGCGATCCCCTTGCCGGAGTGGTAGAAAAAGACGTTCGACAGCGCGCCGACCATGTAGGCCGCGCCCGCCGTGCAGAGAATGAAGACCGAGCCGATCGCCACCGCCCGGTTGAGTTCCCGGGTGCTCCGGACCGTCATGAAGCGGACGGCGAGCTGCGGTTGCGCCAGCACGCCGATTCCGACGCCGAGCATCAGGCTCGACACCAGCGTCCACCACCAGACCGAGTTGAATTCCGGCATCGCGGTCCAGCCGCGGTGGCCGAGCGCGGCCTCCTTCGGCAGCCGCTCCGCCACCAGCGGGGCCATGTCGGTGAGCGCCCGGTGCGCTTCGACCACGCCGCCGAGCTTCCAGTAGCACATGACCAGGAGCGAGAGCATTCCGACGATCATGATGGTGCCCATCATCGCGTCCACGTACATGACTCCCTTGAGGCCGCCGAAGACGACGTAGACGGCGACCACGACCGCGAAGATGCCCAGCGCCCAGCCGTAGTCGATTTGCATCACTTCCTGGAGGAAACGCGCGCCGCCGATCAGCACCACGCTCGAATAGAGCGGCATAAAGAGAAAGATGATCGCCGCGAGGAACACCTTGAGGTACTTCGACTCGAAGCGGTTGCCCATGAATTCGGGGAAGGTGTGCGCGTCGAGCGCAAGCCCGATGCGCCGGGTGCGCGGGCCGAAAAAGAGGAACGCGACCACCACGCCGATAGCGATGTTCATAAAGACCAGCCACATGAGGCCCATGCCGAACTGCCCGGCGATGCCGCCGAAACCGACCAGCGCCGAGGTGCTGATAAAGGCCGCGCCGTAGCTCATCGCCATCACGAAGGGGTGCACCGAGCGCCCGGCCAGCAGATAGTCCTTGTTCGACGTGGTCTTGCGGTAGCCGCGGTAGCCAAGGTAGCCGATGACGGCGAGGTAAAGCACGATCAGCCCGCCGAGGACCCAGGTGTTCATGCCGCTGTCGGCGGCAACGGCGAACGGAGTCATCGCCGTTCCTCCGCGGAATGGCGGCGGCGCGCCCGGCCGATGCGGTGGCAGCGGATTTTCGCCACCTCTTTGCGGGGGTCGGACCCCCGGTTCCAGTTCATCGCGCCGTAGACCACGGCAAAGAGTGTGATTCCGAGGCAACCCGCCAGCGCGGCGGCAATCTGCATGTCTCCAAGTCCGAACATTTCGCTTCCCCGTTTATGAAACGACCCTTATCCAAAAGAAAACAGCGGACGAGTGCACCGCACCCGCCCGCTTTCGCAACGGCAGAAAGTTCCCGATGCCGGGAACGCCGGAATTACGCCTTGTCGAAGTTGCCGGTGCGGATGCAGCGCACGCACATTTTGACGGTCTTGACCGTTCCACCGGCGTTGATCTTGACGTTCTGGAGATTGACTTCGAAGGTACGCTTGACGTTCTTGACCACGTGCATACCGATGCCGCCGGACTTCTTGGCCAGGCCCTTGCGGGTGATGCAGCCGCCGTTGGCCTTGGTCTTCCCGCACATTTCGCAGACTTTGCTCATTTTGTTCCTCGTTTCCCCGATGCGGTCACGGTTTGACCGGACGGTTCCTTATGTTAACTTTTCTTCGCTTTCACAAAAAAGTGGTGGGTTGACCGGGACTCGAACCCGGGACCACCGCCTTAAAAGGGCGATGCTCTACCGACTGAGCTATCAACCCACCGGAAATACCGATGGTAACAGGTTCTTAAGATACCGCGTTTTTCCGGTTTTTCAAATCGATTCCGGACTTTTTCCCGAAAATCTCGCATGTCCGGCTTTCTTTTCCCCTCAGGCTTGATTTTCCGGCGAAACGGTATATAGTGAGTATCAGAAGGCAGGTCAAACTCGGAATACTATTAGCATCGGGCTCTCTTTTGAGCTTATTGTACACTGTAAAAACGAGTGAATACACCCTGCCTTCTTTTTTGTTTCGAATCTGTTTTTCAAAAAAATTCCCATTGCCTATTGACATCGCCGCCTTTTTCGGGTATAATATTAACGTGTTAACGATAACGTGTTAATCTGCGAGGTCGGATCCATGCTTCAGACGGAAAAGAACTGCACCATCAGGGAGTTGGCCAGATATGTGTCGCTCAGTACCTGCACGGTGTCGAAGGTGCTCAACGACGTGGACAACGCGCTGCCGATTCCGGAACGCACCCGGCGGAAGGTGCGCGAGGCGGCGAAGAAACTCAACTATGTGCCCAACGTCAACGCGCAGCGGT
>Ga0209373_10004770_pt1 | contig 11525 bp, 9 predicted proteins | sample Higcelweek5metaG_FD_187173 | JGI IMG/M metagenome (GOLD analysis project Ga0209373, IMG submission 187173) | Freshwater pond sediment microbial communities from the University of Edinburgh, under environmental carbon perturbations - High... | ecosystem: Environmental > Aquatic > Freshwater >... | reverse complement strand
TGGCGCCAAGACCCGGAGAAGGTACTGGCTGAAATTGAAAGTAAGCTGGCGTATCCACTATTTGTGAAACCTTCCAACCTGGGCTCCAGTATCGGCATTTCAAAAGCCAAAAATACCGATGAACTGAGAAAAGCCATAGAGGTTGCCGTTTATTATGACCGCCGGATTCTGGTTGAGAAGGGCGTGGAAAATCCCTGCGAGATCAATTGTTCCGCTTTGGGCTATGGCAGTGATGTGACCGCTTCTGTTTGCGAAATGCCTGTCTCATGGGAAGAATTCCTTACCTATGAGGAGAAATATATCCGCAACGGCAAGGGCTCCAAGGGCGGTATGCAGTCTCTGAGCCGTCAGATTCCTGCGCCCATCGGTGACGAGCTGACCAAAGATATTCAGCAGAAAACAATCGAAATATTTAAGCTGATGGACTGCAAAGGCGTAGTGCGTATTGATTTTATGCTGGACAAAGCCACCGACACGCTGTATGTCAATGAAATTAACACCATTCCCGGTTCTTTTGCCTATTATCTGTGGGAACCTATGGGTATCACCTATCCCCAGCTGATCGACAAGCTGATCGACTTTGCTTTGACTGCGCAGCAGCAGCTGAAAGAGAATCAATATGCATTTGATTCGGAGATCATTAAACAATTTGCAGGAAATAAAACCGCCGCCAAGCTTACGGGAGTGAAAAAATAAGGGGGAACTGAAATGCCGGTACGGATCAAAGAAGATTTACCAGCTTATTCGGTATTGACCAACGAGAATATATTTGTGATTTCAGAGCACCGTGCACTTATGCAGGACATCCGTCCTCTGAGGATCGCCATTCTGAATATCATGCCCACCAAGGCGGTGACCGAGACACAGCTTCTGCGTCTTTTGGGCAATACGCCTTTGCAGGTGGATGTGACCTTTCTCCATCCGGCCAGCCATTCCTCGAAAAATACGACGCAGGAGCATCTGGACAGCTTCTACCGCACCTTTGACGAGGTGGAGCAAGAGAAGTTTGACGGACTGATCATCACCGGCGCACCGGTGGAGCAGCTGGATTTCGCCGAAGTGAATTACTGGGACGAGCTGGTGCACATCATGGAGTGGACCAAACACCATGTTTTTAGCACATTATATATCTGCTGGGGTGCGCAGGCGGGGCTGTACCATCACTACGGTATCCCCAAACACACCATGGAGGAGAAGCTCTCCGGCGTATTTTTACATAAAACGGTCAAGGACAAAGAAAGAATTCTGAGAGGCTTTGACGACTTTTTCTATGCGCCTCATTCCCGTTATACGACCGTGGAACGGGAGGATATTTTGAAGCATCCCGACCTGAAAATACTGGCGGAGAGCGATGAGGCGGGCGTCTATCTGATATTGGGCAAAAATGGTCGGCAGGTGTTTGTCACCGGGCATGCCGAGTATGATGCCGAAACACTGCAGCTGGAATACGAGCGGGATGTTGCAAAAGGCATCAACCCCGGTATCCCTCAAAATTATTTTACAAATGATGATCCCTCGCAGCCGCCAATGGTGAGCTGGCGTGCCCATGCCAACCTACTTTTTTGCAACTGGCTGAACTATTGCGTCTATCAGGAGACGCCTTATGATATTGAGCAGATTGATGGATAAGATGGATAGGTTGATCCCGGATTACATGGAGGTGGCCGTATGAAAAAACTGATTGCGCTCTGTACTGTGCTGGCTTTGATGCTCGGTCTCTGCGGCTGCACGGTCAATAAGGCGGAGGATGCACTGACACAGTATCTGGATGCGGTGGGTGACCTTCAATATGTTGCCGCCAATGAGCTGGCGATCATAGATGCCGCGGACGAAGACAAGATCGATCCCGTGCTTACGCAAAGTGATTTTAATGATACGTTGCTCGCGTCTCTCACCTATGATATCTGGAGCAGTGAAAAAGTAGACAGCGATACGGTGACCTTCCGTGTACAGCTGCATCAGATCGCTATGAAACAGGTCTATTCTGATGTGATCACCCAATACAGCGAATACATGTTAGAGCAGTCGACGCAGGGCATTGATCCTACCGAGGAAGAAATCACCCAAGTGCTGAACCAATATATGCTGGAAGCCGTGCAGGACAACAAAACAGTCAAAACCACCTCTACTGTGGAAATAGAGATGCGGAAGGTGGACGGTAAGTGGAAGGTAGTTATGGATAAGGAACTGCTCAACGGACTTTTCGGCGGGCTGGTAGAAGCCATGGACGAATTGATCAGCACGGACGACGGGGAATAATACTAATCTTCGTTAGAAATGGAGACAAAAAAATTCGCAAAACCACACATATCCATGCTGTCGCTTTGCTTTTGCTCGATTTTTTGTACATTTCTTTAACGAATATTAGTATAAAGTGCTATTCTTAGCCTTCATGTAAAGAGGTTTTTGAATGATTTAACAAAAGGATGCTTGCCGTTATGGTAAAGCATCCTTTTTGTGCATTTTAAAGGCAATATTCATTACAGACCAAATAATCTCACCATTTTTCAGTCATTTCCATACTTATTTTCCCGTCAGCACGACTCCAGATATTGCTTCCGATATTGCAGCGGAGAGCAGCCGTGGATACGCTTGAAATGTTTGGAAAAATGGGAGGAGTCCACATATCCGCATTGCTCGGCGATGGCGGAAATGGGCATAGACAGGTCTTGCAGCAGGGCGTTGGCACGCTTCAGACGCAAGGTGAGTATATACTGGCTGGGTGTGATGCCGTAGGTCTCGATGAACAGCCGGTCGAACTGGCGGCGGGACAAAAAAGCCTGTGCCGCCAGCTGATTGATATCAATATCCTTGGTGAAGTTGCTCTCGATATAGATGGCGGCGGAGGTCAGCCCGCGGGAGGCAATCTTCTCCATCAGGGGTATCAGCTCATAGCATCTGGTCAGATAGGCGAAAAATCCGCCCAGTAGATTGTTTTTGGTGACATTATCGATTTTTGAAAAGTGTATGGCTTCATAATAGAGCAACGAGGTCAGGGTTTGCAGTACGGAGAGCTGTGATTCGGATACATTGAACTGCAGGTAACCTTTGGCATAGAGCTCATTTGGTTCAAAAAAGGCGGAAACCAAAGGAAGCCGCACCAGAGCGGTATTGTCTTTTATAAAATCCAATGTGAAAATAATACAACAGCACCTGCAAGTAGGTTCCAGCGTAATATTGTGCAGAACATTGGGCGGCATGATGAAAATGTCACCCATGCGCATAGGAAGCTCATACTCATTGATAGTTTGCATGGCTTTGCCCTCAAAAACCACCAGTACTTCCACAAACCTCTGCTTGTGCAGTACACTCCCGTGCATCAGATGCGTATTCACCACTAAAAAGTTGGATTCGTTAAAGCCATATAGCTCAATGGCGGGATCATTAATAAATTCACTCATAATGTCTGAATTATACTCTTATGTGTCTGAAAAGTCAATTTACTTTTATCGAAAATATGATTAAAATAATGATATATTATTTAGAAGCAAATTAGGAGGTTTTTATGAAAAAATTACTGCCCAGTTTACTCGTGTTTGTCCTGTGCCTGACAATTGCTCTGCCTGTACAGGCTGCCGATTCCAAGGAGATCGTGATCAACGGCGGCTTCGAGCAGGGCGAAGAAGGCTGGGGCGTCTATGACATGACCACTGCCTTGATTACGGTGGATGATACTATAGCGCATTCGGGAGAAAACTCCATGTATGTCTCCGAGAAGACGGCATCTCACGGCGGTGTTGTGCAGGAGGTGACGGAGCCTTTGAAATTTTACGGACAAGGGAAGTATCGTGTCTCTGCCTGGATCCGCAGTGAGGATGACGAGGATGCCGGTACTTGCTCCATCACCTTTATGCTGAAATCTACCGATGAAAGCAGTACAGATAATAAAGGCGCCAACTGGACACTCAGCGCCCAAACACAGCTGAAGGCCGGTGAATGGGTACACCTGACCGGTGAAATGGAGCTGACCTGGGCGGATGATCTCGCGTATGGAGAAATTTATTTCTGGTTTCCGGGTGATGCAGACGGATCCTTAACCAATTATAATGTGGATGATATCACCATGGTAAAAATGGACTACACGGGTTCGGATTATGTGCCTCCGACGCCTTCCCCTGAACCGACCGCTACACCGGCACCGACGGCAACGCCTGTTGTTACCGCAGCTCCGACAGCAAAAGCAGCCGCAGAAGCGACCGCTGCACCGGGTACTACGCTTGCGCCTACCGAAAAAGCCGACGACGAGGCGAAGGCTGAAGTGAGCGTTCCCTGGCGGCTGGTGATCGGACTGCTTATGAGTGTGGGCGGCATACTGCTGGGCGGAGGCGGAATGTATCTCATTATGAAAAAGAAGCAGGTGAAGCAGGATGAAAAGTAGACTGTTATCCTATATTTCTTCTGCTCTGGGCATGATCATGATCATCAGTGGTATTATATTATCTTTAAATTATAACAATTTAACAGGAGGAAATAATTTTATGCCTACAAATGAAGACGAAATCATCATTCCCGATCCCGATGTGGCATTGATTGAGGCCGATGCTTTTCTGAATCCGGATAATCAGTACCGTCCTCTGCGCATTCAGCACGGCATCAATTTCGGCGCGGGTATCAACACTGCCGAAAAGCGTGCCGCCAATCTGAAAGAACTGGGCTTTGGCGGCATTGTATCCAATGTGGACTGGTCAGACCGTTATCTGGAGGATGATAAATCCTTCGAGGCGGTTTCCACCATAACCAATGAACTGCATGATGCGGGCTACCGTGTCTGGATTTATGACGAAAAGGGCTATCCCAGCGGTTCGGCGTTTGATCTGGTGGCGGATAAGGACCACATGGACTATCAGGCGGTCGGCATGGGCGTGGAGAGCGCAGCAGGGAAAGGTACCGCTTCCGCTACGGTGGATTTGCCCGAAAATATGACTACCTTTATCTATGCGAATATATATCCCCTGAAAAACGGCAAGCCCGATTATACTGCGGGAAAATCTTTAACCAATCCCAAATTGAACGGGCGCAAGCTGACCTTTGACGGAATAGACGGCAGCTGGCAGGTAGATATGTATGGCATATATCCGGTGGAATCCAATGGTCTGTATATGACCATCGGTTATGATGATCCTACACGGATATATCCGAATCTTTTGAACAAAGATGCGGTGAAACGCTTCATCGAGATGACCCATGCCCAATACGGCTCAAAGATCGAGAACTTCTCGGATGTGGTGGAAGCCTTTTTTACCGATGAACCTACACTTTGGACATCTCGTCATTACACACCTTCGGATGCCGTGTTTGATTATCCCTTGGTACCCTATGAAGCCAGCTTGCTTGCCAATTTCAGAGAAAGATACGGCTATGATCTGCCTTTATCCTCTCTCTTTTATGGTGATACCGATGCCGATCTGCGTGCCAGAGTGAACTATTATGATCTGGTATCCGATATGCTGGCAGAGAACTTCTTCGGACAGATTGAGGCATGGTGTACAGAGCATGGCGTGCAGTCCTCGGGACATCTCCTGCTGGAAGAAGGTACCCAGTGGCATGTGCCTTTTTACGGAGACTATATGCAGGCGGAGAGCAGCATGGGTTATCCCGGCTTTGATATGCTCTACTGTATTCCCGAAACTTATATTTCCAATAATACGGCTGTAGGCGCCAAATATACCAGCTCAGTGGCTCGCTTCAAAGGGATCACCACCGTCATGACAGAGTTCTGTCCGACGGAGGAGGCGTTCACAGAGGATCATCTGAACTATGCGCTGGGAGCTGTTTCATTGGCATATTTTGATGGCGGCACACAGGTGGTTTCCTATTATTCGCAAGCGAATAATCAGGCGGAGGTCGGCTCGGTATGGAATGCGTATGCAGGCAGACTGGGCGCCATGTTGAAGGAATCACGGATGAATTCCAACATTGCGGTTTATTATCCCATAGAAACTTCACAGGCATACTATAAACCGAATGCGACGCAGATTACCAGTCCCGTATCTTTGGAAGTGGGACAGACTGATGCGTTGATCAATAATCTCTCAAAAAATCTTATGGAGAATAAACTGAATTATAATTTTATCAACAATGCCGCTCTTGCGCTTGCCACCGTAAAAGATGGTAAAATGACCATCAATCAGGATCAATATAAGGTACTGATAATGCCCGGCTGCAAAGTGATGAGTCTGGCTGCTTTAAAAACCATTGATCAGTTCAGCAAGGCGGGCGGCACAGTGATCTGGCTCAACAGCGTACCCACTGTAGCCACCATAACGGCTGATCAGGCGGAATTTACGAAAATCGCCCAGACTTATAAAGATTCGATGATTACTTATACGAAAGCAACTGTCAGTCAGGTGTCGAATGAAGTCTCGGCAGTTGTTGCAAAACCGCTTACTGTAAGCGGCAGCGACAGTATTTATGTTTCTCCCCAGGTGAAAAACGGGCATCAGTTCTATTATATCGTGAACACGGCGAGCACAGAGGCACAGCTGACCTTCACACAAAAGGACATTACCGGCTATACTGTTTATAATCCTGTGGACGGCAGTATCAGTACGGTGAACGGCGCATTCACCCTGCAGGGCTACAGGGGCGTATTTGTAGAAGCGAATTTCGTTACAGAAGAGTGAACAGAACAGACTCTGCATAGAGACAGGTCTGCATTCAATAATTATTTTAAAGCGAGGAACAACGATGAAACAATATGACGTGGCAGCCTTTATATGGCCTTCGTACTATCCGGACGACCGAGCAAGAATATTCTGGCCCAAGGGTATCGGCGAGTGGGAAACAGTGATGAGCAATACACCCAAGTTTGAAGGTCATGAGCAGCCCCGCTATCCTCTTTGGGGCTATGTGAACGAGGCGGATCCTTATGTGATGCAGATGGAGATTGACGCCGCTGCCGATCATGGGGTGAATGTGTTTATATTTGACTGGTACTGGTATGACGGGATGCCTTTTCTGGAAGGCTGTCTCAACGACGGATATCTGAAAGCCAACAACAATGATCAGGTGAAGTTTTATCTCATGTGGGCGAACCACGATGTAGGCTTAGGCTGGGATAAACGAAATTCCGATGCCAGCATTTACGGTAAAATCAATACGCTCCTTTGGAAGGGCAGTATAGACAGAGAAGAATTTGAAAAAATCGGTCATCGTATCATCGACAAATATTTTTCCCATCCATCCTATTATCAGATTGACGGAAAACCTGTATTCATGCTGTATGACCTGAATAACTTCATTAAGGGTTTGGGCGGGATTGAGGAAGCAAAATCCGCAATGGACTGGCTGCGGGCAGAAGCGGTGAAGGCCGGCTTCAAGGGCGTGAATTTCCAATTTTCCATGCGCCGTCACACTGCACAGAGCATGTCGGTCATCCCCGGCGACAACATCGGCACACAGCAGGATGTCATAGAAAATTTGGGCTTTGACTCGGTAACACATTATCAGATCGCCCATATGACCGATGTGGACAGAGACTATAATGAAATTACCGATGAGATCGAGCAGATCTGGTACCAGGTATCCAAGGACTATACCGCTGCATATTTTCCCCATGTTTCAGTGGGCTGGGATGCACTGCCCAGACTTTCCTGCACTTTGAAAGAGGGTATGCCCTGCTATGGTATTGTCAAAAACAATACACCTGCAAACTTTGAAAAAGCATTGATAAAGGCAAAGAAATTCGTAGATGCGCATCCCGGTCAGGCGCCGCTGATCACAGTCAACAGCTGGAACGAATGGACAGAGACCAGCTATCTGGAGCCCTGCACCATGTACGGTTACGGCTATCTGGATGCTATCAGGAATGTATTTAAAAAATAAGCGTAAAATAATTTTTTACTATTTTTCGATAGCGACAGTCAATGAACCTCCCGCAAGGCTTGCTTTGCGGGGCGGGGTGCTGTAAACGGTCGCAGCAGGTCGCGTGGTATTGTACCTTGGTTCATAATAAAATCAAATATAAGTTTTGATATATGGTTTTTACGAAGATTTTTTGTTGTTATTTCAGAAGAATAATATTACGCCTGCAGAAATTTTCTGCAGGTGTGATTGTGTCGAAAAAAGTGCCATTCGACACTTTTTCGAGGTTGCAGGGAGTTTTCTGTTCACTGCATTCGCGGCCGGAAGCCCCTGCAATGTGCCGGCTGGTGGCCGCACAGATCACCATTGCCCGGTCATTATTATATATGCGTATTATAAACAGGCACTTCAACAAGCTGACACCTGCTGGAAATTTTTCTGCAAGTGTCTTGTTTGTTTTTATTAAAACATGGTGAACCTTCGCATGTAATGTATGGATTCACTATATTATAAAACCATTTTTTATTTTTATGGCGGTTTTGGTTACAGTTATATTCGGAACATGAAACTATAATTACACATCATGTTGTGTTATCAAGTTTTTATATGAGCTTATGTTTCAGACATATGAAAGGAGGAAAGAGTTCGTTATATTTATACTGAATAGTATAGCAGAAAAAAATTTATTTATGGAGGTATATATGAAAATTTTTTCAAAGGCTTTATTGATTTGCGTGCTTGCTTTTGTGATGCTGACAGCTGCTGCATGCAACGGCGGCAATGAGGCAGATAAAGTTACCCCTACACCCAAAGTAACCGCAACACCCGGCTCAAATACCATACCGGGCGAGACCTACAAGTTCTGGAGCTGGCAGTTCCAATCTGCTGATGTGTACCAGGGTGACACCATACGCGATCAGGCTATGCGTGAACGCGTTCAGGCACTGCAGGAGGAATTGCAGATTACCATTGAGTTCGTGCCCAATACCGGGCAGTGGGATATGCTGCGTCAGTCCGCTTTCCAGGGTATGCCTGAGGTAGACGGCGGAAAAGAAGGTGGCTTACATACCATGCTGCAGACCTATCTGTATCAGGATGTTCCCGGCGCTTGCTTGGAGCCTCTCTCTGATCACCCCGAATCGTTTGACTTCAGTAACACCAATAAGTTTGAAGTAGAAGCACAGAATGAAATGACCACCTTTAGCGGAAAATTGTGGTACTTTATCCCCATCGAACTGGGCATTCACTTCGAGTGCGCCGGTAATGTGCTGGTTTTTAACAAGAGACTGGTTACCGAAGCAGGTTACACCCCCGAACAGCTTTACGGCTGGTATGAGGACGGCACATGGACATGGGATAAGTTTGAAGAGGTACTGGTTGCGACCACCGATGCAGGCAAGAACCAATGGGGTATTGAAAGAGGTAATTCACCTTTGGTGGCATGGGCATTGGTACAGTCAAATGAAGGCGAATATGTTCGCTTGATTGAGGATGCGGATGGAAACAAGCAAGACTATTTTGTAGGCTATGAACCAAATACCATCGCAGCGTATGAAGAATATGTGAAACTGGCAAAGGATCTGAAGTGTATGGAGCCTACTTACTATGGGACTGTTGACCAAGTGCCTCTGAACAACTTCATGAATGGTAAGACCGCTTTTATGTTTACCGGTTTTTCTACTAACAGCTTGGATAAGGTAGCGCAGATGACAGAAGACTACGGTATCCTGCCTACACCTAAGGGCCCTGCGAATGTGGCGGATAAGGATCAGTATACTGCTTACTTTCCTCATATGAACCCTTACTTATGCTATCGCGGCACGCAGAATCCCTCTGGTACCATTGAAGTATTGGCGAAGGTTTTCCAGCCCATCTATGATGCGGACAGTCAGGATGCCAAGGATCTGTATGAGACAGAGAAGACACTGTTCTCTCGTGATGAAGAGTCCAAGAAGGTGCTGGATATCACAGAAGCAAATAAGACCTTTGTCCGTCAGATGACCTATGGCTTCGCAATGTGCGGAGAAAAAACCTTTCACGACATGCTCTCCGGAGATGCGGAAACACAAATATTGGATGGAGAGATAACAGCCAAAGCATATTTTGATTCCATCACAGACACGGTAAATGCCGCTATTGTTGCAAACTCCCCATATACATGGCAATAAGATATACCAAATATATATTTATATGATCGTAAAAAAGAGCAGTCCGAAAAGGGCTGCTCTTTATGTAATAATAAATGATTCATATATATAAATGACTGATATAAATTTTTTCAATTTTTTTGCTTATGTATCAATTTATTTAATCTCCGAAACTCTGAAGGTGTCTGTGTGTAAAGGTCTTTAAATAATTTATAAAAAAAATTTCTGTTTTCGTAGCCTACAAAGGGTGCAATTTCATCAATAGGCATGTCGGTCTCACACAAGAGGTGCTTGGTCATATTCATACGTTTCATTTGGATGTAATCTGTTATAGTGATACCGCAATAGCTTTTGAAGCTTCTGGTCAGATAACCTGCATCGTAGTTTAATTTATTTGAAATTTTTTGTAGTGAAAGATCTTCTGACATGATATCAGCCTCAATCAGCTCCAATATATTTTTGGAAATATTCTCTGGAATTTCGGCGAGATTTTCATTATCATAAAAAAATGAAGCTAGTATACCAGAAATGCCTTCATTTATGATCTGTATATAATTTTCCGATTTATATGCGTAGGCTAACATCATTTCTATAATATCAATATGCTTTTGCTTTTGTATGAATTCATTAAACAGAATAATAGGCTGAAAGAATGGTGAGGTGATGGCTGTCTGGTATATATTTTGGGATGAAAACGAGAGGTTGTGGGCTTCCAAAATGTTCCTTAACACATCGTTGCCAATTAATTTCTTAATATAAAAATTATCTAGGGTTGCGCCCGAGTCGTTCAATGCAATATACGAATGAGTCTGTCCGGGAAAGCAAACCAATAAACTGCCTTGGGGCAGCACATAAGGTTTATTATCGATTATATGTATCATATTACCTTTTTCTATATAAGCAAGCTCTATAAAATCGTGGGTATGTTTACAATCGCCTTCTGCGGTATTGGTGATACGATCCAGCCGTATATCTTGATCCGAACCTATCGTCATAACTTCTGTATATACAAACATACAACCATCCCTTTCAAACCAACTGAAAGTATCATATCACACAGTAATATGAGCGTCAAGATTGATCGTTTTTAAAATGAATATTTGAACAAGAATGTTTTGGTCATTGACTGTTTCGTTAACTAAAAATAAGAATCTTAAGTCTGCTCATCGCTAATTTAAATCTTGTATTGTTGTAAATTGGTTTATTTTATTGAATTTTTGTATTTTAATGTCGCAAAAACCTCTTGACAAATAATCCCTATTGTGTTTTACTATTCTCAGTCGGGGGACACCCCAAAGGATAAAAAATGTCACAGCAGACCGATGTGCTCGAACACATCGATCCTGCGAAAGGTGAACGCGCACCTTGCACAACCTTACTCAGGCACCGTGACGGGTATAAGTATACCATATTTACGGTGTAGCTACAAGAGTTTTTCATCGTGTGCAAGGGATTCGACGGTTTATGATACCGTCCGCCTTGCATACGTTTTTTGTTTATATTGGGCAACGGCAGTGCTGTCTTTTTCCTCTTTAGGGAAGGATGGCGCATCCGTTTTGCATTGCTGTGCTGCCT
>Ga0209373_10004769_pt1 | contig 11529 bp, 8 predicted proteins | sample Higcelweek5metaG_FD_187173 | JGI IMG/M metagenome (GOLD analysis project Ga0209373, IMG submission 187173) | Freshwater pond sediment microbial communities from the University of Edinburgh, under environmental carbon perturbations - High... | ecosystem: Environmental > Aquatic > Freshwater >... | reverse complement strand
GGCGAGCTCCGCCCGCAGCTCCTCCAGGGTCTGGACCAGCGGCGGGATGCCCCAGTCGCCGTACAGCCTGGCCTCGGACTGGTAGGCCAGGCGCTGCAGGGCCAGGATGGCCGGGGCGTCGGCCAGATCGACGGGGATGATCTCGAATCGTCGCGGCAAAGGCTCCATGCCGTTCTCCCTGTCTGGCCCACGAAAAAGGCCCGGAGTCTCCCCCGGGCCTTGCACGTCTGGCGGTCTCGCCGTCCGGGCTACAGGTCGTAGCCGAAGGAATCGACGATCATCTTGGTGCGGGCCTTGGAGGCGGTCATGCGCTCGCGCAGGTCCTTCTTGTACTGCTTGATGTCCAGCTTGATGGTGGCCACGCCGGAGTCCATGGCGGCCTGGGCCACGGCCGGGGCCACCCACTCAAGCACGCGCGGGTCGAGCGCCTTGGGGATGATGTAGTCCATGCCGAAGGTGAGCTCCTTGACGCCGTAGATGGCGCAGACATCGGCCGACACGGGCTCCTTGGCCAGGGCGGCCAGGGCCTTGGCCGCGGCCAGCTTCATCTGCTCGTTGATGACCTTGGAGCGGACGTCCAGCGCGCCGCGGAAGATGAAGGGGAAGCCCAGCACGTTGTTGATCTGGTTGGGGTAGTCCGAGCGGCCGGTGGCCATGATCAGGTCGGCGCGGGCGGCTCTGGCCACGGGGTAGGCGATCTCCGGGTCCGGGTTGGCGCAGGCGAAGATGACCGGGTTCTTGGCCATGGCCTTGACGTTCTCGGCGTTGATGACGTCCTTGCCGGACAGGCCCAGGAACATGTCCGCGCCGGTCATGGCCTCGGCCAGGGTGCAGGCCTTGGCCTGCGCATAGTAGGTCTTCTCGGCGTTCATGTCCGTGCGGCCGGTGTGCAGCAGACCCTTGGAGTCGAACATCCAGATCTGGCTCTTGTTCAGGCCCATGGCCTCGTAGAAGCGCGAGCAGGAGATGGCGGCGGCGCCGGCGCCGGAGACCACAACCTTGATGTCCTTGATCTTCTTGCCGCTGATCTCGAGCACGTTCATGAGGCCCGCGCCGGAGATGATGGCCGTGCCGTGCTGGTCGTCATGGAAGACGGGAATGCCCATCTCCTTGATGAGTGTCTGCTCGATCTTGAAGCATTCCGGGGCCTTGATGTCCTCAAGGTTGATGCCGCCGAAGGTGGGCTCCAGCATCTTGCAGAACTCGATGACCTTGTCCGGGTCCAGCTGGCGGATGTTCAGGTCGTAGACGTCGATGTCGGCGAAGATCTTGAAGAGCACGCCCTTGCCTTCCATGACCGGCTTGCCGGCCTCGGGGCCGATGTTGCCCAGGCCGAGGACCGCCGTGCCGTTGGAAACCACGGCCACGAGGTTGCCCTTGTTGGTGTATTCGTAGGCTTTCTCCACGTCGGCGTGGATGGCCCGGCAGGCGTCGGCCACGCCGGGGGTGTAGGCCATGGAAAGGTCCCGCTGCGTCTCGCAGGGTTTGATGGACACGACCTCAAGCTTGCCCTTGCGCTTCATCGAATGATACTTGAGGGCTTCTTCCTTGGTGAACAGCGCCATATCGGGTTCTCCTGTTAGAAGGTGGATTCCGGGGTTGTGCCGACACCGGCATGGATTTGGACTTTAGTTGGCCCGGAGAGCCTCGTCAAGGGCCGCGCCAGGGAACAGACACCATTCGGCCGGAGAGAAAATGCCCCTGTCCAACCTCGACATCGTCCTGTTCCGCCCCAAGTACCCGGAGAACATAGGCTCCGTGGCCCGGGCCATGCTCAACATGGGCGCGCGCAAGCTCGTGCTGGTGGACCCGGCGGACTTCGACCTGGCCAAGGCCGAGCCTTTGGCCACCTTCCACGCCCGGCACATCCTGGAGGGCGCGCGCGTGCTGCCGACCCTGCGCGAGGCCCTGTCCGGCGCGGCGCTCGTCATCGGCACCACGGCCCGCACCGGCGGCTGGCGCAAGGGCCTGCTTTCGCCTGCGGGCGCGGCCGGGGAGCATGTGCTCCCGCGCCTGGCCGAGGGCGGCCGCGTGGTCCTGGTCTTCGGGCCGGAGGACCGCGGCCTGGCCAATGAGCAGACCAGCCTCTGCGACCAGCTGGTGATGATCCCGGCGCACCCGGACTGCACCTCGCTCAACCTTTCGCAGGCCGTGCTCATCCTGCTCTACGAGTGCTTCCAGGCCTCGCTGGCCGCGCCCTTTGAGCCCAAGGGCCCGCCAGGCGAACGCGACGCCACCTTCGAGGAGCGCGACGCGCTGTTCGCCAACCTCCAGGCCGCGCTCACCGACATCGGCTACCTGAAGGACCAGAACCGGGACTACTGGATGCTGCCGGTGCGCCGCTTCTTCGGGCGCTTTCGCCTGCGGCGCAACGAGTTCAACCTGCTCATGGGCGTGTGCCGCCAGGTGCGCTGGATGGCCGCGCGGCCGGGGGCGGCGGGCCAGTGCCAGGAGGCGTTGCCTGGCGCGGATGTTGATTTTTCTGGTGAATAGGAAGAAGAATAGGAACTGTCCAACAAAATACGGGCCTGCGCCCGCCTGCGGCCTTGGAGCACCATGCCCCGATACACCAGCACTGCCAACGTTTCGGGAGAGACGCCACGGATCGGCTTCGCTGTCCCGGGTCCGCTCCTGCGGCCGCCTTTGCGCGCGGTCCTGGGCGTGGTGCTGGCCCTGTGCCTGGCTCTGGGCTGGCCCGGCGCGGCGCGGGCCGAGGGCCGCGAGCTGGTCTTCGGCATGTCGGCGGCCTTCAGCGGTCCGGCGCGCGGCCTGGGCGTGGAGTACTTCCGGGGGCTCATGGCCAGCTTCGAGCACACCAACGCCCACGGCGGGGCCGGGGGCTGGCGGCTGGTGCTCTCCCTGCGCGACGACGGCTACGACCCGCTGCCCGCGCTCTCCAACACCATCGGCTTTGTGGAGCAGGAGCGCGTGTTCGCGCTGCTGGGCTACGTGGGCACGCCCACCACGGCCCGGGTGCTGCCGCTGCTCAAGCACTACGAGTCCGAGCGCATGGTCCTGCTCTTCCCCTTCACCGGCGCGGACCTCCTGCGCGAACGCCCCTACGACCCCTTCGTGTTCAACCTGCGGCCCTCCTATTTCGACGAGACCCGGGGCCTGGTGGAGGCCCTGCTCGCCTCGGGCAAGCGCCGCATCGCCGTGTTCCACCAGGGCGACGTCTACGGCCGCAACGGCTGGGACGGCGTGCGCCGGGCGCTCAAGGCCCACGACCTGTCCATCGCGGCCAGCGTCACCTACCGCCGGGGCGCGGCCTACACCCAGGACTTCCGCCGCGAGGTGGACCTGCTCCTGGCCGCCAGGCCGGACGCGATCATCACGGTGGGCACGGCCCCGGCCTGCGCGGCCTTCATCCGCGACGTCCGGGACGCGGGCGCGGCCCTGCCCATCGCCACCCTGTCCTTTGCCGACGCCGACAACCTGGTGAAGTTCCTGCTGGCCCAGGGCCGCGTCACCAGCCGCGACTATACCGAAGGGCTCATCTTCTCCCAGGTGGTGCCGAGCTGTGCGGACGCCAGGCTGCCCGCCGCGCGGCTCTACCGCCAGGCCATGGACCAGGCGCGCGTGGCCCTGCCCGCCCAGCTCGTGCGCGAAAAGTACGTTCCGAACGGCCGCAGCTTCGTGAGCTTCGAGGGCTTCCTGGCCGGGCAGGTGCTGGCCGAGGCCGTGCGCCGCATGGCCGACGCGCCAACCCGCGCGCGCCTGGTCTCGGTGCTTTCGGGCATGAGGGCGCTGGACATCGGCCTCGGCGAGAAGGTCAGCTTCGGGCCTGGGCGCAACCAGGGCCTGCGCCGGACCTACCTCGTGGTCTATCGCAACGGGGGGTTTGAGAACGCGAAGGCCCAGCCCGGGGGGCGGCCATGAGGAACCACGGGCTGTTCCTGCGCCTGCTCGTGTTCATGGTCGCGGCCTTCGGCGTCATGGCCGTGGCCACCTCGCTCTTGTCCGGCCGGGAGCTCAACGAGTCCATGGTGCGCGAGTACGAGGGCCGGGCCGTGGCCCTGGCCCGCAGCATCGCCGACGGCAATGCCGAAATCCTGCTCAGCCGCAACGCCGGGGCCATCCAGGCGGCCATCGACCTGCACCAGGAGATGGGCGGCCTGTCCTACATCGTCGTGGTGGACCCCCAGGGCGAGGTGGTGGCGCACACCTTCACTCCCGTGGTGCCCGAGGAGGTCATGGCCATCGTGCGCGAGGCGCCCGGCAAGGCCCACTTCGGCGCCGGGCACGAAACCCGCACCCTGTTTTTGCCCCCGGACACCGAGGTCATCCACGTGGCCCAGCCCATCCTGGGCGGCAAGGGCGGCTGCGTGCACATCGGGCTGGACAAGGCGCCCATCCGCAAGACCATCAACCAGGCCATCCTGCGCCAGCAGGTGCTGACCCTGGGCGTGTTCCTGGCCTTCGTGGTGGTGGCCTTCTTCTTCATCCGGGGCATCACCGGGCCGCTGCGCGAGCTCTCGGCCTATGCCCAGCGCGTGGCCAAGCACGACTTCACGGCCACCTGCGAGGTGCGCTCCAACGACGAGATCGGCTCCCTGGCCGAGGCCATGCGCAGCATGGCCGGGCAGATTTCCGGGCACGTGAACCAGCTGGAGCAGAGCGTGTCCGAGGCCACCAGCGGGCTTGAGGACGCCCTGGGCTCGCTCTCGGCCATTGTCGGCAACATCGCCGACGGCCTGCTGGTGGTGGACGGGGCCGGGATCATCGTGCGGCACAACCCGGCCCTGCTCAGGATGTACGGCATGGAAGGCCAGGACCTGACCGGGCGGCTGTGCTCCGAGGTCTTCGGCGCGCAGACCGGCGAGGTGGTGACCCGCTCCCGCGATGCCGCCGAGAGGACCTCGGTGGTGCTGCACGAGGTGCTGGCCACCCGGCTCGACGGCACGCAGTTCCCGGCGGAGATCACCATGTCGAGCGTGCCGCTCTCGGACGGGGCCATCCAGGTCTGCATCCTGCGCGACATCTCCGCGGCCAAGAAAGCCGAGCAGGAGCGCGACCAGTCTCGCGCGCTCCTGGAGCGCATGGTGGCCGAGCGCACCCGCGACCTCTCGCGCACCAACACCCAGCTCAAGATCGAGGTGGCCGAGCGCAAGGTGGTGGGCGACGCCCTGCGCCGGGCCGAGGGCAAGTACCGGGGCATCTTCGAGAACGCCGTGGAAGGCATCTTCCAGATCTCGCCCGAGGGCCGCTACGTTTCGGCCAACCCGGCCATGGCCCACATCTTCGGCTACGACACGGCCGAGGACCTCATCAGCGTGCTCTCGGGCAAGAGCCCGTACCTGGAGCAGGACCGGCGCGAGGTCTTCCTGGAGACCATGGAGGAGACGGGCCAGGTGCGGGACTTCGAGTCCCAGGTGCGAAAGCGCGACGGCTCGGTGATCTGGATCTCCGAGAACGCGCGCAAGGTCGTGGACTTCACGGGCCAGACCCTCTGCTTCGAGGGCTTCGTCAGCGACATCACCCTGCGCAAGCAGGCCGAGGACCGCCTGATGCACCAGGCCTTCCACGACGCCCTGACCGGCCTGCCCAACCGCCTGCTGTTCATGGACCACCTGCGCATGGCCATGGAGCGCGCGCGCCGCCGCCCGGACTTCCGCTTCGCGGTGCTGTACATGGACCTGGACCGCTTCAAGGTCATCAACGACAGCCTGGGCCACGACATCGGCGACCAGCTGCTGCGCCACGTGGCCTCGGTGCTGACGACCTGCGCCCGCAGCACGGACACCGTGGCCCGCTTCGGCGGCGACGAGTTCGCCATCCTGCTTGAGGACATCACCGCCCCGCGCGACGCCATCATCTTTTCCCGGCGCATCCTGGAGGACATCTGCAAGCCGCTGGCCCTGGACGGCCGCGAGGTCATGACCTCCGGCAGCCTGGGCATCGTGCTGCGCACCGAGCACTACGAGCGGCCCGAGGCGCTTCTGCGCGACGCGGACACGGCCATGTACCACGCCAAGGCCCAGGGCAAGAGCCGCTTCAAGGTCTTCAACCAGAAGATGCACACCAAGGCCCTGGAGACCATGGAGACCGAGGTGGCCCTGCGCCGGGCCCTGGACCCGGCCCAGAACCTGGACCAGCTGACCCTGCTCTACCAGCCCATCCTGGACATCCACCAGCGCCGCCTGGCCGGGTTCGAGGTGCTGCTGCGCTGGCGGCGGGAGGACGGCCGATTGGTGCTGCCCGACGAGTTCATCCCCCTGGCCGAGGAAACGGGCATCATCTACCCGCTGGACTACTGGGTCTTCGGCCAGGCCTGCCGGGCCGTCCGGCGCTTCGAAGAGGCCCTGGACGCCCATCCCTCGGCCAGCCGGGCGGGGTTCGCCACGAACATCAACATCTCGGCCAAGCATTTCCGCAGCCCCATGCTGCTGGGCCACCTGGAGCAGACCCTGCGCCACTGCGGGGTGGACCCCAAGGGCATCGCTCTGGAGATCACCGAGAACGTGCTGCTGGACAACGTCAGCAGCGCCACGGAGGTGGCGGCCCGCATCCGCGAGCTGGGCCTGGGCCTGTGCATCGACGACTTCGGCACCGGCTACTCCTCGCTCTCCTACATCCAGCGCTTCAGCGTGGACGCCATCAAGATCGACCGGGACTTCGTGGCCGGGCTGGGCCTCTTGTCCGACGAGGGCGGCAGCGAGGCCATCGTCAAGACCCTGGTGACCCTGGGCGCGGGGCTGCACCTCAAGGTCGTGGCCGAGGGCGTGGAGACGCGCGCCCAACTGGCCTACCTCACCGGCCTGGGCTGCCGCTACGCCCAGGGCTATCTCTTCGCCCCGGCCCTTTCCGAGGCCGAGGCCCTGCGGCTCATCAACGCGGGCGCCACCGAGGACTGGCCCGCCTATCCGGACCTGCCCGAGGCCTGAGAACTGGCGACTGGCGGGCTTCCACCGGCAGCCCCGGCCGCGCCGCACCCTTTCGTGCATCCCAGAACAGACTGAACAACCAGAAAAAAGGAAGCCATGACCCTGTACACCTTGCGCATGCCCAAGCCCACCGGCGGACCGGCGGAGTCGCACATCTTCGCGGCCACGCCCGGCGCGGGCAAGGGCTGCATCTGCCTGCCCAAGTCCCTGTGCCAGATGACCACCACCGCCGTGACCACCGGGGTGGAGCAGTACATGTGCCTGGACAAGGGCCGTATGCTCCTGCGCGCTGGCCAGTACGGCGGCCGCGTCTGCGCCGAGTGCCTGCTGCTGCTCCACGACGAGCGCCCCTAGCCTGCCCCTCCGGAGCGCGGCCGGTCGGCCGGGCGGGTGCGCCCCCCCTTTCCGCTCGCGCCGAACTGGTGTAGGGTCGCTGTACCGCACTTGCGGCGTCCCCGGACCCTCATCCAGGCAGGCCCGACATGAGCCAGAATTCCACCCCTGAGCGTCTACGCGGCGTGTTCTCCCAGAAAAAGATCGCCAAGATCGGCACCGGCACCACGGCCCGCAAGACCGAGGTCGTCTCCTACTATTTCGCGGAGGAGTTGGAGGGCGGGGTCGTGCTGGTGCAGTCCCTCACCGCCGACAACGTGCCCTTTGGCCCGAAGACGGAAACCACCCGCGAGGATCTGCTGGAGAACTATCTGCCCGAGCCCCAGAAGGCTCTGGCCCTCTCCCGCGCGGCCCAGACCCCGGAGGAGCTGGAGGTCCAGAAGGCCGTGGCCCGGGGCGACAAGTTCCGCAAGCGCGGCGAGAACTTCACCGCCGAGTACGAGTACAACAAGGCCCTGTCCCTGGACGAGAAGAACGTGCGCGCCAACTTCGGCATCGGCCTGTGCTACATCACCCGTGGCGAGACCGACAAGGCCAGGGAGGTCTTCGAGCGCGTGGTCAAGATCGACGCGGTCTTCGAGGACGAGCACAAGCACCTGTTCAACGAGTTCGGCATCAGCTTGCGCAAGAGCGGCATGCACGCCGAGGCCATGGACTACTACCGGCGCGCGCTCGACCTCTCACCCGAGGACGAGAACCTGCACTACAACATGGCCCGCGCCGCCTACGACAAGGGCGACCTGGGCCTGGCCGGGGTGTACCTGAAATCCTGCCTGGCGCTTGACCCCAAGCACGAGGAAGCCAACCAGTTCGTGAACTTTCTGCGGCGCAAGAAGGCGGCGGGCGCGTAGTCCGCAAGCCCTTGGGGCCGACGGCTCCTCCCCAGTTATCCCAGGACGGCCAAGACCATGAGCGAACAGTCCATACGACCGCGCATCAGCGGCATCTTCTCCCAGGCCAAGGCCAGCGCCATCGGCACCGGGACCACGCAGCGCAAGACCGAAAGCGTGACCTATTTCTACGTCAAGGAGCGCGAGGACGGCGTTCTGGAGGTGCAGGCCCTGGGCGACAGCGTGGTCTTCGGCCCGGTCATCGAGCTCAACCTCGACGAGTTCCTGGAGCAGTACACGCCGGAGCCCCAGATGTCCCAGGAGCGCGGACGGGCCGAGGCCAGCCGCGAGGCCAAGATCAACAAGGCCGTGGCCCGGGGCGACAAGTTCCAGAAGCAGGGCAAGACCTTTTCCGCCGAGTTCGAGTACGGCAAGGCCCTGACCCTGGACGAGGAGAACGTGCGCGCCAACTTCGGCATCGGCCTGTGCTACATCACCCGGGGCGAGACGGACAAGGCCCGCGTGGTGCTGGGCAGGCTGGTGCAGCTGGAGGCGGCCTTCCAGGACGAGCACAAGCACCTGTTCAACGAGTTCGGCATCAGCCTGCGCAAGAGCGGCATGGACGCCGAGGCCCTGGCTTACTACGCAAGGGCCCTGGAGCTCTGCCCCGGCGATGAGAACCTGTTCTACAACATGGCCCGGGCAGCCTTTGACATGGGCGACGTACAGACCGCCGAAAAGCACCTGGAGCAATGCCTCGCCATCAACCCGGACCACGCCGAGGCCAAGAAATTCCGGAACTTCCTCAACCGCAAGAACAAGCCCGGAGCCTGAGCCGCCATGCCCAGAGCCCTTGTGCTGGCCGGAACCAAAAGCGGCTGCGGCAAGACCTCCGTGGCCCTGGGCCTCATGCGCGCGCTGGCGCGCCGGGGGCTCAAGGTGCAGCCCTTCAAGGCCGGGCCGGACTTCATCGACCCCGGCCTGCACGAGCGCGCCGCCGGTCGCGCCAGCCACAACCTCGACACCTGGATGATGCCGCCAAAGGCCCTGTGCGCGGGCTTCGCCCGGTTCGCCGGGGAGGCCGATGTCGTCATCATCGAGGGGGCCATGGGCCTGTTCGACGGCCGGGGGGGCGGCGGTCCCTGCGATGGACTGACTGGCGCGGACGAGGAGGGCTCCACCGCGCACCTGGCCAAGCTGCTCGGCCTGCCGGTGCTGCTGGTGCTGGACGTGGCCGCCCAGGCGCGCTCCGCAGCGGCCGTGGCCCTCGGCTTCGCGCGGTTCGACCCGGCGCTCCGCCTGGCCGGGGTGGTGCTGAACCGCGTGGCCAGCCCGCGCCACGAGGCCATCCTGCGCCAGGCCATGGCAACCCTGCCGGACGTGCCCGTGCTCGGCTGCCTGCCCCGCGCCGAGGCCTTGATTCTGGCCTCGCGCCACCTGGGACTGGTGGTGGCGGAGGATGTGGCCGAGCTGGACGCCCGCCTGGAGGCCCTGGCCGACTGGGTGGAGCAGGGCCTGGACATCCCGGCGCTGCTGGCCGGGCTGCCCGACCTGCGCCTGTCGGACCTGCGCCTGTCGGACCTGCGCCTGCCCGAAATCTCCGCCCCCGCGCCTGTCCGCACAGGCCCTGTCCGCATAGGTTTGGCTAGGGACCGCGCCTTCTGCTTTGTCTACGCCGAAAACCTGCGCCTGCTTGAAGAGGCCGGGGCCGAGCTCGTGCCCTTTTCGCCCCTGGCCGATGCGGCCCTGCCAAAGAACCTGGACGGGCTGTACCTGCCCGGCGGCTACCCGGAGCTCTCCGCGGCCGAACTCTCGGCCAACGCGCCCATGCTCGCCGCCGTGCGCGCCTTCTGCGGTCCAGCCGGGAACGGCAGGCCGGTCTGGGCCGAGTGCGGCGGGTTCATGTACCTGCAGCACTCCCTGAAGGACGCAGACGGCGCGGAGCACGCGCTGTGCGGGGTGTTCCCCGGCCGGGCCGTCATGCGCGCGCGGCGCGCGGCCCTGGGCTACCGCGAGGCGCGCACCCTCGCCCCCGGCCCGCTCGGGCCGGAAGGCACCCTGCTGCGCGGGCACGAGTTCCACTATTCGGAGTTGGAGCAGGCCGGGCCGACAACCGGTGGGCACAGCCAGGCGGCCTTCGCACTCACGGCCTCGGACGGCTCGGTGGCCCAGGACGGCGCCGCGCTGGGCAATGTCGTCGGCGGGTACTTCCACGCGCACCTGGCCTCCAACCCGGAGGCGGCACGCAACTTCGTCGCGGCCTGCCGGGCGGCGCGCCAAGAGGCCTGAGCCTCCGGCGGCCAAGGCGTTTGCGCCTCCGGCGGCCAAGGGGCCTGAGGTCTTTAGAAAAGATACAGAACATACTAAAATATAATAATATTTCAAGAAGGTGTGTTTATGGTGTGACTTACTGCTTGTCACATCCGATTGTTGTCGCTTCCCCCTAGATTGCCCACCATGTGACCTCTTGAATGCCATTCAAACAGGGCACCATACATGCGCTGAAATGATCGACTAAATTTTCGACCGCACTACAAAAAAACGACCTTTGGACGACTTTTGTAGTGCGGATTTGTGGTGCAAGCTACGGGTGCTGCCTGCCCGCGAGGAAACGATAGGCATATGTCTGTTCAAGAACCCTGGCGACGCGTTCCGGCGCGTCGCAGCCCGGCTTGCGCTGCCGGATGAGGCGAGCGAGATGGTAGCACTCGTTCTTGAGGGAAGTGGCGAAAATGCCGGGGTCGTCCGTGCCGAGGCATACTACCGGCATCGGCGCATCCCGGAACCGCTCGTCGAGGCCAAGCCATCGCAGCACATGGTGCTCGCCGTATTTCTTGTAAAAGCTAATCCGGACGTTGCTTGTGAGAAGAGTTTCGATGGCGATGCGCTTCTCGATTATGAACTCGAGCACTCTATTTTGCAGGTATTCAAGCGCCTTGTCACCGAAGAAATCCGAATCGACCTTTTTGTAGGCATCTTCTCCTTGATTGCCTTTTGGGTTGTACTTGGCATGGACAGCGGACGAGTGGTACTGCGTAAAGATGGCGTACGGGTTCGGGCAGTGATTCTCCACCTTCAGCGCCGCGAGTTCCTTATTGTCCGGCCACTCGCTGATTTCCTCCAGCGACAGGCATGACGCCGGATCCGTGTCGATGAACCACCGGATCGGATCGCGGGAGCGCAATCGCCAAGCTTCCCACAAAATTTGTGGCGTGTACCGCGTGCCGTACACGTCGTCGCTCAACTGCTCTATCTCGCTCTGCGCTTTCTGGGCGACCTCGAAGAATTGCGAGCTGGCGCAGAGGTGATGGTGGGCGTAGACTAGGTCGTCAAGCCACTTCGCCTTGAGCATGGTGATGGTCGGCCCGGTACGCTCCATCCAGAGGCCAGGAGCAATGCCGAGGGCCGTTGCGTGTCCGATG
>Ga0209373_10004767_pt1 | contig 11532 bp, 10 predicted proteins | sample Higcelweek5metaG_FD_187173 | JGI IMG/M metagenome (GOLD analysis project Ga0209373, IMG submission 187173) | Freshwater pond sediment microbial communities from the University of Edinburgh, under environmental carbon perturbations - High... | ecosystem: Environmental > Aquatic > Freshwater >... | reverse complement strand
TCGCACAAGATACAGGTTGTTTACGAGCATAACAGGTTGCATGTGCTTGTGAAGCACCAAAATCTCTTAGGAGAGTGCTTCCTGATACAGTCACCATCGTTTCCATATCGTATGATGCTCATAATGTACTATCTACACTAGTAGTATCAATATTGTCAGGGAAATCATCACTTTGCGTAGAAAGTGATGAAAAAAGTACACTTCCACTTGCTTGAATTGGTTCTTGATTTTTTAGATAAAGGATATACTGTCATGTTGATGAGTGACTCAATAGGTCAAAGTGTCAATCTATAGCAGGGGGCATCTGCATTTTTGTATCCAAGATCAGTCATACATTTTTTCAAACAATAATTGGATTGTCAATTTGCGCTGCATGTGTCTGTGGAAGAAAAGAGATTTTAGTATCGCTCTCAAAAAAAGCAAGAAGTTCAAAAGATTTACGAGATTTTGAGACACTATAAGAATATTTGGTATTAACGAGAGGGTCGAGAGGAAGCGGAGACATATTGATGATTTGTGCATTTTCCTCACCAAAATACCCCTGATAAAATACGAGGCTTCCTGACGCTTCTACTTCGATAACGGAATCAGGAACTGGATATTTTCAAGTTTTAAACATCACTCCCGTAAGTCCGTTTTCAATCTCTTTGACAGTAGAAACCCTTGAAGCATCCCTTGTAGATGAGATATATCAACGAAAAGAAACAACCGAAAGTGTTGAGAGAACAGCAAGAATAGTGATTACCACCAAAAGTTCAATGAGAGTAAATGCTCTCCTATCTCCTCTCAATGAAGCTTTGTTGCGGTCTATGATGGTATTTCAAAATATGAAAAATTGAGGCATAGCAAAAAGCAATGAGAAAATATAACAGGAAAAATACATGAAGTGTCCAGAAAATTTTGCTGTAAATTTATTCTATGAAAAGTGTATCATATATTTTTTTAATTGCAAGCGAATTGAAAATTATTTTCATAAGAAATTAAAATACTCTGATAATTATACCCGTTCTATTTTGGTTTTCCGAAAATCTTCCATCGACTCAAAAACCAAGACCAGTTTGAACTACGTTCAAACACGGGACTCAAACAGTTTTCGTCTCTTCCAGTTTTTTTGGAAAACCAATTTTGCTTGGATATAATTGAAAATCTATAGCTTTAATGGAATATATCGGCTATGAATTGTATTTGACATGTGTAGAAGATTCGCTACAATGCAGGCAATATTTTCTATCTAGCCTCTATGCAATCAACATTCCGTCGATTCTTTTCCATGATTGCTCAAAATCCTTGAATGATTGCAAGATGAGTATCTATCCAAATCGGATACAGTGGATACATTATTTTTAATATATTTTTTCTCAAGGAAATTATTCACCTTTTGGAAACACAACAATCTCAACAAATATCATTACTGCTCGGTTGGTATATAGTTATCAACCTCTTATATTTTGCTTTTCTCATCTATGCAAGGCATTGGGGATGGGGTGAGAGTTATTGGCAACACTTTTCGAATATTCATAGAGAATACTTTCAAAAATTTAATGCCCTTGATAATACCTACATAGAAAATATCGGAACCGGAAAATGTATTTCTATTATTTCCAAGGGAATGCAGACTTGGACCGAGATGGTCCTCGATAGTATTCAAAAGCCAACCAAACTCCTTCTCTCACTCATAGCTTCAATCATTCTATTGCTCGGGATTGGATGGTTTGGTGTTGTCATCTACCTTCTGCTCTTTATTGGAGTGCATATCATAGTGGTTGTGCTCAACAACTATGCCATCGAGTGGAGAAACAAACGTATCGATGTCGCCAACGAATACGATCGTCAGATGGTAAAAATGATTATGTCCAAATTTGAAATCCTTCAAAATGACAAAATCAACAAAGAAATCCAAGTACTCAGTCGATACAGTGAAGAAGCACAAGGGTATGTATACAAGCTCAACAACTATCTCATAGCAATGTTTAGTCTCCCCAGTCTCGTATTTTTTATCATCTCTTTGTGAATCCTCACCAATATGCTTCAAGCAAATATGTCATATGCTACGGTCATCTCTGTCTTTATGATTCTTACTGTAGTCAAAGAAAATATGATGGAATCTATAGAATTTTTCAAAAACTTTACCAAACAATTCTACACCATTGAGAAGTTTTGGAGACTCTTTGATGATGCTCCAAAAATCAAATGACTCGACTATCCAACAGCGTTTTCCTATCAACACGGACAAATCCACCTTCAAAACATCAGCTTTTCATATGGAGATAATCCAGTCTTTAAGGATTTTTTTATGAAATTTGAATGAGGAAAAAAGACAGCACTGGTTGGACTGAGTGGAAGTGGAAAAACCACTCTCGTCAAGCTCATCTCAGGATTCCTAAATCCAAGCTCATGACACATCATAGTAGATGGGCAGGATCTTTCAGAAATCAATCTCCAAAGTTACTATCAGCATATTGGCTATCTCACACAAGAGCCTTCGGTATTTGACGGAAGTATTTTAGAAAATCTTTGTTATGGTATTTCCTCTGACACCATCGACCAAGATACGATGGATAGAGCAATCAAGATGGCAAAATGTGAATTTATCTACGATTTCAAGGACTCTATCAATACACAAATCTGAGAAAAATGAGTCAGACTCTCCTGATGACAGAGGCAAAGACTGGCAATTGCCAAGCTTTTTATCAAAAATCCAGAAATCATCATCCTCGATGAACCAACGTCCGCTCTTGATAGTTTCAGTGAGGAAGCAATACGAGAAGCTTTTGAAACCCTTTTTGAATGAAAAACCGTTTTCATCATCGCCCACAGACTCCAAACCGTCAAGCATGCCGATGATATTGTCGTATTTGAAGCTGGAAAGGTCATCGAACGCTGAACTCACAAAGAACTCATTCACAAAGGAGGATATTACAAGGAAATGCTGGATCTCCAGAGTGGGTTTTAAAAATTTTGGAGCATCAAAATCCTGCTCTCAACTTAACAAAAAAGGAACGATGACTCGTTCCTTTTCCTATTTTTTTACTTCCAGCTCTTTCAAAATTTCTGCCTTGAGCTCTTGTTTGAGACTTTCTCTTTGAGCATCTTTCAATTTCTTCAACCAAAGAAATGATTTTACAAAAACATCAAGCATTTGGTATAGCACACCAAACAAAACGAGATTGAGACAGAAAAGAAAGAGAATCCCCCACAAGTCAAAAGAATATCTATCAAAGGAAAAATATTGTAAAACTTCTCTTCTCTCATCCATCAAATTAAGGTACACGATTACGAGAAAAAACAAAAATCCAAACATCAGGAATACTTTCCCAACAGTCCAGTGTTCCAAGTGAAGCTGATAAAAATTTTTGTTCAAAATAACTATATGCCTACTATAAAAAAAGATAAAAACACCAATATACCAAAAACCCATGGTGATGAGATACGTCTCATGGGAGTCGAAAATTTCAGATAAAATGGCAAAATGAATTATTCCAAGACCTATCAATCAAATGATTTTGGTAAGACCTGAAATTTCTTTGGGGTCATTTTCAAATTTTGAAAATAGATAGTATGCCAACGCTGGAAAAACGAGAAGTAATATGAGAAACATAATTGCTATCTTAGAATATAAAATATATCAACTGAACTATTTTTTTAGAAAAATTTTTCTCTCAAAGAGCAAATAAAGACTAGAGAAAAATGCTCCCACAAGAAGAAGAGACATAAATGCTCCCTGATACAATGTCAGATTAAAAAAATACAACAAAGACAATCACATAATTACGAGAAAATAACCAATTGAAACTGCTGTTTCCATCAATCCTCTTACTCAAAAAAAGCTTTTCAAGTCAGTTCATTGAATTTTATCACGAAAAAGTAGAAGATAAATACTGAATGTCAATGCGTATACAAATACCAAGACATAGAGACCAAGAAGACGCAAATCCTGACCGACGGTACTCATTCCGTCATAGTACACTATGTACACAAACAAGAGTGTCCACGCAACCACTCAGAGTAATCGCATCGTCTGTGGAATATTTTGAGGTTGCGTTTTGTTTTTACGATACATTAGATAACAAATCACTATATAGGTAATAATAAATAATAAAGGCATAATCAAAAAATTAGTAAATATAAATTATTCAAAAGAAAGCTTCTTTTCATCTGATGTCCCGAAAAAAGTAATGTGAGAACCATCGACAAAAAAGGAAACATTTGCATCTCCAGCCTTATAATATCCAACTCTCGAATTGACAAGATCTGCTCATCCTGCACTGAAACTCTCTGTTTCTTTAATCCCCGATTGGTCATTGATTTCAAAAACTTTCAGTCCTGTGAAGTCTTGAGTCTCTGATTTGATTTTCCTGATATAATACCCATTTTCGCTAGTATTTGGATTGTACATAAACGCACAAAGCTCATTGGAAGAAAAGGTTTTCTCATCACATTTGAAATATTCATAGTCTTGAGAATACTTGTTTGAAATAGAGACAGGAAGGTAGAGAAGTTTTTGGGTATCATCCCAGACAAAAGCTCTTGGGTTATTTTCTGCGGGAGATTCACTCATAGATCAGGTGAGTGTTTGCGTAAATTTTTGAGTCATTCAGATACTTCCTCAGAGTCCAATCGCATCGAAGTCAATCTCATAGAGATCTATTTTGACATTGTTTTGGTCTTTTCAAAGTCCAATCAAATACTGTTTCGTACCGATTTTTCCGTATGGATGGAGATAACTAGAATATCAAGGGATTTGAAGCTCTCCGACGACTTTTGGAGTTGATGGAACATGGAGATCAATGACAAAGAGTGGATCGGTCTGACGAAAAGTTACAAGATATGCTTTATCACCAATAAATCGAGCGGATTTGAACTCTTCTCATGGTTTGATATTCTCTATATCTCAGATATGGTTTAATTGATTATCAAAGACAAACAATCCAGCATCCCTATTCCCATCATACAAAGCCGTAAAGATACGGAAGTATCAATCATCTTCGTCCATAGAATACTGATTGAGAGGTCTTCATGGTATGAGAGCCGTTTTTATATACTCAAGGTCTTTATCATGAAAGGTGATTTTTGAGAGAGAAGTGAAGTTATTGGAGGCAAATTCTTTGAAACAGATATCGATATATTCACACTTCCATTTTTCAGGTTGGTAGTAGGAATTGACCAAATAAAGATTATCTTGAGTCATGTGGATTTCTCAGTTTTTGAGATTTCCAAATACGAGTGATTGCTTGGTTTGTTGTGTGGGATTTTCTATATCCAACATCGAGATTACATTAAAATTGAGATTTTGAATGGATTCTTTGAGGTCTTTTTCTGTGTAAAATATCTGGAAATCTTTCAAATTATCAGCATTTCCGTCAGCATCGAGGTTTTGTGAAGGAAAATGATACCCATAACTTTCAAGCTCCGTAGAAAGTGTATCATAGAGTTCTTGATTGACTCCATAGGAAGAGAATTTTACTCAGGTAAAGAAGGTCATAAATGCTCAAAAACTTGATTTTGGTGCATTTTGCACCTGGTTACAAAATTGTTCTTTGAGTGGAGCAAGAGAAAAATCACTGATGACATAAAGCGAATTATTTACCAGTCTAGACTTGAAATATTCTCACTTCGTTTCAAATACTTTTATAAGACTGACTTGTTTTTGTGCCAGTTTGCTCGTGTCATAGATGCCCACAATGGTATGATGGTTATTATAGGATTCTTTGGAAGCCAAATACACGAGTCTCCCTTCACTCACAAAGAGCTCAGGATTGAGAGTCAAATTGGTTGGAATCGCAATACTGGCAATCACATCAGCCTGACTCAAGTCAAGCTTTTCTCATGCGATGGGAGCACGAAGGATATAGATCTTTGAAGTAATTTTTGAAAAATAATAGAGTGCCTCTTTCGTTTGTTTGAGGATATCTCCCTCATCAACGGCAATCTTTTGAATGTTGGTTTTGGAAAAGGTAATACTCTCAGATGGTTGGACTCATACTTCTTGGGGAGTTGCTCCTGCTTCCTCACGACATGGAAGCGAAGGCATCATGTTAGAATTGCCTTCATTCAGGCTATCAGAAACTGAATCTCACTCAATCTCGCTTGTGCTGATCGATTTTTCTGAACGTACACTCATCTTTATTCATCAATTAAATCAACTATCAAATTGAGGAGCCCCCAGTATCATCGGTTCTCGTTTATGATACCAGTCATCTTTCTCCTGTTGACAAGATGCTTCCATCTTGTCATAGAGGGTTTTTACGATTATTTTTTCAAAGTCTTCGCGAGAATGGATGGTTTTGACCTTAAAATCCTCAGCAGTAAATGACAAATCTACTTTTTCATGTGCAAAAAAGATATAATAACAAGCAAGGAAAACTCCCAAAAAAAACACTATTTTCCCCTGGAGAGAAGCAATAAATTTATTTTGTAACATAGCTGTATATTTAGAAAATAATAGTAAATACAGTAACTAGTACGAAACAACTGAAAGAAAGTGACAATTTTCATAAATATTCTCTTACTCATGTAATAATTCTATGGAAAAAATCAATCACAAAAAAAGAATGGGGATGCCATTCTTTTAAAAAATTACTTTACATTTTTCATCAGTGGAAACATCACCACATCTCTGAGATTGTCCTGTCAGGTAAGGATAGAAAAGCTTCTTTCAATTCCCATTCCCCAACCTGATTGTGGTGGCATTCCATACTCCATAGCATACACAAAATCTTCATCACTACTCGTAGCTTCTTCGTCTCCTCTTTCCAGAGCTCCTGACTGTGCCTCAAAATTGGCTCTTTGGATTTGTGGGTCTACGAGTTCACTGTATGCTTTGAGCATTTCCCAACCATTCACAATAAGCTGGAATTGTTCCACTATCAAAGGATTCTCATCATTTTGACGTGCAAGTGGTTGCATAGCTCTTGGATAGTTGTACACAAATGCAGGACCTACAATACTCGGACGAAGTACTTTTTTAAAGAGGTAATCTATAAGAGTTGGAACCCCCATCTTGTCCATTCATTCAAAGACGACTCCAACAGAGCGAATATCCGCTAAAAGTCTTTGTTCTTCCCCTTCTTTGTAATCAGAAACATCGAGTCCACAGGCTTCTTTGACTCCAGAAATATAATCAATTCTCTTCCAAGGAGTTTGAAAATTCACCATTCTTGGGTTTCCTTGTTTGTCTTTCACTTCTACTTCTCTCGATAGCTCCGGCATATGATCAAAAATATAATCAAACATATCCTGAGTAAATTTCATGTTATCCTCATAATTCCACCAAGCCGCATAGTGCTCGATGACTGAAAACTCTTGGACATGGCTGGGGTCGCTTCCTTCATTACGGAAATCTCTTGCAAATTCTACCACTCTCTCCAATCTTCCAACCGTTGCTTTTTTGAGGGCTGTTTCTGGAGAAATACGGAGATAATAATCTTCATCAAAATCATTGTGATGCGTGATAAAAGGAGCTGCTGCTGCTCATGAAGCGGAATTTCATAAAATCGGGGTCTCAATTTCAACAAACTGATGTGATTCATAAAAATCTCTCAAGACTTTTACATATTTACTTCTCAGACGGAGCCTTTGGTAGGTATCATCGTTCATAATCATATCCAAATATCTCTGACGATAGAGGATTTCTTGGTCAGTAAGTCCGTGAAATTTCTCTGGTAAAGGGCGTACGGCTTTGGAAAGAATTTGAAATTCTCCGACAAAAAGAGTAAGCTCTTCGTGTTTGGTATAAAAAAGCTGTCCTTTGACTCCAATATAGTCTCCCACATTGAGAAATTTTTCACTCATCTTGTACGCAGAACGAAGTTCTCCATCAATTTCTATTTCATTCACTGTTTTCCATCCCGTATGAAAGACACATTTATCACGCATAAAACAGATTTGAATGATGCCAGAGTGGTCAAGGATTTTAGCAAAGGCAAGTTTCCCATGAGATTTGTAACTCAAAAGTCTCCCCGCAAGTTGAAACTCATTGGAAACACCATTTTCTTGATAGTCTTCCACATTTCCCACTTTTTGGGTTTGTTTGAGCACATCAATAATATCTTGTTTTCCATGGTAATGATTTGCGTAAGGAAGAACTTGAGCGTCTTTGAGCTTTTGAATCTTTTGCATTCTGTCTAAAGATTCATTGGAATAGTCAGGCATATAAGCGATATTAACAGATAATGTCTCCACTATATATTATTTCTAAAAAAACGCAAGTGCGAGAAATAAATCTTTTCACTTGATTTGTATTTTTATTCTGGTATAGTATGTTTGTCTTTTGAAAAAAATCTTTGGAAAAATACAAAATTCAGACATGCTTTTCAGAAAGTTTCAAAGTCAAAATTCTTCATTTTTCATTCATTTCATTTTTCATTTATTGGACATTTTTTTACCATTTTCAAAAACTATTTCTGAAAAGTGGTGTTTATATTGTTTTAAATATAGAAAAAACACGAATAGTTGCTTATTTCTTGACTGTCTCATATGCTACACTCATATTCATTCTCCTGCGCAAAAGTAAAAAGACTGGTTCCAAAAGAGAATCCAAATAAATGGGAAAAAATCCAATCTTTCTATGAACAAAAACAATACAAAGAGTCCTTTGAACTCTTGCTTGACTATGTGCATCCTCATATAAAAAAATATCAAACAGCTCCTCTCACCTATCGTATCCCTCACGGAGATATCTTTGTGCTTATCGAACTCAAAGAAGATATTATAGAGATAAAGAGTCCATTCATTAAATTAAAGGACAAAGGAGAAATTGCCATTCAAAGAACACTCCTTGAACTCTATAGTGATTTGAGATGCATCAATATTGTGCTCAATGCGGACAATAATGAAATATCTTTTCTCTACCGTGATGGAATTGAGTTTTTTGAACCAACTAAATTGCTTCAAATACTCAAAAATTTCTGCACCTATCCACAACTGCATCTGCTTCGTTTTTGTCACAACTTTAACAGTGAACCACTCCTGCCTGCATACAAAATTACCTATAATTCGCAAACTCTTCAAAATCTCTACAACATTTTTCAAGAAAAAATTCAGCTTTGTTTTGAACACATCCATTATCTGGAGGAAAAGAGACTCCCAAACTCATGTTATAACAACATTCAAATCACGCTCAAATCAATTGTTTATAGTTTGTCAATAGTAGGGTTTTTAAAATTTGAAATTCGTGAAAAAGTATACGAAATGCGTGATGCAACGACTCTTATGCAAGCTATCTCCAAAGGAAAAACCTATCTGGAAAAACTCCAAAAAATGAGTAAAGAAGATTTGAGTAACTATCTCTACCAAACAGAACTTTTTGTCTCCAATCGTTACTACATGCTTCCAGAAGATGTCAGAAGCTACCAAAAAGAAACCAAGGACAACGTTATAAACCTCATGTCAAAATGAGAAAAACTCGAAGCACATTATATTATGTACCATGACCTCTACAGCCTCTTGTATCACTATGATTTAAGCCCCAACACCAAGAAATCTATTGAACGACTGTTAGCAGCAGTGAGTGGAAAAAATATCGAGGAGGCAAGTAATATCCTCTTTGAATGAATTCAAGAATTATCGAGATGAATGAATTTGAGTCTTTTTGATGCTTGGATGATTTCAAAACCATGGAAGAAAATGCTACACGGCTAATCCCTTTTCCTGAAGACACCACCTTTACTTGGATAATCCATCTCTATGACCGAATTGAAGCACCTCAAGAAATCAATTTTTAAAATTCACACACTCTTTGGAAGTGGAAGCGGATTTTATTATGCTCCTCTTGGTATCATTATTACCAACTATCACGTAGTAGAAGGAGTGAAAGAAGTAAGTATTGAAGACTACCAGAAAAATAAAAGTCTTGGAAAAGTCGTGCTGGTAAATCCAGAAAAAGATATTGCTTTCCTCAAGCGAGATATTGAATATGACGCCCCTGAGTATGTTGAAATTGTTCCTGATGCTGAGGTGTCCCAACAAGACGTTGTATTTGCTCTTGGGTATCCATACGGGATGGACTTCACCATTACTAGAGGAATTATTTCTAACCCAAGACAGTTGATGAATGGGAAAAGATACATTCAAACCGATGCTGCTATCAACCCTTGAAACAGTGGTTGACCTCTTGTAAACATAGAAGGAAAGCTTATATGAATCAATTCAGCAAAATTTCTAGATGCTGACAATATTGGTTTTGCCATACCGAGCAAAGAAGTTTGGAAAGAACTCAATATTTACAAAAAACATCAAAATCCTGATTTTTGACTCAGATGTTCTGGATGTGATGAGGTCATATATAATCAGCACGAATACTGTCTTCACTGTTGAGCAAAACTTGAAGTTTCCATCTTTGATGAAATTAATCTCGACGAAGTCTCTATGTTTATCGAACGTAGTATGAAAGAAAATAATATAGACCCTATAATTGCCCGTTCAGGACACGAATATCGGAGATTTTATAAAGATGATTTGGAAATAAGATGTTATTATGGTGAAAAAAATATTTTGACTTTTGAATCTCCCATCGTAATGCTTCCAAAGGATGAGGTTGGAAAAGTTCTTAATTTTATGCTTTCTGGAAAATTTGTCCCCTTTCGTTTTTGGCTCAAAGAAAATATTATTTATTTTCAATACCACTTCTCTATCTCAGACTTACGAGTAGGAGATAGTGGAAAAACTCGTACCCGAGAACGCATCAAACTCTATTTACAAAATCTTGGTCTCATGAAGGAGATTCTCACTCAAGAATACGCTTGTGAACTGACTCAGTTTTCACCATCACTTCATGAAGAAAATACTCAAGAAAACTAAAAAAGGAACGCAAGCGTTCCTTTTTTATGTTATGCAAATAGGTTCATAATTTTTTCTCTCAAATTCCTTTTTGCATAAAGAATTCTTTCAATTTCACTCGGGTCGTGAACTCCACTCTGAATGATTTCAACGCATTTTTGTGAATAATCTACAGCCCACTGTAGTGCAAATTTGGTTTTTTCAACATCAGTTTTAGGTTGACTCTTATCTATATAATTCCCAAGCACTTCTCGGGATAATTGTGTATGTAGTGCTGTCATTATGCTGGAATATGAAGTAATGTTTTCATTCTTTCGACAAAAATGTTTCCAGAAGATTCTGGGGAAATATGTTGAGGAGGCATTTGAGCATCCATATCAAGCGACATTTTAATGGTATCAATATCAGTCTCTCCTTCAGATACGATTCTCTCCACTTTTTCAGAAAATCTCACTACGAACTCCATAGTAAGGCGATACATATCAACAGAATTTACCGGACCTCTTGCAGTCAAAAAATCACGAAGCAAACGATCCTCAATGTCAACTACAGAAGATTGCATAAAAAATAATAAAAAAATAAAATAGTAAATGACTATAGGAAGAATAGAAGATTTGTCAACTTTTTCGGGCTCTATTCTATGTAGCAGGAAAAAAGTATTAAGAAAGTTCAAGTTTTTTGATACAAAAACGAGCAACTAATTTTTTCAAATACATAGTTTTTAATTTAAATCAATGAGCTTGTCTTTTTGCGACT
>Ga0209373_10004766_pt1 | contig 11534 bp, 11 predicted proteins | sample Higcelweek5metaG_FD_187173 | JGI IMG/M metagenome (GOLD analysis project Ga0209373, IMG submission 187173) | Freshwater pond sediment microbial communities from the University of Edinburgh, under environmental carbon perturbations - High... | ecosystem: Environmental > Aquatic > Freshwater >... | reverse complement strand
ATCACATTTATCCGTGCCAATTAAATATTTTTCGCGCAAAAAGGAAGCAGCCATTATGAAATCTGAGGACACGAAGGAATCGATTATTCAGGAGACGATCCGTCGGATCGAGGCGTCGAACGGGCGCGTCGAGGAGGTGACGATTCGCGCGATTGCGCAGGGGGCGGGTGTCGGTGTAGGGCTTGTGAATCATTATTTCGGCAGCAAGGAACGGTTGATCGAGCTGTGCGTCCAGCGGATGATCCGCGAGGTCGTAGGCTCGTTTCAGGTGGAACCGCGGGAGGGGGATACACCGCTTGTTGTGACGCAGAGGGTCGCGAAGCAGGTGATGGATTTCCTGATGGCGCATCCGGAGGTGTCGGCGATATCAATTCTTGGGGAGATGCGAAGTCCGAGGACGGATGACAATTCGATGGGGACGGTTCGGGGATTTTCGATGTGCATGTCCGGAGCCCGAGCGCCGGAGAATTTTCGAGAAAGGGCATTTGCGCTTGTGGCTCTGATGCACGAGTCTTTCCTGCGCAGGGAGCTGATGAAGGCGAGCCTGGATGTGGATTTTCATGATAAGGAACAGAGGGATCGGTTTTTGGATGAGGCGGTTATCAGAGTGATGGGGGCTGTATGAGATATCTTTTTATTAACGGATGTGCGCGTAAAGGGAATACCTGGAAGCTGGCGGTATTGGTGCAGGCCTATCTAAGGGACTTGGATCCGGAGGTCGTGTTCGAGGAGATCAATCTGATGCAGGTCGACCTTCCATTCTGCGTCGGTTGCAGCAATTGTTTTCGCGTAGGGGAAGAGAAATGCCCGCATGCGGCGAAGATCCGGTCGATTGTGGATGCGATCGATCGGGCGGATGGCGTGATCTTTACATCGACGACCTATGCCATGCGCGAGACGGCGCTGCTGAAGAATCTTTTCGATCATCTGTGCTTCATGATGCATCGGCCGCATTTCTGCCGGAGTAGGGCGCTTGTGATTACAACGACGGGCGGGGTCGGTGCAATGTCGGCGGCCAAAAGCATCGCGTCAACGCTTTACGGATTCGGGTTCAATCGCTGCCGGTTGTTTGCCCGCGCGGCGATCAGCTGGAATGATTATCGGGTTTCGACGAAAACGGAGCTGGCGCTGCGAAAGGAGACGGAGCGGTTTGCGGCAGACTGTTCGTCCGGCAAGCTCAAGAGTCCCCTTATTTCCTCGCTGATTCCGTATAATCTCTTCCGCGGGATGTCGCTCGCGTATGTGGAGGGAACAAGTTTCCCGACGCAGGACGGCGCCTTTTGGACGGAGCCGGAGAGAACAAAAGGCGTCTACGACCGGGCCGTGCCGGTCCCTTTCTATAAGAAACCCTTTGGACATTTTTTCTACTGGCTCGGGAAGAACGTCGGTGGGATGAAGAGTATGATGGTAACATATAAGAAGTGATTATTTTCGCGAAAAATACGGTCGGGCAGTTGTCTCGACGATCAATAATATGGAGGCAGAAAGCTCGGATGGATTCGATCAACACATTGACTCTGGTTCACAAATGTCTGCGGGATGAGGTGAAGCCCGGCATGTTCTGTATCGACGCGACGGCCGGGCGCGGGCACGACACGGCGCTCTTATGCGAGCTTACAGGCGAGGGCGGGAAGGTCATCGCGTTTGACGTCCAGGAGGATGCGGTACGTAGCACGAAGGAACGGTTGGAGTCGAGGGGCTTCTCGGAGATCGGCGAGGTCGTCTGGGATTCGCACGCGAATATGGAGCGCTATGCCGGCATCGGAAGCGTCGACTGTATTGTGTTCAACTTCGGATTCCTGCCCGGTGGGGACAAGTCGATCTTTACGCGGGCGGACTCGAGTGTCGTCGCGATCGAGGCGGGCCTGCGCCTTCTCAAGGACGGCGGACTGATGTGCCTGTCGCTCTATTACGGCGGACCGAACGGGTATGAAGAGCGCGACGCGATTCTTGCGGCGATGAGACAGACCGATCCGAGGTTGTGCACGGTGATCTGCTGTGAGTTTCTGAACCGCAAAGGCGATCCGCCGTTTCCGATCTTTATCCGAAAAGGTGCATATTGAAGACGACGTGCACGAGGACGCCGATGAGGATGCCGAGGAATACGCTGGTCAGCACGTCCGACAAGAAGTGTACACACAGGTAGAGGCGCGAGAAGGCTATGAGAATCGCGACGGCGAAGGCGATCAGGCCGATATACGGCAGAAAAAGGAAGATCACGGTCGCGGCCGCGAAGGATGAACCGGTGTGCCCGGACGGGAACGAATAATCTCTCGGATGGGCGATGATCGTGTTGATACCTTCCGCTACGTCAAAAGGACGACGGCGTTTCGCGAGATTCTTGATGATCAGGTTGCCGAAAAAAGCCGAGAAAAAGAGCGACCAGAAGGTCGCGTAGGCGACGGTGCGATAGGGCTTGAAGATGAAGAGCGCGCCGACGGTCAGAAACCAGATAATTCCGAAATTGCCGGTCATCGTGATCAGCGGCATGAGAATATTGCACGCGCGGTTACGCATGTTCTTGTGAATCCAGTGCAGAACTCGTAAATCTGTGGATTGGATGCGTTGTAACATGCGTCAATTCCCCTCGCTCCTATATATTTATACCTTGTAGAGCTTTTGCAAGTCAAGGAAGATCGGGTAAAGATACCGTTTTTTTGCCGCAAATTCATGAGATTCGCAAAGATCGATCAGATGTGATCATTTCGGGTACAGCACGGATACGACACCTGTCGGCGAGATGGGTTTTTTCGGGTATACTGTTGTTATGCAAAGAGAACTTTTTCACACACTGAGCATTGGCGGCCGGAGCCTTTCCGGCAACATTGCGCTGGCACCCATGGCGGGGACCAGCGATCTTCCTTTTCGCGCGATTTGCGCACGGGAGGGGGCTTCGTTCGTCTGCACAGAGCTCGTGAGCGCCCGGGGTATTCGCTTCTCCGGCGGTCTGGCCAAGAGCTACCGCTATTTGGAGATCGCGCCCGAGACCGAGGGGCCCGTTGCGATTCAGCTCTTCGGATTCGACCCCGCGGATTTCATCGAGGCGATTCCTCTGATTCTGGAGCACCCGACGCTGGGCGGTGCCTTCGCGATCGATATCAACATGGGTTGTCCGGTCGCCAAGGTCGTGAAGACCGGTGCGGGGTCCGCTTTGATGACAGACCCCAAGAGGGCGGAGGCGATCCTTGCCGCGTCGGTGCGAACGGCTTCTTCCTACGGTGTGCCGGTGACAGTGAAGTTCCGCAAGGGTTGGGATGATGCGCATGTGAACGCACCGGAATTCGCGCGGATGTGCGTCGACGCGGGAGCTGCCGCACTGACGCTGCATGCGCGAACGCGAGATCAGATGTATTCCGGTCAGGCAGATTGGTCGATCTTGCGGGAGACCGCAACGGCAATTCAAGGATCGGGAATTCCTCTCTACGGGAACGGGGATGTGACGGATGGCGAGAGCGCCGCACGGATGATTCGCGAGACGGGTGTCGACGGGGTGATGATCGGTCGGGCCGCACAGGGAAACCCCTGGCTGTTCGCCTCGGTTCGCGCCTATCTTACAGGTGCGCCGGAGCCGGTGCCGCCTACGCCGGAAGAACGTGTCGCGGTAATCCTTGCGCATCTGGAGGGCCAGGTTCCGCGCCTTGGCGAGGATACGGCCGTACGTGAGATGCGTTCGCAGTTGGCGATGTACCTCAAGGGCCAGCCGCACGGCGTCTCGTACAAGGTGCTGGCGATGCACGCAAATACTTCTGCCGAGGTACGGGAAATCCTGCTGAATTGGGCACAGGAAGCGGGAGAAGAGGGTCGAAGTGTAGGTTCGGCGGATAGTTCAACCGTGGAGACACATTACTGATGGTACTTGGTGAGAATTAACTTCCGAGGAAAGCTGTACTCCTGCAAAATTCTGTACCATAAGGACAGTTCCTCGTCGAGACGCGCGGCGGTCTTCACTCCATAATCCGAAATATATACATTCCCCTTCCCATTGTGGTTCACGTATGTGCGCCGGCTAGTTCGCGCCGATTATTCGTCATTAATGCACATACGAAACAGGCCTCGTCTCGGGTTTTCGTATGTGCGCCGCCCCCTTCGTGATGGTTATTCGCCATTGCGGCACATACGAAACGGGCCGTTCTCCGGGTTTTCGTATGTGCGGCGGCCCGTTTGTGGCGGTTATTCGTCATTGATGCACATACGAAACAGGCCTCGTCTCGGGTTTTCGTATGTGCGTCGGCCAGTTTGTGGCGGTTATTCGTCATTGATGCACATACGAAACAGCCCACTCCATGGGTTTTCGTATGTGTGCCGGCCCCTTCGTATGTAAATCGGCTCTGGAGCCTTTATTTGCCAATGATTACCAACACAAATGCCCAACTCCTCGGATTGCTTACGTACGCTGGGGTGTCAGACGGTCTTTTCTTTCTGTGATTTGTGGACGAAACCGGTCGTTCGGGGCATTTTCGTCCACAAGCCAACTCTCGACCCTTATGCGCGAAAAAAACGACCTCTCTTCCCCTCACAATGCCCCTCATGCCGGACGAAAAGTCCCCATAAGGCGCGCATTTTTCTGAAGGAAGAGGGGTCGTCTTAAGATCAATTCAGTCAGCAAGCTTACTTCATGAACCCGCCGAGAAGTCCACGGATCAGGCTGCGGCCGATCTCGCGACCGGCGGAATTCAGTGCGGAACTGACGGCTTTCTCGGCGACGTTTTTCTTCGCTCGCGAGGTGCGGCCCGTGGTGGTGCGGCTCTTAGCCTTCTCGGCTTTCTCTTTCTCGAGCTCGGCGGCTTCGGCCTCCTGCGCTTTCTGTTTCTCGGTATATTTCTCCATCAGCATCTCATAAGCGGATTCGTGATCGAGAGTTTTCTCGTACTTTCCATAGAGGAGCGAGGCTCGCGTGCAAGCGTCGGTGTTGGCGTCGCCCGCCGGTCCGATAAAGCTCTGCGGCGGGAGGATGAAAGCGCGCTCGACGATGCCGGGAACGCCCTTGGGGTCGAGGAAGGAGACGAGTGCTTCACCGACGCCGAGTTCCGTCAGCGCCGTCTCGGTATCGAATGTCGGATTGACGCGGAAACTCTGCGCGGCTGCGCGGATATTCTTCTGTTCTGCCGGCGTGTAGGCGCGTAATGCATGCTGGACACGATTGCCGAGCTGCGCGAGTACGCCCTCGGGGATGTCCGCGGGACTCTGCGAGATAAAATAGACGCCAATGCCCTTCGAACGGATCAGGCGGATGACCTGCTCGACGCGATCTACGAGAAACGGCGGCGCATCGCGGAACAGTAGGTGCGCCTCGTCGAAGAAGAACACCATCTTCGGCTTGTCGAGGTCACCGGCTTCCGGCATCGTCTCGAAAAGCTCCGACAGGAGCCACAAGAGGAAGGTCGAGTAGAGAAGAGGTCGAGAGAAAAGCTCAACGGCCGACAGAATGTTGACGAATCCACGTCCGTTGGCGTCGACGCGCATGAAGTCGGCGATCGAGAAGCCGGGCTCGCCGAAGAAGTCGCCGGCGCCCTGATCCTCAAGTAACGCGAGACTGCGTTGGATCGTTCCGATCGTGGTCTTGCTGACATTGCCGTGACTCAAGGTAAAGGACTCGGCGTTATCTCCGACATACTGGAGCATCAGGCGAAGGTCCTTCAGATCGAGAAGCAGAAGCCCGCGCTCATCGGCGATGCGGAAGACCATCGAGAGAACCGCGCGCTGCACGTCGGAGAGCTCCATCATGCGCCCGAGAAGAAGAGGTCCCATCTCGGACACCGTGACGCGAACGGGGTGACCTACCTTGCCGAACACGTCGAAAAACGTCGTCGGATAGGGCTTGTATTCCCACTTCGGAATCGGGAAACGCGCGATGCGCTCTTGCATCTTTGGGCTGTCGACGCCCGGCAGGCACAGGCCGGACATGTCACCTTTAACGTCGGCGAGGAAGACCGGGACACCCATATCGGACAGGGATTCCGCCATGACCTTCAGGGTCACGGATTTACCGGTTCCCGTCGCACCGGCGATCAAGCCGTGACGATTCGCCATATTCGGCGAGATAAAGACCTGCGGTGCGGAGCCGGCGATCCAGAGCTTGTTTTCGAGATGCATGGGGTACCTCCTTGGGATCTTTAAGATCGTATTGCGTACGTAGGATTTCTGTGTAGCATTTATTTAAGGGATGCGCTTCGCCTCGACCGGGGTTCAGGAATTCTATATAGCAGATGGGGCAGGAGCTTTGCCTCTGCCAGCCCTTAGGAATTCTGTGTCATGGGCAAATAAGGCAGAAGCTTGGCCTCGACCATCGCCGCGACGCGCTCATGTACCGCGAAAAGCGGGTGGTAATAGGCTCCAAGTTCGGCCGGTGCGGTGTCGGGCAGAAGGAGATACTCGAAACGGTCGATGCCGAGTTCATGGACGCGCCGTTCGGCCTCGCGGAGAACGCCGGAGAAGGCGTGGCCCATGATGCCGTAGATCCATAGAATCCGCGCGCGGGGATTCTTCTCGGCGACATGAAGGATGAAGTTGACCGTCGTTGTGACGAAGGTCTCGTAGTCCTCCGGATGATAGGCGAGGATGCCGTCCGAATCCGGTGCGCCCGGGTCGCGCGTCTGATAGGTCTCGCCGGTGCGCGGGTTGACCCACGCTTCCTTCGAGTGCGAATAGGAATCGTTGGTACCGAGATGGATGACGACGGCATCCGGGTCGAAGGAGAAGTCATATTGATCTGAGGCGCCGCGCTGCGATGCAGCCGGCTCGGGGACAATGCCGCAGACGGCGTCGTAGATTGGGGGAATCGCCAAATCGCGGCTGTTGTTCCACGCGCAGTAGACGCCCCAGCCGCCGTGTGACACGACCTGCCAGTCGGCGTTGAGTCGGCGGGACAGGTAACCGGGCCAGCTGTGGTAGAAGGAACACCATTCGTCGCAAGAGAATTCGGCGCCGATCTCGGACATCGGTGGGGAGATTGTGCCCTCGCCGGACGTCAGGGAATCGCCGATCATCTCGATTTTGTGCCTCTTCGGAGGCGCTGACACCTCGCCGTCGACCGATATCGCGTCAAGGCGCAGGAATCCCTTCTCACCGCTCATATTGGCCTGTGAGTCCTTCATGATGCGGATATGTCGCTTCGCGCCCTTAAGAAGATCGAGCAACTCACCCTCGGCATGGGAATCGAGAACGGTATATTCATGTGTGCCCTTTTTCGCGCGAAAACGACGTGTGACGATGCCGTCGACCTCGAAGACGACGTATTGTTCGCGTCCAGAGTGATCGGCGGTAAGGGTAACCGAGGCGTGGACGCCGCGAAGGAAGAACTCGGCGCAGGCACCGCTGTATTCCATCAAAAAACCATGGCCGTGACGGGCGAAACGTCCGTGAAGCCGGACCAGATCCGGCGAGAAGAGGTCGATCGAATGCATAAAGGGATCCTCCCGATGGGCGCGCCATGGACGCGCCGTAATCTTAACTTCTCCCATTGTAACGAAAAACGCCGCGCGGGAAAAGCCGAAACAAAAGATCTTCCACGTAAAGGACGATCCTCGCGGTCGGGTTCGCGTTTGAAACAGCGGGGAGAAATGCTTTTCGCGTCTCTTTGCATGAAACGCAAGAGATAGTGTAAACTAGAGTCGTTCTTTATTCATCGCAAAGTCTTACTCGCACCGGAGGTTCGTATGAACGCACAGGAGAAAGAGAAGCCCATCTCCCCGTATATCTGCTCGGCGAATATTATCCATGAGGATGTCATCCATCTGGTTCGATCAGAGATGCTGCCGGCTGACCTTCGAGCGGATATGGCGGAGTTCTATAAGGTGATGGGAGATGCGACGCGCATCAGCATCCTAAACGCCCTGTCCCATTCGGAGCTCTGTGTATGCGATATTTCCGCACTCCTGGCGATGCATCAATCCGCTGTGTCGCATCAGCTCAAGACCTTGCGACAGGCGAGACTTGTCGCGAGCCGCAGAGAAGGCAAGGTCGTTTATTACTCCTTAAGCGATGAACATGTCAAATTGATTATCGAGCTCGGGCGGACCCATCTGACCGAGTGAACGTTGGTGCCGATCAATAAGAATATGCGGCAGACATGCGCTGCCGCTCGAAAAGAGGAACTGCATGCTGATCATCACGTCTATCCTCACGCTGATTGCCGGCGTCATTCTCTGCTTCTTCGGATATCGTTCCTTTCGCGCGGCGATGACTGTCGCGGGATTTGTGATCGGCGCGATGCTCGGGCTTGCGCTCGAGGCGTTGGTCGTTGACGCCCTTCCCGGACTCGGGCCGGAACTGTGGATGCTGATCTTTATGGGCGTCGGCGGGCTTCTCGGAGCCGCGCTCTCGTTTCGCCTGTTCCGCAGCGCGCTCTTCTATGTCACGATGTTTGTCACGACATTTTCCGTTCTCAAGGGATTTCTCTTATCTTCGACGACCGGGATGGGGATGTATTCCTTCTTTCGGATTCTTTTCGGGAAACTGCCCAACGGGGAGATGATTCGTACGATCGATGCGGCGACGACACCCGACCCTGTGTTCTCGGGCATTTTCGCGAAGCTTTTCGAGATACTTCCCGGCGAGCAACTGTTTGACAAGCTATGGGTGGTATTCGCTGTAGCTTGCCTTCTGGGCGCGGTGGCCGGCATTGTTGTTTGTGCGCTGCAAAAACCCGCGATTATCGTTGTCACGTCGCTATTTGGCGGTATAATGATCGCACAGGGGATTAGTCTTCTGGTCGGGATTGAGTGGTCGGGTGATGTTCTCGGAACCGGGATCAGTCAAGCCGTATCCGGAGCGAGTGTCCGGCCGGAACTGTCGCTGATCCTTACCATAGTGGCCATTGTCGCCGGCATTGTCGTTCAGAATCGTACCGCCAAGAAATCGAAGCAGTAGGAGACGGCGCGCACACGCGGCCCGCGAAAAGGAACTGGCGATCGCGCCGCAAAGGAATCCAGGCAGTAACAAGCGGCGCGCACACGCGGGGGGCCCGCGAAAAGGAACAGTGATCGCTGCGCGCACACGCGGGGGGACCGCGAAAAGGAACTGGCGATCGCTGCGCGCACACGCGGGGGACCGCGACGATGAAGGAGTGAGAAGCATGATTACGCTGATTACACCGGACACGCGTTACGAGGAGCAATATCGCGAGATGATCGCGACCTGGGAGGCTGCCTTTGAGGAGCCGGAACCATGGGTGTTGCGCGAGGACTATGAGGATTTCGAGGCTTTTGTGGAGTTACTCCAGTGTTTTTCCCGGGGAGAGCGGCTTCGCCCGGGTTTTTTCGCGTCGCATACCTATTGGGCACTGGATGATGAGTCCGGTCGCATCGTGGGCGCGGCGAATCTGCGCCCCGAACTGAATGCGTTCCAGAGCGTGTATGGCGGGCACATCGGATACGGTGTGCGGCCGGATATGCGCGGCAAGGGCTTCGCGACCGAAATTCTCGCGCGCACGCTCGATCAGGCGAGGGCGTTGGGAATTGCAGAAGTCCTCCTATGTTGTTATCGCGAGAACCGCGCTTCTGAGACGGTCATTCTGCGTAACGGCGGGACGTTTCTCGAAGACGTAGAGAGCAAAGAGACAGGGCGCGTTATCCGAAGATTCCGAATCTCACTCTGAGATCCATAGAGAATTCCATATCTTATGTCACGTGTTGACTTGCTTTGGGAGTGTAACGGTGAAGACACTTCCCTGGTTCAGCGTGCTTTGGACTTCGAGGGTTCCGCCATGCGCCGTCACGATGGATTTTGCGATTGTGAGCCCAATGCCCGCTCCGCCGGTCTTGCGATTGCGCGATTTATCGGTGCGATAGAATCTCTCGAAAACCAGGGACAACTCCTTCTCTGGTATGCCGATTCCATCGTCTTGAACCGTTAATGTTCCGTGCTTCTCGTGATCTGTGACAGAGACCTGAACGTGCCCGCCATCCTTCGAGAATTTGATTGCGTTGGACAGTAGGTTTGTAATCACCTGATGGATACGGTCCCTGTCACCGGGAATTACACTGGATGACCCGTCGACCTGGATGTTGATATTCCTCTTCATGGCCTCCGCAGTGAACGTGTCGGCCGCGATGCCAGCAATTGTAAGAAGATCGATCTGTTCGACAGATCTCCTCCCGTTGTCGTTCTCTACCTGCGCCAATTTTTCCAATTCCGCGACCAGGGCGGAGATCCGTCCGATCTCCTCGTGACAGCTGCGGAGCCTCTCGGGCGTCGGCTCCCAAACGCCTTCCATCATTGCCTCGAGATAGGAGGCGACGGAGGTCAGCGGGGTTCTGAGCTCGTGTGCTACGTCTGTTGTCAGTTGTTTCCGGAGATCTTCCTGCCGTCGCAACGAATCGGACATATGGTTTACAGCAGTCACGAGTTCATGCAACTCGATCGTATCTGTCTCCGTTTCGCTTTGGATACCATAATTTCCTTCTGAGATTTGTGTGGCTAAATGAACAATGTCGGTCATAGGACGAGAGATTTGTCTCGACAACAACCATCCTGCCAGTATTGAGAACCCCAGGGAAAGCAGGGCGATCACCACGAGAATCACATTCAGCGCGTCGAGGAAACGAACATCACTCTCTGAGAAGAAGAAAGGGCCATAAGAGGTAATTTCGACCTTCCCGACGTATTGTCCGTTCGAGATCAGTTCGAACTCCTGCGTGGAGAAACCTGCGTCCCGCATTGGAATCGCCTGCTCCATTCTTTCGGAGATCTCCGTCATGATCTGGTTGCACAGTGTCATGTCATGGTTCTCCGCATCCCAGACGACGGCCCCGCTCGGATCGTAAAGCCGAATCACATATCCGTCATACAATGCGAACATTCCAACACCGTGGACGAAACCGGCGTCCCAAAGGTCCGCGGCCGAGTCATATTGACTGCTTAGATTCGTAACGATATCCTGCGAACGAACATCACGCTGCGCGATCGCGTTCCTCTCGAACGCATCTCGTATCAGGACATTCGCCAGCACACTGATCAACGCGATGGAGAGGACAACCACGAACGAGATCGTAAGGGTGAGTTGGGTCTGAAGCCGTCGACGCATGTCACTCTCCTCCGAATTTGTAGCCGAGTCCGTGAACGGTCAGAATGTACACCGGTTTCTTGATATCGTCTTCGATCTTCTGCCGGAGGTTCTTGATGTGCGTGTCAATGACGCGGTCCAATCCGTCATAATCATCGTCAAAGACAAGCGCGATAAGTTCTTCTCTGCGAAAAACCTTGCCGGGGTATTTGACGAACGACGACAGGAGCTTGCGTTCACTGGGCGTCAGATTTACGAGCTGCCCATTCTTGCGAATCGTATCTGTCTCGAAATCAATCACCAGATCCCCGTCCCGCCATGTGGTTTTTCGACTTAAAGGAAGAAGATCGTCGCCGGCTCTGCGGAACAAGGTCTCAACGCGAGCCGCGAGGACTTTCAGGCTGAACGGTTTCAGGATGTAATCGTCCGCGCCGATAGAGAGTCCTTGAATCTGACTCGACTCATCGACCTTTGCCGTCAGCATCAGGATCGGAACACGCGACTTCCTGCGAATGCACCGGCATATATCTTC
>Ga0209373_10004765_pt1 | contig 11536 bp, 10 predicted proteins | sample Higcelweek5metaG_FD_187173 | JGI IMG/M metagenome (GOLD analysis project Ga0209373, IMG submission 187173) | Freshwater pond sediment microbial communities from the University of Edinburgh, under environmental carbon perturbations - High... | ecosystem: Environmental > Aquatic > Freshwater >... | reverse complement strand
GGCATTCTGAAGTATGCTAGCGCGACCTTCCTGATGACCACATTTATCATGCCGTATACGATCGTGACGATGTCCGAACTTCAGGAGAACGGAATCAATTTTCTGAACGGGACACTGGAGTCCTCCACCGAGCGATTTGCTGAAGTGGCTGGTACATTTTCGACGGTGCTCGGCGTCATTACCGGCGGCGTATATCTTATGTTTCTCATTGTCCTGATCGGATTTCTGGCGATTATTCTGCCGGGCACGATTCTTCTTTTGTTCCGTTTCCTTCAACACGGATATGACAAGCTGATCGCGACCTTCATTCTCGGACGAGTGACTGACCGCTGAGAGGAAGGAGTACCACGATGGCTGTTTTACAGAACCGGATCACACTGTCTCTCGAGGATCTCGAGGAACAGCTGGGTGAGAAGAAGCTTCCCGCCTTCATCCGCGATACCGAGGACGCCTTTTTACGGCGCACCGAAGAGGTAGCCGCGTTTATCGAGACAAATCCCGGGATCAGAGCGGTTCTTGTGTCGGGACCGACCTCATCCGGCAAGACGACCTTTACCGACCGACTTGTTCGGTCGTTGGAGGCAAGAGGCCGTCACGCACTTCGACTCTCTCTGGACGATTACTACAATGTGGCAGAGCTTCGATTCGACCGGGACGGGCGTCCTGATTATGAGTCGATTTCCACGCTGGATATCGATCTGGCGGCGGAGAACATCAAGAGTCTGATTTCCGGTGAGCCGGTTGAGTTGCCGTTGTTCGACTTTGCGACACGAATGCGCCTTCCGCATCAAGGGAAGACCACACGGCTTCAGGACGACGGATTTGTTCTGGTGGAGGGTCTTCACGGCTTGTCCAAAGAGATTCTCGACGCAGTCCCGAGGGAGCATCGCGTCGGGATCTTTATCATGCCTTGGGGCGAGGTGGTCGCGGATCGTCGTCTCATCGAGACCCAGGAGATTCGTCTCCTACGCAGGATCATCCGCGACGTACGTCACCGGGGCGCGCATGCCCTCGCGACAATTGATTACTGGCCGATGATCGCGTCATCGGAGCAACAATACTTCACGGACTATCTCACAGCGGCGGATTTCTACGTAAATTCATTTCTGACCTATGAGAGTATGGTTGTCGCGCCATTGGCCCTTGCGGATATTCGAGAGGCGATTACATGCTATGATCACGGTGAGTTAGCTCCGTCCGTTTTTCTCGGTAAATTTCGCGAACACAAAGAGTTCGCTGACCTTCCCCGCGCGATGGCATGGGCGCGCCAACTGGCGTTTGATCTGGCTCGCATACCCGCCGCTCCCAAAACCATCGTTCCCCCATGCTCGATTCTTCAAGAGTTCATAGGATGATGATTCGGATGCTTTTGTCTTGACATCCTTAATCAGAACGAAGATACTCTAGAAATACTCTTTACGAGGGCCAACTCTCGAAAATAATCACCAAAGGAGGCGAAGATCTATGCCGATACGTATTCAGAACCATCTGCCGGCTACGGAAATTCTCGAGAAGGAGAACATCTTCGTCATGCCGGAGGATCGCGCGTTCCGCCAGGATATTCGACCGCTAAAGATTCTGATTCTGAACCTGATGCCCAATAAGATCGCGACAGAGACGCAGCTCCTGCGCGTGCTCTCGAACTCTCCTCTGCAAGTGGATATCGACTTGATTTACACGGCAAGTTATGTTCCCAAGAACACGGCAAACGAGCATTTGACGAAGTTCTATGAGACATTCTCAGATGTTCGGGATCGGTTCTATGACGGCATGATCATCACCGGGGCGCCGGTGGAGAATATGGAGTATGAGGAAGTACTCTACTGGCCAGAACTGGCGGAGATGATGGAGTGGAGCAGTTCACACGTCTATTCGACGCTTCATATCTGCTGGGGAGCGCAGGCCGGTCTTTATTATCATTACGGAGTTCCGAAGTATCCGCTGGAAAAGAAGGCCTTCGGCATCTTTCCCCATAGCATGACCTATACGAAGCCCGTCAAGCTTTTTCGCGGCTTTGATGATATTTTCCAGATTCCGCATTCGCGTTACACCGAGAACCGACGCGAGGATATTCTCGCGCATCCGTCGCTCCGCCTTCTCTCCGAATCGAAAGAAACGGGTGTTTACGCGGTTTCCGATCTGACCGGACGCCGAATCTTTCTGACCGGCCACTCCGAATATGACCGCCTCTCCCTTCGGGATGAGTATGTGAGAGACCGCGACAAAGGCCAGCCGATCGATCTGCCGAAGAATTATTTCCCCGGCGACAACGCGGATGCCGAGCCGCTATTGTCCTGGCGGTCGAGCGCGACACTTCTTTTCACGAATTGGTTGAATTATTACGTCTATCAGGAGACGCCTTTTGACCTGACGACGATGAAGAACGCGGTGGAAGAGCGACCGCACCCGGAGGTCACCGAGGCGCCCGAGGCGCTTACCTCACAGAACTGACGCTGTTTCGGTCGTCCGAGGGCAGTCGTTATTCAAAGGGAAGACACGAGAATTGAAGATTCGGGATTTTGGTAAACAGTAGAGATGCAGTTGGGGGCTGTCTCAGAACGAAAGTTTTGAGACAGCCCTTTTTCATGAGAAGAATCGAGATACTCGATTTCTCACGCCTCCACAGATCTTGACAAGTGACCAATTGCTCACCATACTATAAGTGAGCAATTGGTCACCACGTGTAAGGAGAAAATGTATGCGAAGGATTCTCTTGAACCAGACAACCGTGAAGGAAAGAACCGCAATCAGAGTCATTCAGAAGGACAGCAGGAGAGTATACTGCCACGCATGGGGTGGCCCAAGAACCAGAATCGGGAAGCTTGTCCGGATGAACTCCGGAGAGATCAATGGACAACAGACCGGCAATCCTCTGCCGGAGCATATACAGGTTCAGGATATTCTCGATCTTCTGGAACAGAATCAACTGATGGGTATGAGCGGCAACGGCGTTCCTGTCAGGAACAAGATGGAGACGCTGTTGAAGCAGACTGGCCCGAAACTTCTATTGATCAACGGAGTCGAGTGTGAACCGGGTTTGTTGCACGATGAGTGGATTCTCGCGAATTCTCGTGACGAGGTGATGAAGGGAATTCAGATTCTCTCTGACACAATACGCTTCGACCGGAGTGTTCTCGCGCATAAAGTCCTAAAGAAGGATCGAAGAAATAGATGGGCTTCGGCAGGTATCGAAGACCATATGGTCCCGGCCAGATATCCGATGGGAGAAGAGAGGCTTCTGATAAAACAGGTGTTCGGCCTGGACATTCCTAAGGGTTCATATCCGGCAGACCAGGGAATTCTTGTGTTAAATGTCCAGACGGTCGTGCAGATCTATCGGCTCCTTGCCAAGCAATACCGTGATGGCAGATATGTGACGCTTGCGGACTTGGGAAGCGGTGAGGCGAGGGTCGTGTTTGTGGAGAGAGGGGAATACATTAAGACGAAATTGTCGAGTTACTTTCCTCATGACGCGAAAACAGAGTGTTTTGCCGGATCCGGTATCCTGTTATCTGCACCCATTGATGAGCAGGAGATCTTTACGGATCAGATTTGCTTTGCGGCTATCGGACAACCGGCGAAGTTATCGAATCATATCGCCTGCAAAGGATGCGGGACGTGCAACAGGAAGTGCCCGGCCAAGGTGGACGTCAGAGGAATCGTCAAGACCTTGGAACGTGATCGTCAGGCGGATCTCAAGGGATTTGGCATCGAGAATTGTATTTCCTGCGGGAGCTGTACATACTTCTGCCGGGCGAGTAAGGACATTACGGAATACTTGGATACGTATCGGAGGTAATATGCGAAAAACATCATCCCGGATCTTTACGATCATCGTCGTTCTTGGATTTCTTGCCTCATGGTACTGGGTGGAGTGGAGCCCAGTGAGCAGCCGGGCGCTGGCGCTATGTAACGGCGGGTATGGAACCTTCGATATGAAGATGTACGATGCACAAATCGTGCAGTCGGTTCTCTCGATTATGAATCCCGAAGGCTTTGCGATTACTTTTCGCTACTACATCGGAGATTTCACACTGATTCTTTTCTTCGGATTGTTGCAGTGCCTGATCTCGAAGGGCGTTTACAGCTCTCTGTGCGCAAGAAACCTGACGTTGCGCGTCCTATACATCTCATCCATAACAGTCCCCATTATTCGCGGGCTCGCCGACATAGTCGAAAACTCGATTCTCCTCCGGGCGGCTATCATCTTTCCGCAGGTAAACGGGACAGAAATAACAATCGCCTCCATGGCGACGAAGGTAAAGTTTGCCCTTATATTTCTGTGGGTAATTCTGGTTCTGGTCGGATTCCTGCTGCGTTTCTGTTTCCGAAAAAAGCGTATCAGCGACAAAGCTGCATGAAAGGATCATGATATGGAACGAAAAGGACGAAATACCAAGCAAAGGATCATCGAAGAATCGATGCGACTCTTCTCGAGCCAAGGTTATGACGCGGTGTCCATACGGTCGATCGCCGAGGCAGTCGGTGTCGGCAATAGCGCCTTGTATAAGCACTTCAGAAGCAAGAAGGAGATTCTTAACGAGATCACTGTGTTCTCCATCGCGTATTTTCAAGAGACTGGCAAGAAACAGATGATGAAGATCCGGAGCTTACAGGATTTGCAATCAGCTTGTATGACGATGTTCTCCTTTCAGACAAAGGATGAATGGATAGTTATGTTCAGAAAACTTCTGATCGTTGAGCAATTCAGGAATCCGGAAATGCAGGACATCTATCGGAATTTCTTCATCGAGCTTCCCGTGCAATCACAGGCGGTACTTTTCGAGAACCTGATAGAACAGGGCGTAATGCGGAAGGGAAACGCGCGAGTCATGGCGATGGAACTGTATGCCCCATTCTATCTGTATCACCTGGCATACGATTCCCAGGCAGGTCTCGAGGAACTCTTCCGGGAACATGTCACGACGTTCTGGGAGACTAACATCATCCAAGGAGATACGCATTTCTAAGTCGAAACATCACCCTCACTCCGACGAGAGAAAACGAAGAGCGGCAAAATATGGTAAGATAAAGCCGATATTGCATGGCCTTTCGTTTCGATCAAGCAAGCAAATTGCGGGAAACGGAAGGTGGAAATCTTCGCCGGGGAGGGAAACGTATGTCGAGTTCTTCCGAGAAAAACATCATGGAAATGCAAATGCCGACCCGTTCGTCGGCGACGGTTCTTGCGGAGGGCTTCATCTCGCACCTCGCTCCCATACGACCGGCTGAAGGCCATAAGGGCACTTTCGGACGTGTCCTCATATGGGCGGGATCTGAAGGTATGGCAGGCGCCGCGCAGATGTGCGCCACATCCGCTTTGCGAAGCGGGGTTGGGCTTGTCCACGTATTTGTTCCCGAGAATCTTTATTTGCCGATGTTTCTTTCGCTGCCGCAGGCGATTCTCCATATGACTCCGACAGAATCGGAACAAACGCAAGCGGCGATTGCCGAACTGCTGGAAACGATGGACGCTTGCGTCATCGGCCCCGGCCTCGTGCCGCAGGACCGGATGCTGACGGAAGGTTTGCTCGTCGCCGCGCGACAGGCGAAGCGCCTTGTCATTGATGCCGGAGCACTGACAGCGATCGCCGGTGCGAGGGATGTTTTCGCGGACGTATTTCGTGAACGCCGATCGATGGGCCTTGAGCCTGCGGTGTTCACACCGCATCCCGGCGAATTCTCGCACCTGATGCCCGGCTGGAATCCGGCCGAGCGGGAAGAGGGAGCCATGTTGTTTTCGCGAGAATGGGGCGTGGTCACCGTTCTCAAAGGATATCAAACGGTAGTTTGCACACCGGACGGAGAGTGCTATATTAATCCTACGGGCAATGACGGGCTTGCAAAGGGCGGGTCCGGAGATGTTCTTGGCGGAATGATCGGATCTTTTCAGGCACAAGGCCTTACGAGCCGTGACGCGGCGCTGGCGGGAGTTTATCTTCATGGACTCGCGGGGGATTTTGCGGCGGCCACCCTCGGCAAGAGATATATGCAGCCGACGGATTTGTTCTCGTTTTTCACGGAAGCATTTCGTCGCACAAGATGGGAGTAGTAAAGGAATTGGACAACAGATATCAGGATGCTATCGGTTTCCCGACCCGATCCTGGGCGGAGATTGATCTGGATGTTTTGGCAAACAATACGAAAGAGATTCGCAGAATCACACATGAGAAAGCGGAAGTCATGGCGATCGTCAAGGCGGACGCCTACGGGCATGGCGCGATTCAGACAGCGAAGACGATTCTGGAGAACGGAGCGACGCGTCTTGGCGTTTCGATGCTCGACGAGGCAATCGAGTTGCGCAAGAACGGGGTCGAGGCACCGATACTTCTCCTGGGACATACCGACCCGCGCCGCGTCGGCGAAGTGATCGGATATCAGCTGACGCAGACCGTCTATACGGCGGAATTGGCGGAAGTCCTGTCCACAGAGGCTGTTTCGAAGGGGCAAAGCGTCGCGATTCATGTGAAGATTGACACAGGAATGAACCGTATCGGTTATCCCGCGGGGCTTGACTCCGTCAATGAGATCGAACGCATTGCGCGATTGCCTGGAATCCTTCTTGAGGGAGTGTTCTCCCATTTCGCTACGTCAGACGAGGAGAACGACGCATACGTCCGTCTGCAATACGACCGATTTGTCGAGATGACCGACGCTCTTCATTCGAGAGGCCTCGAAGTCAAGATTCGACATATCTGCAATAGCGCGGCGATCCTGCGGTTTCCCGATATGCATCTGGATATGGTGCGAGCGGGATTGATCCTCTATGGCATGTGGCCGAAGGGCTGTCCGCCGTCCTATACTCCGATCGATCTCAAGGCAGCGATGACCTTGAAGTCGAGCGTGATTCATGTGAAGACTCTGCCACCCGGAGAATCCATCAGTTACGGCAGGCGATTCGTCACCGAGCGCGAGAGTACAATCGTAACGATACCGATCGGTTATGCCGACGGTTACTCGCGCCGCCTCTCAAATCGGGCGGATGTTCTGATTCTCGGACAGAGAGCGCCGATTATCGGTACGGTTTGCATGGATATGTGCATGGCGGATGTCACATCCTTCGATGAAATGCCCAAGATCGGCGACGAAGTCGTACTATTTGGCTCACATATGTACAAAAATAAAAAAACTTGTCTTCCAGTGGATGAAATTTCTGATATTTTAGATACAATTAATTACGAAATTACATGCCTTGTCGGCAAGCGTGTACCGCGGGTATATCTTGCCGGTGGGCGAATCGTGCATATGCACAGCTGCATCTGGTAACTGGAACCGATAGTGTCGGTTCGATCATGAAAGGGGAAACAAATGGACAAAGACACAGAAAAGAAACTGAAGATCTATGCCGCACAAATGCGCAAACTCATCATCGACGGAATTTATCAGGCTCAATCGGGGCATCCCGGTGGATCCCTGTCCTGCACGGACATCCTCGCGTATCTCTACGGCGAGAAGATGAGTGTTGATCCCGCGGATATAACAAATCCCGATAGAGATCGCTTCGTCCTTTCAAAGGGACACTGTGCTCCCGCTTTGTATTCCGCACTCGGACTTCGCGGATTTTTCCCTGTCGGCCAAGTAGCGACCCTTCGTTCTTGCGGATCGATCATGCAAGGGCATCCTTGTATGACGCATATCCCCGGTGTTGACATGTCAACCGGTTCTCTCGGTCAGGGCATTGCCGCTGCCGTTGGTATGGCGATGGCCGGCAAGCTCGACGGCAAATCCTATCGCGTATACTCCATTCTGGGTGACGGCGAACTCCAAGAAGGCGAAGTATGGGAGGCTTTCATGGCCGCCGCACACTACAAGCTTGATAATCTGACTGCGTTCATTGATAACAACGGTCTCCAGATCGACGGACCGAATGACGAAGTCATGAGTCTCGGATCCATTCCGGCTAAGCTCAAGGCTTTTGGTTGGCACGTGATTGAGATCGACGGACATGACTTTTCGCAGATCGAAGCGGCCGCACTGGAAGCAGAAACGATTAAGGGGCAACCCACAATGGTTATTGCCAAGACACATAAGGGCATGGGCGTTTCCTTTATGAAGGACCAAGCCGGCTGGCATGGTGCAGCTCCGAACAAGGATCAGTATGAATTGGCGATGACAGAGTTAGGCGCGGCACTTACCGCATTGGAGGTTTAAACCATGGGAAAAATGGCAACAAGAGAAGCATACGGCAAGGCGCTTGCTGAGTTTGGAACGGATCCGCGAATCGTTGTATTTGACGCTGACCTTTCCAAGTCGACCTATACGATCACCTTCAAGAAGGTTTTTCCGGAAAGACACTTCAATATGGGCATCGCCGAAAGTAATATGATGTCAACTGCTGCCGGCATGTCAACATGCGGCAAGGTCTGTTTTGCATCGACGTTTGCGATTTTCGCGGCGGAGCGTGCTCTTGAGCAGGTGAGAAACTCGATCTGCTATCCGAACCTGAATGTTAAGGTTTGCGCTACGCACGCCGGCATCACCGTCGGTGAAGACGGAGCATCTCATCAGTGTGTAGAGGATCTGTCCATCATGCGCTCCATTCCTGGCATGACGGTTCTGCAGCCCTGCGACGGTGCCTCAACCCGTGCGGCGATCCGCGCGGCAATTGATACAGAGGGCCCTTTCTATGTCCGCCTCGGACGCCTAGCCGTCGAAGACGTGTACGGCGCCTACGGGGACGAGATTCCCTTTACTGTCGGCAAGGCCAATGAGATCAAGGCTGGTACTGACGTGACCATCATCGCAACGGGACTCATGGTTCAGCAGAGCCTTGCCGCTGCGGCTCTTCTGGAAGCGGAGGGCATCAGCGCCCGCGTCCTTGACATGCACACCATCAAGCCGATCGATAAAGATGCGATTATCAAGGCCTCCAAAGAGACAGGAGCCATCGTCACCGCAGAAGAGAACAATATTCTCGGCGGTTTGGGCGGAGCTGTCGCAGAGGTCCTCTCGGAGAACGCACCGTGCATTCTCCGCCGTGTCGGAATCAAGGATATTTTCGGACAGTCCGGAAAGCCAACGGAATTGATTCCGTTGTATGGACTTGCACCCGAGGATGTCGCCAAGGCCGCTCGCGAAGCGATCGCTGCGAAGTAAACATCCAACAATTACCGCTACGTCCAAAAGGGCTGTTGCAAAATGAACGTAAAGGTTCAGATTGTAACAGCCCCTTTTTCTTGCAAGAAACTGAAATGAGCGCCACCTGCTGGGCTTATGGGCGAAAATACATGTTGTTATCGATTTCGCCCATACTTTATGAACGCGGATTATGGCGAAAAGACTCACATCCCTCCATCGCGCCCATAATCAGGATCGATGGAGTTATTCGTCATTGTTTATCAATGACCATTAATCCGCGCTGGCCTCGATGGCGCTCCTTCATTCTCGCAGGGGAATTTGAAAGGGATAGTTTATCAATGATTACCACCAAAAATCGTGTGGGGTCACGAATTTATACTGCTTTTGAACGCTTGAGGGCGATTGTTTGTCAATGATTACCACCAGAAATCGATAGACCTCGCGATTTTATACTTCCTCGATGAGCAAAAACGACTTTGCTTATCAATGATTACCACCAAAATCGGAGTGTAGGCTGGTTTTTATACTACTTCGGGGTGCAGGAGACAAGATTTGCATATTACGGCGGAGCGCCGCGACGCGGCGCGATTTATAATCCGCGTCGGCCCAGCCGGCGCTCCTTCACTTTTGCAACAGCCCCTTTTTTGTGGATCTAATGATCGATGGTCTTCGAGTTTTTACTCTTCACTCATAGCTCTCGCTTTCTAAAACTAGAATCTTCTATCCTGAAGGGGGGAAGCTCGTAAAATGCTCGCCTTCTGAGTAATGATTATCGAGAAAATGAAGGCTGAAGCGGTTATTCGTCATTGATGCACATACGAAAGTGGCCATTTCCTGCGATTTCGTATGTGCGGCGAGCTCCCGGCGGCGGTTATTCGTCATTGAGGCACATACGAAACAGACCACAACTCGGGTTTTCGTATGTGCGGCGAGCTCCCGGCGGCTGTTATTCGTCATTGAGGCACATACGAAACAGGCAATTTCCTGCGATTTCGTATGCACGGCGAGCTACCGAAGGCATTTATTTGTCATTGAGGCACATACGAAAGTGGCCATATCCCGCGATTTCGTATGTGCGGCGGCCATCCTGTGAAATTATTGCTCAATGATCCGCATACGAAACAGGCCATTCCCGGGTTTTCGTATGTGCGCATAGCCTTTCGGCTATTTGTTCGAGGATGCTTTCCAGGAATGCGTTCCCTAGCGCACCGGCAATAGATTGGGTTTTTTCCCAGCATACAGATGTTTTGAGACAGCCCCTTCTATTTTCCCCGCGAAAAAAATCAGAGCTCTTTGGCAAAAAGTCCGCGGGGATAGCCTCGCGAGTGATCCGCAAAAACCAACGTAAAGCCCCTGCGCTGATAAAAATTTACGAGGTCACGGTTCGCGATCGCGGTATGTAAGATCATCCAAGGGAAGCCGCCGTCTCGCGCCACTGTCTCGGCCGCCCGATAGAGCATCCCCCCGATGCCGGCGTTATGCAGCGTCGTGGATACGGCAAAGCGCGAGAAATAAGCGACAGGAAGGTCGGAGAGAAGGGTTGGGAGAATAAGATCGCCCGATTCATTACGGAAATCCTCGGCGAGGCGAGGTAGAATACGCACCGCACCCACAGGCTTGTCGTTTACGTCAGTCGCGACGAGAACCCTCTCGGCACAGATGTCGACTCCAAGTGCGTCGATGGTCTCCTCCAGCGCCTCAAGACAACCCTCGGGAATGCCCGAGTTTATCCTGTACAGCTGCATGGAATCCGCCTGTAATCGAAGAATATCCTCTGCATCGCGCATTGTGGCGCGACGAATTCGAAACGGTGCGTCGATGCTCGTTTCGGATTCTGCTTGCAATGTCGGCTCAGAGGATAAGGAATCCAGATTCTCCGTCATGTCACTTAGCCCAGGCACTTGACCAGAATGGCCTTGTGCGCGTGGAGACGGTTCTCCGCCTCGTCAAAAACAACGGAGCAGGGGGAGTCGATGATATCTTCCGTGACCTCATATCCGCGATACGCGGGAAGACAGTGAAGGAAGATCGCGTCATTCTTCGCATAGGACATGAGATCTTTGTTGACCTGATATTTGCGGAAGATCTCCACGCGGGCGGCCTTCTCGGCTTCCTGTCCCATACTGGTCCATGTGTCCGTATAGACGACGTCGGCATCTTTTGCCGCCGCAAAGGGATCCGTCGTCATTTCAACAAGGGACCCGGTAACTGCCGCGTCTTTCTTTGCTTGGGCGACATAGAAATCGGGGCAGGTAAACGCCTCGGGAGACGCGACACTGATATGCATCCCGGCCTTCGCGCAAGCCTGCAGAAGGGAATTCGCGACGTTGTTGCCGTCGCCGACATAGCAGAGCTTCAAGCCCTTGAGAGAGCCCTTGTGTTCCTTGATCGTCAGAAGATCCGCCAGGGCCTGTGTCGGATGCTGATCGTCCGTAAGACCGTTGATGATCGGGATCGT
>Ga0209373_10004764_pt1 | contig 11537 bp, 8 predicted proteins | sample Higcelweek5metaG_FD_187173 | JGI IMG/M metagenome (GOLD analysis project Ga0209373, IMG submission 187173) | Freshwater pond sediment microbial communities from the University of Edinburgh, under environmental carbon perturbations - High... | ecosystem: Environmental > Aquatic > Freshwater >... | reverse complement strand
TCGCGCCCTCTTTGATCGCGGTGGAGATGACAATCCGGGTGATCATCCCCGGCAGCCGCTCGTTGTATTCGCGGGCGAGGATCGCATCCATATCGGCCAGCAGCCCGGTTTCACAGCTCCGCCCGCCCGCTTCGACTTTGAGGAAGCGATAGGGCGCCGGGTAGAATTCGCAGACCGGATAGGCGGTCATCACCGGGAAATAAATCGCCACCTGCCGAAACGCCGCGCCCCGCCCGTTGGCGAAAATCACGTAGACGCAGTCGCGGTCGAGCGGAAAATCGAACGGCTTGACCTCGCGCAGCTCCGCCGGAATCTCCCGCTTCGCCGTGCCGAGCACGGTGACGTAGAGCCGCTGCGCCAGCGGATTCTGCGGCATCGCCTCGTAGAGCCGCTTGAAATCGATCAGGCAATTGTCGGTGTCGCCCTCCCGCAGCGAACCGATCCCGGAGAGGAAGAGCGCGGCGGGATTGAGGAAATCGGCGTACCCCTGGTTCGCGGTCTTGCGGGTTTCGGCCAGCGCCCGGTCGAATTCGTCACTGCCGGTGTTGGCCACCGCCGCGTCTCCGGTTTTCAGCCCGGCGGTCGCCACCGGATTCTTCCGCGCCGTCGTAGAAAGCTCCTTCTTCTCGGCCTCAAACGCCTTGTCGTACTTCGCCCGGATCTCCTTCTGGGTGGTGCGCAGTCGCCGGAGCTGGGCGTTGAACGAATCCTCGCGCCCCTCCCCCAGATAGGCCAGCGATTTCAGCATCGAAAGCATGATGCGGTCGCGGCAGAAGCCGCGGTAGGGCAACACGTTGAGGTTGGTCAGCGCCGCGCCGCCCTCGGCCCCGGCGTCGCGGACGCTGACGGTCGCGCGGTCGTCGTAGGCGGTGACCAGCGCTTCGGCCTTCTCGAACTCCGCGATGCTCTTCGGGTAATCGCCGGTGTCGAACCGGAACGACCCGGCCTCCAGTCGCCACATCAGCTCGTCGCCGCTGTCGGCGGTCGAGCTGAGCTTGGCGGTGAGGAGCGGCTCCACCTGCGCATCCTTCCCGGCCAGATAATCGGACATCATCGGCTCCTTCTGAAGGTGCGAGTTGGTGACGCTCGAACACCCGGCAAGAAGAAGGCCCGCCGCCGCCGAAATCAGGGAAACCAGCTTCACCGCCGCCTCCGCTCCGTTATTTCCCGATCGAGCGGACCACGTCCGCGCCGATCAGCGAAATCAGGTTGCCGATGGCGAACTTGCCGTAATCTTCCGGCGTCCAGTCGTCGGTGTCGATCTTGGCGTCGACATCGTCGAAGTCGAGCTTCTGGCGGAACGGAATCACCGCGAGGGTTTCGCCGGTTCCGGCGGAGAGGATGCGGATTTCGCCGTCGAAATCGCAGATCCGGCGGAGGACTTCCCGCTTGGAGGCCGCGATATATTCGCGCTTTTCCGTGACCGAGAAGCGGTTGATCCGGGGCATGATGAGGCTGTCCACCTTGAGCAGCTCCCCTACCCGCGCGAAGACCGCCGGGTCGGCCGCGTCGAGCGGCCCGATGCCGTTGCGGCGGAGGATGGGACCAACCATCGTCAGCCCGCGCAGCCGGACCTTGTTGTCGAGCAGGCATTTCTCCAGCCCCGTCGAAAAGGTCTCCGCCAGGTAGGGAGGCGGGTTCGCCGCCGTGATCACCGGGGAAAGCATCGCGTAGATGCCGCGCGTCTTGAGCGCGTCGGCCAGCCCGATCTCCTGGAGCAGCCCCGGCAGCCGGGCGGAAAATTCTTCGAGGCTGTCAACGGTGTCGGTGATTTTCCGGTCCGGAAGCACCGCGCCGGTCGAAGCGTCGATGAGCGAGAGCGAGAGATTGAACCGCGCCCCGAGTTTCCCCACGGACGAAACCAGGATGTACTTGACGGTCTTGATTTCCCCGGATTTTGCGGCCTGCTTCGGCGAATCCGCCCCGGCCAGCCCGGAATTCTCCGCGAAACCGACTTCGGCGAGGATCTGCTTCAAGGCGGCCCGCGAGACGACTTCGTAGCCGCCGCCGACGGAACTCTCCAGCATTCCCCACAGCGTTTCGATCTCCTGCGGCGTCACGCCGCCCTTGCCCGCGGGTTCGGCGACGGCGATGCGGTCGGCGGCCCCGGCGCCCGCCATCGCGAGGCAGGCGAAAATCATTGCGATCCATTTCCCGAACATGATGAGAGCCTCCCCTGGCGGTTTTACTGTGCGGCGTTTTCCGGAGCCCGGAAGCCGTTCCCGGCCACGCTGATGAGATCTTCGGCGGCCTGTTTGAGCGCGGAATCCATCAGCGTCCGGAACCGGTTGTGATCGATTTCGGACGCGGAGGGGCGCTGCCGCTCGCTGAGCGTACCGGTGTAGACGTTGGAATAGATGATCTCCTGCCGGTCGAGGTCGGCGACCTTGAGGATCACATCAAGCTGCCAGACGGTGGTCTTGGTCTCAATGCCGTAACCCTGGAACGAACATTCCCGGCTGGTCAGGTCGGAGACGGTTCCGTAGATCAGCAGATTCGCCCCCGATTCGATCGCCAGTCGGCGCTGGAAATCGACCGGAAATCCGGGTTCTCCGGCGACTTTCCCCATCGCCGCGGTGACGGCCGAAAGATCGACCGGGCGGAACAGGTCGGACCGTTTCCCCAGATAGGCCGCGAGATAGTCGCCGCCGAGCAGGATCGGGCGGGCCTCGCCTTTGACCACGGTTTTGTAGAGTTCGAGCGCCTTCGCCCAGTCGCGCCGGTTGTTATCGACCTGCGCGACGCGGTTGGCGGCGTTGGTCCGGGCGGCGTCGGTCGCGTCGATCATGCGGATATACCCCTGCATGACGCGGTTGATGGTGAGCCGGTCGGCGGTGTTGAGCGATTCCAGCTTCGGCGCTTCGATCGGGCGGTTCTGCACATCAAGGAACCGCTTCTGCCCGATGATGTCGATGTTGGTGAAATCCAGCACACAGACCCGATAAGGAGGCTTGCCGACTACCGGCTCCTCCGCATATCCGGCCCAGGCCGCGATGGAAACGAACAAAAGGACCATCCACGTTTTCATAATCATCCTCCGGGGAGACTTGCCGCTCCCTTAAGCATAAGATAGCGCAGAAAAAAAACGGATTCAAGCCGAATCCGGGAAATTTCCGGATCCGGCTCCGTTTTCCCGCTCAGCGTTCGCGGCGGTCGATCACGCGGCGGGCCTTGCCTTCGCTGCGCTGGATCGTGTTCGGCGCGACCAGCTTGACCCGGACGCGGATGCCGACGACGCTCTCCACCGCCGCGGTGAGCCGCTGCTGGAGGATTTCCATCGAGCGGACCTTGTCCGAGAACAGCTCCTCGGTGACTTCGACGTCGACTTCGACGTTGTCGAGCCCGTGCTCGGTGTAGAGGATGATGTTGTAATTCGCCGTCGTCCCCTCCACCGAAAGCAGCGCGGTTTCGATCTGCGACGGGAACACGTTGACCCCGCGGATGATGAACATATCGTCGCTGCGCGACGAGATGCGGTCGATCCGGCGCAGCGTCCGCCCGCATTCGCACGGTTCGGGGATGATCCGGGTAAGGTCGCGCGTCCGGTAACGGATCATCGGCATCGCGTACTTGGAGAGCGTGGTAAGTACCAGCTCGCCGAATTCGCCGTCCGGCAGCACTTCGCCGGTATCCGGGTCGATGATTTCCGGGTAGAAATGGTCCTCGAAAATGTGCATCCCCTTCTGGCGGCAGCACTCGATGCCGACGCCGGGGCCGATGATTTCCGAGAGTCCGTAGATGTCGTAGGCCTTGATCCCCGCCTCGGCTTCGATCCTTTTACGCAGTTCGTCGGTCCACGGCTCGGCGCCGAAGACACCGACGCGGACCGGCAGCTTGCGCAGGTCGATCCCGTCGGCGACGGCCTGCTCGATCATATAGTGGAAATAGGAGGGCGTGCAGCAGATCGCCGTCGTCCCGAAATCGCGCATCAGCATGATCTGGCGCTGGGTGTTGCCGCCCGAAGTCGGCACCACGGCGGCCCCCAGCGCCTCGGCGCCGTAGTGCGCGCCGAGCCCGCCGGTGAAGAGCCCGTAGCCGTAGGAGACCTGAATGACATCCTCATGGGTGAGCCCGCAACTGGCGAAGGCGCGTTTCATCACCTCCATCCAGACTTCGAGATCCTTGCGGGTGTAGCCGACCACGATCGGCTTGCCGGTGGTTCCGCTCGAAGCGTGGAGCCGGACCACCTGGGACATCGGAACGGCGAACAATCCAAAGGGATAGGTGTCGCGCAGGTCGGTTTTGACCGTAAACGGCAGCTTCGCGAGGTCGGCGAGCGTTTCAAGATCGTCCGGCGTGAGGCGACGCTCCTCCATGCGGCTGCGAAAGAGGGCGACGTTGGCATAAGCGTGACGCACGATCTTCCGCAGGCGTTCGAGCTGGAGTTCGCGCAGATAGTCCGGCTGCACGTAGTCAAGCGCGCTCAAGTCATCGTTCAGGTAAAGCGACATTTTTCCGTGGTCCCTTGTTGATTTGGATCAGGTAATATACATCCGTAACGGATGAAAATCAATCCTTCCGGGAAAAAAGCCGCAACGCCGTTTTCAGCGCCTCTTCGCGGGTGGCGAATTCTCCGGCGAGCTGGCGGTCGAACACCGCGTCGAGCACCTTGCGGAAGCGCGGCCCGGGGCGGAGCCCGGCTTCCACCAGGTCGCGGCCGCGTACGAACGGCTCCGGCAGCTCCCGCAGCTCCGGCTCGGCGTCGAGGAGATCGAGCAGGAAGACGAACACGTCGAGCATCCCGTGACAGCCGACGCAGTCGAGGCGGTGGAGCTCGAGTTCCAGCGAAAAGTTCGGGTCCGAAATCAATTTCCGCCGCTTGGCCGGTTTCATCTGCGGCACCGCGGCGAACCGCATGTGGTTCCGCACCGCGTGGACGATTGCCTCGCGGTCGGCGGTCGAAAACCGGAAGCGGTCGAGAATCCGCCCCGCCATCTCCGCCCCCCGCGTCTCGTGCTCAAAAAAGCGGATGCGCCCGGAGGCTTCGACGCTCCGGGTCACCGGCTTGCCGACGTCGTGCAAAAGCACGCTCCACGCCAGCAGCGGATCGGGGAGCGCCATGTGTTCGAGCATCCGCGCGGTGTGGACAAAGACATCGCCCTCGGGGTGGAATTCCGGCGGCTGTTCGACGCCCGGCATCGCGGCGATTTCGGGCAGGATCGCGCCGAGGATGCCGGTTCGTTCCAGCATCCGCAGCGCGCCCGCCGGGTCCGGCCCGGTGAGCATCGAAGTGAGTTCGACGCGCAACCGCTCGCCGGTGAGTTCGGCGCACTTCGCGGCGAGTGCGCAAATCGCCCGCTCCGTCGCCGGGTCGAGCGAAAAGCGCAGCCGCGCGGCGAAGCGCACCGCCCGCAGCATCCGCAGATAGTCCTCGTTGAACCGTTCCGCCGGGTCGCCCACCGTGCGCAGCACGCCGTGTTCGAGGTCGTCGATGCCGCCCACCGCGTCGTACACGACGCCGTCAACCGGGTCGTACCAGAGCGCGTTGACGGTGAAATCGCGCCGCAGCATGTCTTCGCCAAGGTCGCGGGTGTATTTGACTTCGCCGGGGTGGCGGCCGTCGAGGTAGAAGCGTTCCCGCCGCGCGGCGGCGACTTCGAACTCGAAGCCGCCGTGGCGCACCAGCGAAACACCGAAGCTCGCGCCGACCATCCGGCAATCGGGGAACAGCGCGGCGGTCTCCTCCGGCCGCGCGGCGGTGACGATGTCGAAATCGGCGGGCGCGCGCCCGAGCAGCGAATCGCGCACGCCTCCGCCGACGATGCCGCCGTCGAAGCCGTCCTTCCGGAGCACGCCGACCACCTCCGCCGCCGCGTCGAGCATCGGAGAAGGCCGGAAGCGGATGCGAAGCTCCCTCATCTCACCTCACCCGGTTCAACCCGACCGGGTCCGGCTGAACCGCGCGCGGATAGCGCACGTTGGGCGGGCCGAAGAGCATCGAGTACGAGGCATTCCACCCCTCCGGCAGCCCGAGCCGCGCCATGAGTTCGGGGAAGTAGGCCAGCGCGCCCTGCGCCAGCCCGCACCACAGCGTGCCGACGCCGAGCGACTGCGCGTAGAGCTCGAAGTACGAAAGCGCGATAAACGGGTCCTGCGCCTCGCACGGCGTACCGGTTTTCGCGGCGGCCACCACCATGTGCGGCGCGTTGCGGAAGATCACGTCGCGCCCGGAGGCGAACTGCTTGCGGTAACGCTCCATCCGGACGAGAAACGGGTTCTGCGGATCGGTTTCGAGCATGTCGGCGATCTTTTCCGCCACGTAATCGCGGAACGAATCCATCACCTCCACCTCGTCGATAAAGGCGAAGTGGAGCGTGTGCGAGTTGACCCCGGTCGGCACGTAGCGCAACATCTCCTGGAGTTTGCCGAGCGTCCCGCGATCGAGGTTCTCGTGGCGGTAGCTGCGCACCGAACGGCGGTTGGCGATGAGCGAAAGCATCGCTTCGGGAGCAGGGCCGGTTCCGCCGGGGATGCTCTTTGCCGGGTCGCGCCCGAAAATGCCCACCGCCTCGCGCGGGCAGACCGCCAGGCAGTGCTGGCAGCGGGTACAGCCCGCCTCCGTCCCCGGAATGACGCGCGGGAAACCGCGCTCCGGGTCGAATTCCAGAATCGCCGGGGCGCAGTCGCGGATGCATGCCCCGCAGCGGATGCAGCGGGATTCGTCGATGTGAAACTTGAGTTCCGGCATGTTCATCTCCTCCTTTTTAGAAACGGGTGGTGAGAATCTCCCCGATCGCCTCGAAACGCTCGCGCCTGGCCCGGTCGTAGTCGCCGCACCGCGTGGTCAGCACGATCACGAAACGGCCCTTTTCCAGATCGAGGAAGAGGGTCTGGCCGCTCCAGCCGGAGTGCCAGATCGTCCGCCCCGAAGCGCCGGCCGGAGTCCATTCATCGCGCACGATCCAGCCGAAACTGCGCTCCACTGGGGCGAACTTCATGCGGGGCGTCGCGATTTCGCGGAAGGAATCCGCCGAAAAAAGCCGCTTCCCGTCGCCGTATTCGCCGCCGCGCAATACGGCGCGGGCGAATTTCGCCAGATCGTCCGCCGTCGAAAACACACCCGCGTTGCCGCAGGCGAGGCCGTCGCGATAAACCCGGAAGGCGATGAAATCCGAGAGGACTCCCGGCTCCGCGGTCCCCATCGTCTGCGCCAGGCGCGCCGGGTCGGAGACCGCCGGTTTCCCCGGCGAGGAGTCGCCCATCCCGAGCGGCTCGAAAATCTCCCGGCGGCAGAAAGCGGTCAGGCTCTCCCCGGTCACCCGTTCGACGATGAGGCCGAGCAGCAGGAAGTTCCAGCAGGCGTATTCGAAATGCTCCCCCGCCTTGAACAGCGGCGGATGACGGAGGATGTTTTGCATGATCTCCGCCCCGGACTCGGCGAAGTACTGCCGGACCGAAACCCCCTCGTGGCTGAACCCCGAAACATGCATCGCCAGATCGCGCACCGTGACCGGCCCCGGCAGCTCCGCCGAAAAATCGGTCAAATACTTCGTGAACGGGGCGTCGAAATCGACCAGGCCGCGGTCGCGGCAGATCAGCAGCGCCGTCGTCGCGGCGACGACCTTGGTCATGCTGGCGATGTCGATAATCGTCGAAGCCGTCATCGGATACCGGTGCGCCGCCTCGGCGAAACCGAAACAGCGCGCATACACGGTCCGGCCGGGCTCCCCGGCCAGCACCGCCGCGCCGTGAACGACGCCGTCGGCAATCTCACTCTCGAAAACAGCTTCCACCCGATCCATCGAACCATCCTCCGGCTTATGATGGCTTATGATTAATAGGCCAGCTCCACCATCTGGTGACAGAGCAGCTCCGGAACCGTGAACCGGACGCGGCCGTCCTTCGTTTCAAACGGGATCTCTTTCCCCTGCGGCACCAGCCGGACGCTCTTCACCGGGCGGCCGGGCTTCACCGAAACCGCAACATCGGCGAGCGGCAGCAGCTCCTCGATCACCTCGAACGGACGGCTTTTGCCATACGGATGATCGGGGACATCAACCCCGGCCCCGCCGCGATTGATCGTGGTGGCGAAGAGAAGATGAAGCACCGCGCGATTTTCGGCGGGCTGCTCAAACAGCGAAACCCGCGCCGTCGTCGGCAGCGCCGCCTTCACCTGGAGCTCCGCGCCGAGGAAGCGGCGGACCGCCTTCAGCACGAACTCCTGCAAATAGACCATGCCGAATCCGCTGTAGACGGTGAAAACCGGGTGGGCGAAGTAGAGAATCCGGCCGTTCATCGCCCCGGCGTCGAAGCCGGACGGCTCCGGGCGGTACGGCGTATGCTGATGGCTGCAAAAGTGGCGGAAGTCGCGGTTGAAATAGGGGTCGTAGATTTTGCCGAGCGACTCCCCGCCGGCGGCTTTGATCCGGCGCGACGGCAGATACATGACGAACGGCGTCTTCGCGAACTCCGGCGCGAACTCCGGCGCCGCTTCGATGTAGTCGGGCGAAAGCGGGTTCCACCCTTCGTCGGAGAGCGGGAGCGCAAGCGCGAACGCATCCTGTTCCGCGTCAAGCCCGCTGCCGCCGGAGAGGATCAGCTTTCCGCCCCCGGCGAGATAGCCTTCGAGCTTGCTTTTGAGCGCGGCGTCGAGCCGCACGTCGTCGGGCAGCACCAGCGTCTTGAAGCGGCCGAACTCCATCCCGGCATCAATCATTTCGAACGGGATGTGCCCTTCGAGCAGCAGCCGCGAAGCGCCGACGTCGCCCGCCGATTCACGCTTATGGTTGACTCCCGACGAGGAGAGGATCGCCACGTCGGCGAGCGACTTCACATGGTCGCACCACGGCTCCTTGGCCTCCACCTCGGAGTAGGCTTTGCCGATCAATTCATACGTGCTCTCGTCGAGTTCGCCGTCGGGGTGGAGCTGGTCGCCGATGCTGCATTTCGAGCCGTTGGCCAGCATGGCGGCGCACTCGTAGCGGAGCGCGTTCGGGTGCTTGATGCCGCCGAATTCGCCCCAGGTGGAGTGGAACTTGCCGGTCATGCCGAGAAAATCGAAGCCGAGGTTGCGGCTGTAGGCGGCGGACATCGGGTAGTGGTCGTATCCCCAGCCGCCGGTGGGCAGGCTCTCCAGCTCAAGGTGGCTGAAGTATTGGAGGATCCCGGTGTCGCCGACGGTGATGTGGCCGCTGTTGTGGAAGACCGGCATCTCCGGGTCGAACTTCTTCGCCGCCGCGGTGGTGCGCACGTAGTAGTTCTCCAGCACCTTGCGCGAATAGGCGATGCGGTCCGCCTCCCGCGCCGGGTCGAGCCCGGCGTCGAGCATCCCCTTGCGGCACCACGGGCAGCAGCACGGGCCCTGGTTGATGATATCGAGGAAAATGCCGTTCGCGCCGGGGAACTGTTTGACGGCCTCTTCAATGAGCGCGCAGAGGTGGTCGAGGTACGGCGTGTTGAAACAGAGCTTGATGAATCCGGCGTAAAGCGGGTTCGGCCCCCTGCCCTCCGCCGAATACTCGTTCCACTCCGGGTGCTCCTGCGACGCCCGGTAGTTGAGCCCGGCGGAGAGGTAGACCGGCACGTTGACGCCGATCTCCTTCGCCGCGTCGAACTGTTCGCGCAGCAAATTGAACTTGAGCTGCGGATGCATCTTCCCGACTTCGGTCGGGTGGTAGCTCCAGCCGTGGTGGCAGAGCGAAAAGCAGGTGATCGAATCGACGTGCGCCTTCTTCAGCCGCTCCTGCCAGACCTTGCGGTCGAACTTCTCCCCGATCCCCGGGATGTCGGGCGAAGTGTGAAAATCGAGATGAACCTGCCGAAACCTGAGATGATACATGATGCTTCCTTTTATCTTTTTTTCTTCAACCCGCGAAACCATCTGATAATGTACCGCACGGCAGACGCTTTTTCGAAGGTTCCGCTATGAATAAAAACGCCGCCGATATGAAGAAAACAAACATCACGTCCTCGGCTGCCCCGTCAGAATCCTTTCACCGCCATGACGAATTCCTGGAACGAATTGACTTCGAACTCGAATTTCCCGTCGTCCGGGTCGCCGAAGCCGTAGCGGGAGAGCGCCGCATGGCACCCAGCCCGCCGGGCGACTTCGAGGTCGGTGTTGTGGTCGCCGAACATCCAGCAGTTCGCGGGCGGGATCTCGTGGCGGCGCATCAGGTCGATCAGCGCGTCCGGCTCCGGCTTGAGCGGAAAGTCGGAGTCGCCGCCGATCACGTCCGCGAAGAACCCGGCCACGCCAAGCTTTTCCAAAATCGTCCGCGAAGCGTCGCCCGGCTTGTTGGAGAGCACGGCGAGCAAAATTCCGGCGTTCTTCAGCTCCTCCAGCCCGGCGTGGACGCCGGGGTAGAGCGCCGTCGTTTCGACCAGGTTGTCGGCGTAATAATTCTTCATGCGCCGCAGCGCCTCGTCGAAATCGACGTCGGCGTCGGCGATCGCGCGCCGCACCAGGTTGCCGATGCCGTTGCCGACGAAACGGACGACCCGCTCCGTCGCCAGCGGTTCGAGCCCCATCGAGCCGCGCATCTGGTTCACCGCCCCGGCCAGGTCGAGCCGCGAGTCGATCAATGTTCCGTCGAGATCGAATACGATCAGTTTCACCATTTTGTCAACCGTCTTTCTTTTCGTGTCAGTCCAGGAAGGGAACCTGCGTGATCTGCGGCAGCCGGGCGTAGGAGTCGATGTCCGGCGACGAAAAATTCCCCTTCTTCCAGTAATGGAACCCGAGCCCGCCGATCATCGCGGCGTTGTCGGTGCAGTATTTGCGCGCCGCCAGCCGGAGCCGGACGCCGGAGGGCGTCAGCGCCTCGAACCGTTCGCGCAGTACGCTGTTGCAGGCCACGCCGCCCGCGACGACGATCGTCTTCGCCCCGAACTCCTTCGCGGCGGCGAGCGTCTTGCGGGTGAGCACATCGACCACCGCCTCCTGATACGAGGCGACGGTGTCTTTCAAGAGCTCCGCCGGGAGCGCCCCGTCTTCGCCCGCGTGGTGTTTCACATGATAAAGCAGCGCGGTCTTGATGCCGCTGAAGCTGAAGTTCCAGCGGTTTTCGGGTGCGAGCGGCTTGCCCGCCGCCCCGGTCAGCGGGCGCGGGAATTCGAAGCGGTGCGGGTCGCCACCCTCGGCGGTGCGCTGCATCACCGGTCCGCCGGGGTAGCCCAAATTGAGCAGTTTCGCGCCCTTGTCGAGCGCCTCGCCCGCCGCGTCGTCGATGGTTCCGCCGAGCGCGGTGGCCCGGCCGCGGGAGTCGACCAGCATCAGCGAGGTGTGCCCGCCCGAAACCACCAGCGCCAGCAGGGGGTAGCCCGCCGGATCGGCCAGCGCGCTGTTCGCCTCGTCGAGGAACGCCCCGTAGATGTGGCCGATGAAGTGGTTGACCCCGACGTAGGGAATATGGTGCCCCACCGCCAGCCCCTTGGCGAACGCGAGCCCCACCAGGAGCGCCGGGATCAGCCCCGGCCCCTGCGTCACCGCGATCGCGTCGATGTCGCCGAGCGTGACGTTCGCCTCGGCAAGCGCGCCGTCGAGCACCGGCGTGAGCGCGGTCAGGTGTTCGCGCGCCGCCAGCTCCGGAACCACC
>Ga0209373_10004763_pt1 | contig 11538 bp, 10 predicted proteins | sample Higcelweek5metaG_FD_187173 | JGI IMG/M metagenome (GOLD analysis project Ga0209373, IMG submission 187173) | Freshwater pond sediment microbial communities from the University of Edinburgh, under environmental carbon perturbations - High... | ecosystem: Environmental > Aquatic > Freshwater >... | reverse complement strand
GTTTAAGCGATCGATTTTAGAAAGCCAGCAACTATTGGAGGTTTCTGATACGAAATACTTCATCAACGAAATGTTTCTTCTCGATGCGATTGCCGAACAAAATGGCTTCTCTTTTTCTGAATACCTCTCAACACATAGGCCATACCTCACATTGGGCGAAATAACCGAACTGCAAGCCGATGGGTTCACTATTGGTTCGCACAGTCTCAATCATCCCGAATTTTGGACACTTTCTGAAGAAGAACAATATCGACAAGTTGAAGAAAGCATGACTTGGGTTAACGAATTTTTCAATCCGAAAATAAAAGCTTTTTCATTCCCATTTACCGACGACGGGATTAAGGCTTCGTTATTTGAAAAGCTCAAGGAAAATCATGTTGTTGATGTCACATTTGGAACTGCAGGATTGAAATTCGATCAGATACCTTTCCATTTTCAGCGCATACCCATGGAACGAAAACAAAAATGGGACGCTCAAAAAGTGGTTCATTTTGAATATTTCTACTTTAATTTGCGACATTTGTTTTCGGCTAATAGTGTAAAAAGATAATCCGATGAGCGAATGGGAGGTACATAGAGTAAAACTATCGGAGCTTGAACTTTTTTTTCAAAATCGAACTTTTAGTTCACAATCAGTCGTTCCAATTTCTCCGCTCCGAATTGTTTCTTATCAAAAAAATCCAAGGGCTGATTTAACCGACACCGTTCTCTATTACATTGAATTAGGCGGAGAAATTATTGCCTTTCGGACTGTTTGGACCGATTCAATTATTGAAGGTGAAAAAACCACGAAATTTGGTTGGTGCAGCGGCAATTGGGTTTCGCCAAATTTTAGGCGAAAAGGGTTGTCATTATTGCTTTTAAACGAAATGGTTATTGACTGGGGCGGTAAATTAATGTTTACCAATTATGCCCCTGAATCGAAAGCTGGTTATTTAAAAACAAACTTATTCCCGAATGAATACAAACGTGAAGGATTTCGGTTCTATTTGAATACTGATTTGAATGAGCTTTTTTCGCAAAGAAACACTAACTCTTTAGAAAAGCAATTCATCAAAATATTTAATCTGGCGTTTCACCTTGTTTATTTTTTTCGTCGGTCCTTATTTGTAACATATTCGCTTAAGCAGTTTCATGTTGAAGAAAGTTCTGTGTTTTCAGAACGCTACTCTTTTACAAAACAAGATTCTCTGTTTAATAGAAAAGAATCTGAATTTCAATGGATATTCAATTATCCCTGGCTCGAAAGTGGGCATACAACAAAATCAAACTATCCCTTCTCGTGGAAGACTAAATCGTTTAAATATCATTTTGTAACCATACAAAATAATACCCAATCATGTTCTTGTGTTATTTCGAATAGAAATGGTATAGTTAAGCTTTTGTATTGGGATGCTCCTGATGATAGTCATGTGCTGATTGCAAAATGGCTGGTAAATTTCTGCCACAAAAATAAAATCAAAACATTAACCATTATTGATCCTAAGATGGCCAAAACAGTAAAAAAAATGTACTCCCCTTTTGTTGGCTCAAAACAATTTTCAATGGATATCTACTCCACTTTCCCATTCAATGCCACGGGGTGTAAGATATTTGATGGCGACGGAGATTATATTTTCACTTAATGATAGAATAATATGGCAAGATGCAGTAACTTCAATAGCCTTTATTACAATGAGCTTGGTTCGAAAAAATGAAACAAAATGATGATAAAGTCCGGTGCAACCTTTGTGAAAATACGTTCGCAAGGTTCAGCCCTTTTGGCTTTCCAATGCGCCAAAATGTACTTTGCCCAAATTGCTATTCACTCGAATCGACCCGATTGTTGTGGTTTTATTTGAAAAATGAAGTTCTTGGTAAAAAAAATAAAAATAATTTCCTCTATTTTGCTCCTGAAAAATCGATACTGAAGCAGTTGCAAACTGCCAATATCAGTTTAACAACATGTGAAAATAAATACCTCGATAAGCTTCAACCATTAAACGTTGAAGATAGATTAGCAGGAGGTAAGTTTGATGTCATTATTTTCTCACATGGTTTGCAATATGTGAAGAATGAACAACTTGTTTTCGATGAATTGAAGCGGTTGCTTCGTCCCGGTGGATTTGTACTCATTCTTACAATTATCAATTGGGAAATGGAGCGAACTTATGAGCATCTGATCACCGAAGAGGATAAAGACCGATTAAAACAATATTTAGAACCGGGAGTAGAACGAATTTATGGTGCCGATTTTAAAAAGCACTTGATCAAGGGTGGCTTTCATGTTGATGTGATCGATTATGCCGAAGAATTAGGAACCGAAGCCCGAAATTATTACAGGTTGGGCGATGGTTCCCGTGAGATGATTTTTAAATGCAAGAAAATATAAATCAGAAAAGATGAAGATAATTAACCTTGGGGAACAGAACTCCATTTTCAACCAGTTTATTGCAGAAATACGCGATGTGAACGTACAGTCGGATCCGCTGCGGTTCAGAAAAAATATTGAGCGAATTGGGGAAATCTTTGCTTACGAAATAAGCAAAACGTTAGATTTTCATACAAAGGCAGTTACAACACCATTGGGAGTAGCAAATGTTGAAGTGCCCAATGCATTTCCAATTTTAGCTACAGTTTTAAGAGCTGGATTGCCTTTGCACCAAGGGCTGTTGAATTATTTCGATCGAAGTGGTAACGCTTTTATTTCAGCATTCAGGAAATATATTGCCAAGGAGGAGTTTACCATCGAATTTGAATATATGGCATCACCTTCGCTCGAAGGCAAAGTCGTGATTTTGTCAGATCCAATGCTCGCCACTGGCTCTTCGCTTGAAATTGCTTACAAGGCGCTGCACGGCAAGGGAACACCAAAACATGTGCATCTGGCCGCTATTATTGCCAGTCAGGATGGAGTCGATTACTTGGTCAGTAAATTGCCTTCAGATCATTGCACGTTGTGGGTGGGAGCAATTGATCCTGAATTAAATTCGAAAGCCTACATTGTACCCGGGTTGGGCGATGCCGGAGATTTAGCTTTTGGTGAAAAAATTGATTCGAAATAGAAAAATGAGATAAAAGGTTACTTCGTTTCAGGTTGGTTCCTGTTCTTTTGGTTTTCTTGTTCCTTTTTGTATTTGAAAAACAAATCCATAATCTGGAATTCAATTTCCATTTGACTGGCAAAGTAAGGAAGCCGGTTGTTTATATTGCAATACAGCATAAATCGATCAGCTTCATCATCAGATAACCCCGTAATTCGTTTTACGTTATCGATGTTGTGATAGGTTGAGAACAGCACCCATTCGGAGTCGTTTTTTATTGCTTTTAGTGTTTCCCTTTTTTCCTTTTCCTTATCGCTCAAGTGGTATTGAGCAAATGACAGAGGACTTAAGAATGCTGTAAACCAGGGCGGTTTCTCGTTATAAGCATCGCCCCTTAATTCGGTTGGGATATTAAGAGGTTCAGCATCTGGGAGACCAAGCCTTTTTCGCATATTGATATCTTCGGTGACCGTGATTTCCCCAATCAATATTCGAACGGGTTTCAAAACTACTTCGTACAGTTTTTTAGGCGGAAACTCTTCTATTGTTAGTTTCTGGTCTACATACCCCATCGATCGGATAATGAGAGTGTCTTCGGTTAGCATCTGAAGTGAAAAAAAACCGTCGACATTTGTTGTTGTTCCGCCGTGTACCCTTGGGTTAATGATGTTTGCGTAAGGAATTGGTTCCCTGTTTTCAGCACTGATTACTCTTCCGCGGATATTTACCACGTATAAATCGGGTACTTGGGCTACTGCTGTTCGGGTTAGCAGAATAAAAAGGATTGATATGAAAATTCGGTTTAGCTGCATAACAAATGTTAACCATGTAAAGGTAACAGATTTGTATCGGTTGCTGTTTGAGTGTAACACTTATTAACCTCAATTTTAACACAGTTTATAAATTGAGACTTGAGATTTTGAGTGGCAAGCAGGTAGATGAAAAAGGCCTTCGGAACTCCGAAGGCCTTTTTTAATATCTAACCAAGATTTTTAATTCGTTCCATGGCCTCAATAACGCTTTGGCGCTCAGCAAATGCTGAAAAACGGAAATAGCCTTCGCCCGATGGGCCAAAACCCGAACCAGGGGTTCCAACCACATTGGCTTCGTTCAACAGTTTATCGAAGAACTCCCACGATTTCAGTCCGTCTTTGGTTTTCACCCACACGTAAGGGGCATTAACTCCTCCAAAAACAGTGTAACCCGATGCCAACAAACTTTCGCGCATAATTCGGGCATTTTCGAGATAATAAGCAATTACTTCTTCGGTCTCTTTTTTGCCTTCGGGCGTATAAATTGCCGCTGCTGCTTTTTGCACCGGATAAGATACTCCGTTAAATTTGGTTGTGTGCCTACGGTTCCAGAGTGGTTTCACCGGATAAGCTTTTCCTGCTTTATCGAAAGCAACAACTGTGTCGGGGATTACCACAAAAGCGCAACGCGTTCCGGTGAATCCGGCAGTTTTTGAGAAGCTACGGAATTCGATGGCGCAATTTTCGGCACCTTCAATCTGATAGATTGTCTTTGGTATTGAACTGTCGGTGATGTATGCCTGATAAGCAGCATCGTATAGAATAATGCAATTGTTTGCCAACGCATAGTCGACCCATTTTTTTAACTCATCTTTTGTTGCCACTGCTCCGGTTGGGTTGTTGGGGTAACAAAGGAAAATAATGTCAACTTTTTCGGTTGGAAGTTCTGGGATAAATCCATTTGCTTCGGTACAAGGCATGTAAACAATTCCTTCGAAATAACCATTCTCGTTACAGGTGCCGGTTTTGCCCGACATCACAGTGGTGTCGGCATAAACAGGATAAACGGGGTCGCCAAGGGCTATGATATTGTCATTTCCAAAAATTTCCTGAATGTTTCCGGTGTCGCATTTCGATCCATCGGAAATAAAAATGTCGCCTGCTTTAATGTTAACGCCCAAGGCCTGATAATCGTTTACAGCAATAGCTTCGCGCAAAAAATCGTAACCTTGTTCAGGACCGTAACCTTTGAAGGTTGAAGGGTTGGCCATCTCGTCAACGCCTTCGTGAAAGGCTTTAATAACAGAAGGTGTCAGCGGTTTGGTTACATCACCAATTCCCATTCTGATAACTTTTTTATCGGGATTGGCTTCGGTGTATTCTCTGACTCTGCGTCCGATTTCGGGAAAAAGGTAACCTGCTTGTAGTTTCAGGTAGTTTTCGTTAATGAATGCCATATGGTTGAATATTTGTTGTTTATCTATTTTGATCGATTTTCTTGGGATTTGCAAATATAAAAAATAAAATTGCAGGGGATATTCATCTGAACCATCGAAGCATATGGAGATTGTAATAAGACAAGCATTTCTTAACGATGCAGACCATTTAACTAAAATTGCGTTTGCTGCAAAACGAACATGGGGCTATCCTGAATCGCATTTCGAAATTTGGGCAAGTGAACTTACTGTTTCGAAAGAATACATTCAGAAGAACACCGTTTTTGTTGCCGAGTTTGCTGCTGAAAATGTTGGCTTTCTTTCTATTGTTGAGATGCCTTCCGATTCATTATTTGGCCAAGTGCTGGTGAATAAAGGTTTTTGGATGGATCATTTGTTTGTTGATCCTAAATTTCAGCATAAAGGAATTGGTAGCTCATTGGTTGAGTATGTACTGGAATATTGCAGAAAAAAGGGGGTTGCTGAATTGAAAATTTTTGTCGATCCTAATGCATCAATGTTTTATGAAAAAAAGGGAGCATTATTTCTTGAATATTCTCCTTCTTCAATCGAAGGCCGGGATATCCCTGTGTATTGTTTTCGGTTTGAAGATTGCAGAACTTGAATTATCTTCAAACTGTAAATCCCAATTTAAATGAGTTTAATACTCCGATGCTTGCATCGATAAAATATCGACAGCATGCTGCGAGGTCGTTCATTTCACTGTTTAATTCTATTGCAATGAAGCGTATTTTTATAATATTGGCTGTTTTTTTTCTGATTTCGGGTGCCGCATTTTCACAAGATTCAAATCGGGTGAATGCTGCTCAGAAAAATCCCGTTCAAAAGGTCTGGGGTGCTATTACCAATTTATTTTCAACAGGTGATGACGTTTTGGTTGCTGATTCATTGAACGAAAATTTATTGTCAAACTTGAAATGGGAATCTTTGGGTCCTAATTCGCGTCAAAAAGGAAGTGGGAACACCATTGGCATTGGACGGTTGACCGACATTTGGGTTGATCCTGAGAATAACAATACAATTTTGGTCGGCTCTAACTCTGGTGGATTGTGGAAAACCATCGACGGCGGAAAAAACTGGAACTGTATTACCAGTGAAGTTGCAACCGGAGGTATCAGCGATATTGCGGTAGATCCGAGATCGAACGACGTGATCTATATTACAACAAAAGCAACGCCAAACGGGACACTCAAGTTTAGTGGACTTTATTCAATGGGCGTATTTAAAACTACCGATGGTGGGAAAACATGGTTTAAACTTCCTATCGATTTCAAGGTGAATGAGTATTTCGAACGGGTGATTATAGATCCCGAAAGTCATTCCGACATTTATGTGTTGTCGAATAAAACGGTGTACAAATCAGTAGATTGGGGAAGAACATGGCGAAACACCAAACTAAACACACCCGATGGGGTCGATCTCAAGGATCTGGAATTGAAGGACCAATCGAAAACGGTTTATGCGAGTGGTGTAAATGGGCTGTACGTTTCAACCGATAAAGGTAGAAACTGGAAATCGGTGAAAGATAATCTTACCGGATGTTACAAAAACGCTCAAATCACAATCGCAACAAATCCGGCAAACAGTAGCGAACTTTATGTGCTTTTAAGTGATTTGGATAATTTTATTTGGGACGACACGCCAAATCGGATAGAGAAAACAACCGATGATGGTGAAACTTGGAATCTGGTGATCGACAAAACACTTACGGCATACAAATTTACTTCAGAATTGGCACTTTCGCCCAACGGAACCATATATGTTGGTGGAATGATTATTTGGCGTTGGGATGAATTGAAAGGGAAGTTTAAATCCCTTTTGAGCAACGATATTCATTACGACGTTCAAGATATTGTTTTTCCAGATCCAACTAAAAATAAATTGGTATATGTTGTAACCGACGGTGGCATATTGATGGATACAACTGCCGGAAACCGATGGGCTTATATTAACGGGAATCTTTCGACCAACGAATTCTATAGTGTGGCTATTAACGAAAAACATCCCGAAGTTATGGTTGGTGGAACCCACGATTGTGGCTCGTATTATCGCGATAGTTCTGGCGTTTGGGAATACAAAACAGGTGGCGATGGCGGAGTGTGTTTGTTGGATTATAACGATCCATCAATTTATTACACTACATCGAACCGCTCTTTTGCACGTTTCGAAGGGAAAAAAATGTATCCAGTAGCTCAAATTTCGGAATACAATTCGCCAGTTGTAATGGATCCGAAGAATTCAGATATCTTATTCTCGCATAGTTGGATAAAAGGTGATACACCACCAGTTCATATTCAAAAAAGTACCGATAAAGGAGCTACATGGTCGACCCTTGAACAGGTTTGGAAGCATGTAACAGCGTTTGATATTTCTTATTCAAACCCAAATTATATCTATTATGCTATGTGGGATCCATGGACCACAACCGATGTGAGGCGGACTACCGATGGCGGTGAAACATGGGCGAATGTAAACCATACCGATATCAATTCAATTTGCGGATCGACCTACGTTTCCAATGTTTTTATTGATCCATTTAATCCGCTGGGCGTTTGGCTCATTTTTGGAGGATTCGAAAAAAACAAAAAGATTTATTACTCGTCGAACGGAGGCGATTCGTGGAAAAATATTTCTGGAACTACCTTACCCAATGTACCTGCCCAATGCATGCAGTACGATTATATCAGAAGAGTCATTTACTTGGGAACCGATGTGGGTATTTATTTTAAACACATCGATGAGAGCGAATGGCATTATTCCAATGGCTTTCCGCATGTGATTGTTAGCAGCATGAAACTGAATAAATTGAACGGCGATTTAGTGGTTTCGACCTATGGCCGGGGGATTTGGAGAACCAATTTGGGCGAAGGTTTTTGTCAAAGCAATGAAACTGTTGAAATTGACGGTGATGTTGAATGGTCTGAAAATATTGAAGTTTGCAGTGACATAGTGGTAAAAACAGGGAGCAAATTAACCATAAAATCGAATGTGATGATGCCTTTTTCCTCTTCAATTGTTATTCAACCCAATGCAACGCTGGTTGTCGATTCTGCCAAAGTGGTTACGGGCCACATTATTGTTGAAGAAGGAGCACAATCGGATATGTTGAATGGGGGCACCATTACTGAAATTTATAGTGAATAAATATTTCCATACCTTTAATTTTAAAGCGAATCTGACTTCTTCATAAGAACATTTCTAAATTAAATAGCGAATGTCATATCTTTACCGGGCATTATTAAAGGTTAGTATCGTATGAAACGAGCATGGCTGTCCGCCACAATTGAAAATCAGCGGAGCTAAAAGGATATGTATATAGCCTTGCGAGTTACATGAGTGGAAGGATAGAAGTTCAAAAATTAAATCTTCGATCCTAAAGATATACAATAACTTAATGGTAATATATACGAATGAAATAAGCATGATTGGTAATCGCCAACCGAAAAAAAATCGGGATCATGGTTATTCTATCTGACATTAAAAATAAATTGGACACAGATGAAAGGGAAAACTTTACCATTTTCGAGGACACAAATAGAAGAGATTGTTTCCAAGTTTCCAACCCCTTTTCACATTTACGATGAAAAAGGAATGATGGAATATGCGCAATATTTCAACAACTGTTTTACATGGAACGAAGGTTTTAAAGAATACTATGCTATAAAAGCCGCACCAAATCCATACCTGATGAAGCTTTTACACCAGCAGGGTCTTGGTATCGATTGCAGCTCAATGGCTGAATTGGTAATTGCCGAACGTGTGGGTTTGCGTGGAGAAGAGATCATGTTCACTTCGAATGACACGCCTGCCGAAGAGTTCAAAAAAGCAGTTGAACTGGGTGCCATTATTAACCTCGACGACATTTCACACATCGATTACCTCGACGAAAATGTAGGTATCCCCGATTTGGTTTGCTTTCGTTACAACCCTGGCGCACTAAAAGAAGGGAACATGATTATTGGTAACCCCGAAGATTCGAAATACGGTTTTACCCGTGCACAATTGTTCGATGGGTACAAAAAACTGATCGATAAAGGAGTGAAACGCTTTGGTATTCATACAATGGTGGCTTCTAACGAGCTCGATTCCGATTACTTTATCGAAACTGCCGAGATTGTTTTTGATGCCATTGTTGATATCAATAAAGAATTTGGGATCAAGTTTGAATTTGCAAATCTGGGTGGCGGAATTGGTATTCCTTATAAAACTGACCACAAACCTGTAGACATGGTAAAGGTTAGCGAAGGAATTAAAGATCGTTACGAAAAAATGATTGTTGCCAATGGATTGGCTCCTTTGAAGGTTTTCTTTGAATCAGGTCGCGCAATCACTGGTCCATTCGGTTATTTGGTGTCGACGGTTTTACATTTGAAAAAAACTTATAAGAAATATGTTGGCCTCGATGCCAGTATGCACAACCTTATGCGTCCGGCCTTATATGGGGCTTATCACCACATTACTGTTTTGGGCAAAGAAGATAAAGAGTGCAAATACATGTACGATGTAACCGGTTCGTTGTGTGAAAACAACGATAAATTTGCCATCAACCGTCTGTTGCCAAAAATTGAAGTTGGCGATTTGTTGGTGATTCACGATACTGGTGCGCACGGTCACTCTATGGGATTTAATTACAATGGGAAATTGCGCTCGGCCGAATTATTGCTTCGCGAAAATGGCGAAGTAGTTCAAATCAGACGTGCTGAAACTCTCGACGATTTGTTTGCAACCCTCGATTTTAATGCTCTTGCAAGCTTTAAATAATGGAAGAGTTTAATGACGATATTCAGAAAGCGCTCGAAGTACTGAAGAAGGGTGGGGTTATTCTCTATCCAACCGATACCATTTGGGGAATAGGGTGCGATGCCACCAATGCTAAAGCGGTTGAACGAGTTTATGAAATAAAGAAACGCGAGGATTCGAAAAGCATGTTGGTGTTGCTCGAAAACCCAAACCTTATTTTGGGTTATGTTGACGAAATGCCTGATGTTGCTTGGGATTTGATTGAGTTTGCCGAAAAACCCTTAACGATCATTTACGACAAAGCAAAAAATTTGGCTACAAACCTTATTGCAGACGATGGTAGCGTTGGAATTCGAATTACCAAAGAAGCGTTTACCCAAAAGCTGATTCAGCGGTTTCGTAAACCAATTGTTTCAACTTCGGCCAACATTAGCGGACAACCTTCGCCTCAATGCTTCGATGAAATTTCGGATGAGATCAAGTCAAAGGTCGATTATGTTGTGAATTATCGTCAAAGTGAACCCGAAAATCCACAGCCTTCAAGCATTATTAAGCTTGGTGTTTCAGGGTTAATAAAAATTATTCGATAGTAAGAAGATTTACATTGATATATAAATGAAAGCAGCAATCGATCTCCGATTGCTGCTTTTTAATTTATGAACGATGAACGTTTAAAAAAACAAATTTCTAGTTGACTTCAACGAGGTCACCAACGCTGTTTTCTGTTGAATAAATTTTGGGGTCGCCTTTTACATACACATTTCCAACACTGTTAATGTTTGCTTGAAGTTCTTTGGTTACAAAAACTTTTGCGTCGCCAATGCCATCAGAATCAATATCGCATTCTTCCGATTCAAAGTCGTAAGCACGGAAATTTCCAGTTCCATCAAGTTCAATGGATTGTTTGATACAGCTGCCTTCAAGATCGATGTTGCCGGTACTGGTAATGTTGGCTTCCAATTCGGTAGTGGTCAATTCTAATTCAATGTTGCCTGTTGATTTTGTAGTTAATACGGTTAATCCTTTTACTTCAATCAATCCTGTACTTACAATGTCGCCAGTGCTGGTACTCGATAATTCAAGATTTTCAAGGTTTTTGAACTCGCCAAGTGATACATCGCCTGTACTTTCAACTTTAACCAATTCTAAGTTGGGAACGGTGATAAACACTTTCAGGTCAAAATGGTTGTAACAGTTGTTGCGTAAATCGATATTCAATTTACCATTGAACACTTTTAAGTCGAGTTCTTCGATCATGTTTTCATGGCCTTCAACGACCACCTTTTGTTCGGTGCCCTGAATAATTTCAACATCAACAACGGTTTCGCAAACAACCGAATTGAACGAATCAAGCTGTATTTCTTCTTCAACAATAGAACCTACACCTCCTATGCACATGCCTCCTCCATTATATGGATCAAAACACGATTGGGTTAGGGCTAATAACGCAACGGCAGTTGCAACTAATACTAATTTTTTCATTTTCGTGGCTATTTAAAGTGTTATAAATATTCGTGATTAATTGATGTTGTGAACCTTTCCCGAACCCGAGATTGACGATTTTAC
>Ga0209373_10004761_pt1 | contig 11540 bp, 5 predicted proteins | sample Higcelweek5metaG_FD_187173 | JGI IMG/M metagenome (GOLD analysis project Ga0209373, IMG submission 187173) | Freshwater pond sediment microbial communities from the University of Edinburgh, under environmental carbon perturbations - High... | ecosystem: Environmental > Aquatic > Freshwater >... | reverse complement strand
ATGGATCAGCTTGTTTACACCCGGTTCATCAAGTCCCAGGTCTTCAAGGAACATCTGCTTTTCTTCATACGATTCAAGGTCGGCAATATCGGCTTCGGTGGCAGCTGAGATCATAAGTATCCCTGCCTTCTCCTCTTCAATAATGGGCCTCACCATGTCGACATATTTGTTGCCGTTGATTACCGACGCATCGTCGACATTGCAAACATATAAAACAGGTTTGTCGGTGAGCAGGAACAGATCGTTTACCAACGCGCGGTTGGCATGGTCGAGTTCAACAACACGGGCCGATTTGCCGCTTTCGAGAACGCTTTTATAGTTTTCGAGAATGGACAATACTTTTTGAGCCTGTTTGTCGCCGCCTGTTCTGGCTTGTTTTGCCACTTTGTTTATCCGGTTGTCGATGGTTTCAAGGTCTTTGATTATCAGCTCAAAATCTATGGTCTCCTTGTCGCGGAGCGGGTTGATGGAACCATCGACATGGGTGATATTGTCGTCGTCGAAACAGCGGAGAACATGGATAATGGCATCGGTTTCGCGGATGTTGCCAAGGAATTTGTTGCCCAATCCTTCGCCTTTGCTGGCGCCTTTTACTAACCCTGCAATGTCGACTATTTCAATGGTGGTAGGAACCACTTTTTTTGGATGATCTATTTCTGTGAGCTTTACCAATCGTTCATCGGGAACAGTGATTACGCCCACGTTGGGTTCAATGGTGCAGAACGGAAAATTGGCCGACTGCGCCTTCGCGCTCGACAGACAATTGAAAAGGGTTGATTTACCTACATTTGGCAATCCTACGATACCACATTTTAAAGCCATATTTTTTAATTTTTTAGAGGCACAAAATTAGTTTTTCTTTTCGAGAAAATGGCTTAATCTCATTGTTCGTCATAACAGTATTAACGAACGATTACCAAAGATCATTTTCACCAGTTAATTTTTATTGATGCCGGGTGAAACGATAAGCTGATTTGAAGAAATTGATTGGTTGTCAATATTAAATGAATACAACGATTCAACGACTGGTGAGATGCCATCCGAGTCGTAGAGAATTCGTCCCTCACCATTTTCAATCCAATAATCATTAACGTTGTCATAATTGTTGAGCATGAATATTGAATAGTAAAGGTTTTTAATACCTGTGCTTGCTTTTGTCCCAGAGATGATTAACAATAAGTCGGCATCGCTTTCAAGGCTGGAAGCGGTCATTTTAACAAAAACTGAAAAATCATTTCCACTACCCGAGATCAATGAGCCAAGACCGGTACCTTTTTCATTTCCGTTCACATAACTGACTTTTATTGTCAGATCTTCATTGTTTTGATCAGCAAATTCTACTTTGAAATCAACAAATATATCACCGGGGGTGTCACCATAAATGTTACTACTGACCAGAACAAAAGGAGAAGCTTCGTAAATATTTTCAATGGTTGGGGGTTTCAGTCCTTCATTTACTGGCATTCCCATCTCCTTAATTGTTTGCAGGAGCGAATCGGGCACTAAATTTTGAATATCCTCACTAAATCCGGTTTCGGTTTCATCTTTTTTACATGAGCTCAACGATAACGTCAGTGCAAAAACGAAAAGGGTCGCAGTAAAAAGTAAATTTCTTTTCATGTTGTTTTTTATTGTTTCCCCCTGAATGCAACGGGAGATTGTTATGGATAAAAACGTGCATTCTTTGCTGTTTGAAGAAGAAAGCTTTCGAAACAGCAATTCGTTTTTCTACAAATATCTTATTGATGAAAGATATTAATTTTTTTAATACGATCGGGAATGATTTTTTGTGTCAACATTATGATCAGGAACTATCATAAACTAATTTTATCTTCGTTATCGTTTAGAAAAGAATAATCAATGAGTGTACAGCGCCTTCACATCATTTCGTTCAACGTTCCTTACCCGGCAGATTATGGCGGGGTGATCGAAGCATTAATGCAGTGAAACACAGCTCCAATTCTGAGTAGAAAAAGAGTTCCTATTCTTTGCTGATTTTTAGGATTTCATTGGTTTTTCCATTGTCAATCTTTAACAGGTAAACCCCGGGATTAAAACTGCCTGTTTCAATGACTGTTTTTCCGATAAAGCTTCCTTTTTGAATTACTTTCCCTATCATATTCACGAACTCATAATCAATAGTAGTTCCGTTATCTACTGAGATTATAGATAGGTTTTGAGATACAGGATTTGGATAAACTTCTACTAACCCTTTTAGTTTTATCGTTTCAATCCCGGTGACAGTAAAAACATCTGATGGTTCGGATGAGCATCCACTTTCGGTCACTATAACATAGTATTGCCCATCTCCGGTTGAGGTGAATTGCTTCTGATCAGCGCCGGGGATTAATTCACTTTGCTTGTACCACTGGTTCCCAGATGTTGCGCTTGATTGCATTTCATTGCTGTTTTTAGTCACAACCGGTTTTGCAGGTTTTTCATTGACTTTGACGAGTAATATACTTTCAGTTCCACTACCACAAACATTCTCCCCTTTCACTTTTATATCACCAGAGATTGCGGAAATGCTATAATCGACCGAAATACTATTTGTTATACTCAAACCGGATGCTCCTGTTGGCAATGACCAGATGTATGAAGAAGCATTGTCAATTTCAGGGACAGCATAAATCTGATCATTCACACCCTGGCAAACAACAGTATCTCCCAAGATAAAACCGGCAGAAACTGGCAAAGGATTTACAACAATATTTAATGAACTTTCCTGACTTTCTCCGCAATCGTTGATCCCTTTTACAGAGATGTTACCCGAAATGAAGGTTTTGTCAAAATTGACAGAAATACTATTTGTTGTACTTGTTCCTATTGCCCCTATTGGTAACGACCAGATGTAAGAAGAAGCGTCGTCAATCTCAGGGATAGTATAAATTCGATCAGTGACCCCCTGGCAAACAACCGTATCTCCCAGGATTGCACCTGCTGAAACTGGCAAAGGATTTACCTTAATATTTAATGAACTTTCCTGACCTTCACCGCAATCATTCTTCCCTTTTACAGTAATATTACCCGAAATGAAGGTTTTGTCAAAATTGACTGTAATGCTGTTTGTTGTGCTTGTGCCAGATGCGCCTGTTGGCAACGACCAAACGTAGTTGGAAGCTCCATTTATTTTAGGTGCTGTATACATTTGATTAGATGATCCTTGACAAATTGAAGATGTACCTATTATAGATTCTGCAGCTAAAGGTTTATTATTAAAAGTCACAGCCAAGGTGTCAGACGTTTGACCTGATCCATTATTATTATATCCTTTAACAGCGATTTTTGCAGTTCCAAAAAATGTATTTGACCAAACAACGGATGCAGATGTTGATGTTCCGTTAATTGTTCCTGCATCAAAAGGAGATAAAGACCAGATATAAGAAGTTGCATTGGGAATATTGGTTGTAGTATATACAGAATTTGTTGAACCTATGCACAAATTATTGCTTCCAGTTGGTTTTTGGGGTTTAAACGGAAGGTCAACAATAAATGTACCTGAAGTTGCGAATTTTGAACCTGCATAATTGTGGTCTATGGCTTGAACTCCCCATGTATAAATCCCATTTTGCAGATTGTTTATTGTCCAGGAATCTTTTTGTCCGATATTTCCGATCTCTACAACTCTTCGGATTCCGGTACTAAAATCAGCTAATGGGCTTTTTATTATTTTACCTTCATTCGATTGGATAATCAGATTATATGAAAGGCCGTTTTGAGGAGTTTCCTTATCGGTAGCTCTATTCCAAGTAAAAGTTGCATTGTTTTTATCTACAGTTTGAGTTAGGTTGATAGGTGGTAATGGAAAAGTATTAGAAATGCTACTATAGTTTTTGTATATTTTGGCAATAGATTCACCACTTTCAGGCCATCCGGTCAATATAAGATCGAGGTCGCCATCGTTATCATAATCCATCCACGAAACTGTGCTTCTATAAACCGCAGGTAGTAAAATTTCAGTTTGATCGGAGAATGTATTGTTGCCGTTGTTTCTATAAATTTTAGAAATACATGCAGAAGAACCAATATCACCTGATAATAAAATATCAAGGTCGCCATCGTTATCGTAATCACCCCAGGCAACCGAGCCTTGAGAAATACCAGTAAGCGAAATCCCGGTTTGTTCGGAAAATGTACTATTGCCGTTGTTTTTATAAATTTTGGAAATACGCGTTGTACCCGTGTGTCCGGTCAATAAAATATCGAGGTCTCCATCGTTATCGTAATCGCCCCAGGCAACAGAGCTGGAAGAAACTCCATCAAGCGATATTCCGGTTTGCTCGGTAAAGGTATTGTTGCCGTTGTTTTTATAAATTTTAGATATATAGTTAGACGAACCTGCGTATCCGGTTAATAAAATATCGAGGTCTCCATCGTTATCGTAATCACCCCAAGTAACAGAGCTGGAAGAAACACCTGTAAGTGAAATGCCAGTTTGCTCCGTAAATGTATTGTTGCCATTGTTACGATAAATTTTAGATGTTCGGTTAGAAGAATTAGTTTCTCCTGTCAATAAGATATCGAGGTCTCCATCGTTGTCGTAATCACCCCAAGCGACTGAGCCTTTTTCAACCCCTGTAAGCCATATTCCGGTTTGGTCGGTAAAGGTATTGTCACCATTGTTTTTATAGATTTTTGAAATACGAGTAGCCCCCAAGCTTCCGGTCAATAAAATATCAAGGTCTCCATCGTTGTCATAATCGCCCCAGGCAACAGAGCTATAATAAACTCCTGTAAGTGATATTCCGGTTTGCTCCGTAAATATATTATTGCCATTGTTTTTATAAATTTTAGAAATTCCGGTAGTATATCTTTTGTTTCCTGTTGTCAAAATATCGAGGTCGCCATCGTTATCGTAATCACCCCAGGCAACTGAGCCGTCACCAAATCCTGTTAACGAAATTTCGGGTTGCTCAATAAATAAAGTTGTTACGTTTACTTCATTGCTGAAATCCGATGATAGGTCATAATATAAAGCTTTAACCCTATAATAATAAACAATTCCTGGGGTTAATCCATTATCGGAATATGTAGTACTATTGGAATTCAACGAAGCAACAGGAGAAAAGTTTTGATTGTTTCCTACAGATCTTTCAACCACATATCCCGTTTCATATCTTGAATTATCAACCCATGATAAACTAATTTCGCTCACAGAGTTTATTTTAGGTGTCAACATGGTGGGTGGCAAAGGAGGAGTTTTAAAATTTGTTCCTTTCGAAAATAGGGAACCGGAATAGCAATGGTCAATTGCCTGAACAGACCATTCATACTCACCACAATCGATATTTTGAACAGTGTAAGTCAATACATGATTCATATTTCCACATTGAACTAATCTGTGAAAACCTGTACTAACATCCGCCATGGATGAAAATGCTATATAACCGTCAGAAACTCTTTTAATATTCAAATTATAGGTTAACCCATTTGATGGGGTCTGGGCATCGGTTGCTTTTCCCCAACCCAATGTAACATTATTTTTGTTTATTATTGGAAGTGAGACTGCCGTTATCTTTGGTATCGTATTTACTATACTGTTTTCGTTAGTATAGATTTTGGAAATATAGCTTGAGCCTTTCTCTCCGGTAATCAAAATATCGAGATCCCCATCGTTGTCGTAATCACCCCATGCAACAGAGCTTTTATAAACACCTGTAATCGAAATGCCGGTTTGCTCAGTAAATGTATTGTTGCCGTTATTTATATAGATTTTGGAAATATTGTCAGAAGAACCTGTCTTTCCGGTCAATAAAATATCAAGGTCTCCATCATTATCGCAATCACCCCAAGCTGCCGAACCACCAGAAACTCCGGTCAAGGAAATTCCGGTTTGTTCGGAAAAAGTATTGTTACCATTATTTTTATAAATTATAGAAATAGGGTTAGTATCAGTTTGTCCTGTCAATAAGATGTCAAGGTATCCATCGTTATCGTAATCCCCCCAGGCGACTGAGCCGTCATAAACTCCTGTAAGCGAAATATCGGTTTGCTCGGTAAATGTATTATTTCCGTTGTTTTTATAGATTTTAGAAATATAGTTAGAAGAACCTGCCTTTCCATTCAATAAAATATCGAGGTCTCCATCGTTATCGTAATCACCCCAGGCAACTGAACTCCAAGAAACACCCGTTAGCGAAATTCCGGTTTGCTCGCTAAAGGTCGAGTTACCGTTGTTTTTATAAATTTTTGAAAAATAGTTAGGAATACCTTGTTGTCCTGTCAATAGAATATCGAGATAGCCATCATTATTGTAATCGGCCCAGGCAACAGAGCTAAGTTCGGCCGGCTTAAGCGAAGAGTTATAAGTAAAGGTGTTGTTGCCATTGTTTCTATAAATTACAGATACATAAGTACTACCCATGTATCCTGTCAATAATACATCAAGGTAGCCATCGTTATCATAATCACCCCAAACTACAGACCCACCTTTAACTCCTGTAAGTGATATTCCGGTTTGTTCGGTAAATGTGTTGTTTCCATTGTTTTTGTATATTTTTGAAGTAGGGCCAGAGCTCGAGTTTCCTGTCAATAAAATATCGAGGTCTCCGTCGTTATCGTAATCACCCCATGCAACTGAACCATCAGAAACACCTTCAAGAGAAATTCCGGTTTGCTCGGTAAAGGGTTGTGAAAAAAGAAGGTTTACAGCTAATGTAAAAAGGGTGAGTAGCATTGTCCGTTTCATAGTAGTTGGTTTAGTTATTGGTTAAGAATGACAACTATTGAAGTTGCATTCAATAATTGTCAACAATATAGAATAAAACAGCAGGATTATCAATAGTTTTTCAAATTAAACAAAACTAGCAACTCATTTTACTCACATAAAACAGTCAGTCGTTTCGAAATACTAAAAATAGTTGTAATATCGTTTGCTGAATAAAATCATTGTTGACATATTCAATGTAACTTTTATTTTAATGGAACCAAAGCACCTTCACATCATCTCGTTCAACGTTCCTTACCCGGCTGATTACGGCGGGGTGATCGATGTATTTTACAGGCTGAAGGCGTTGCACGCTGCCGGGGTGAAAATCCATCTTCACTGTTTTTCGTATGGAAGGGTAGTAGCACCGGAGTTGAACCAATATTGTGAAGAGGTGGTTTATTACCAGCGTTCCATGTCAGTTATCCATCAGTTTTCGGGGCTTCCGTTTATTGTGAAAAGCCGCTCCAAATCAGCGTTATTGCAGAATTTGGTGAAGAATGATTTTCCAATCCTTTTCGAAGGTCTGCATAGCTGTTATTTCCTCGATCATCCTAAGTTGAAAGATCGGTTGAAAATGGTGCGCTGCCATAATGTGGAACACGATTATTACTATGCCCTTGCAACTAAAACCCCGGCCGGGTTGTTGCGGTACTATTTCAAACTGGAGGCTTCCAAGTTAAAACGTTTTGAAAAGGTGCTTCTTCAGGCAAATCATATTGCAGCTATTTCTCAATCAGACACAGAGTATTTTGAAAAAGAATATGGGAAGACTTTCCTGATGCCACCCTGTCACCCGAACGACGAAGTGAAAATTGAAGAGGGGAAGGGCGAATTTATCTTATACCACGGAAACCTGAGTGTTCAGGAGAATGATGAAGCTGCCCGGTTTATCGTTGAAAAGATTACCCCTTTTGTCAAATTCCCTTTTGTCATTGCCGGTAAAAACCCTTCAAAATCGCTGAAAGAAAGGGCTTCCAGTTGCCCTAATATTCAGATTATTTCCAATCCCGGCGAGGAGCAATTGAGTAGGTTAATCAGTGATGCCCACATCAATCTGTTACCCACCTTTCAGGCTACCGGTTTCAAATTGAAATTGCTGAATGCCCTGTTCAGCGGACGTTTCTGCATAGGAACACCCCAACTCACCGAGGGAACCGGGTTGGATGAATTATGTTTAACGGTTGAAAATGATCGGCAGATGATTACCGAAATCAACCAAATTCTTGGCAACGAATTTTCTTCAGAAATGGTTCAATTCAGGAAGCTAAAACTGAACGACAACTTCTCGAACCAATCAGCTGTTTCGAAGCTGGTAGCCCTTATAGAAAAGACTGAAAGACTGATTAAACTGAAAAACTGAAAGCCAAATCAAACTTTCCATCTTTCCAACTTTCCATCATTCCATATTCTGGAATTTGTTATTTGTTATTTGGAATTTTTGTCTCAGTGCTATTCAATTACGCCATCAAATTCACCAAAGAATTTCATAAACTGTACCCTTTCGTACATGGCCGGGTTTTTCACCTGTTGGGCATTGGCCGAGCCAATCAACTCCTGCATGTTGCTGTATCCGTTTGAATCCATCCAGTCTGAAATACCTGTTACCATCTCTTTTACAAACTCGTAACCATGTTTGTAAACTCCAGAAACAACCTGAACAGCACTGGCACCAGCCATCAACATTTTAATAGCGGTTTGATGATCGTGAATTCCGGTACTGGCAGCCAGGTCGCATTCTACCTTGCCCGACATGATGCCGATCCAGCGTAACGGTTGTAAGTATTCAAACGGATGACTAAGGATATTGGAAGGTATTAATTCTTTATTTTCGATGTTAATGTCGATGTTGTAGAAACGGTTGAACAACGTAATCCCTGAAAGTTTTGTTTCCGATAGTTCTTTGATCATCAGGGCTAAATCGGAAAAGTACGGGGAAATCTTAATTGAAACAGGAATAACGACTTCGGCAAGAACCTTATTGACCACATGAAAATAATACTGTCTGATCTGTTCCGCATTTCGGTTAAAGTCGGATGGCAAAACAAACAAATTCAGTTCAAGGGCATCGGCCCCGGCCTTTTCAAGTTTCTGGGCAAAAAATACCCATTCGCTTCCCGATGTACAATTGATACTGGCAACAACGGGTATCTTAACACCTGCTTTTTTGATGTTACTGATCAATTCGAGGTATTGTTTTACCCTGTCGTTTTTTATTTCGTAGTCGAAATAATCGAGATATTCCTGATTGTAAGAGGCAATATCCTGATTTTTCAACTCAAACTGGAATTCGTTGTAGATTTCCTCTTCGAATATCGATTTAAGGACAACAGCGCCTGCGCCATTTTCCTCAAACGATTTGATCTTTTCGACCGAAGCGGTAAGCCCTGAACTTCCGATAATAACCGGTGATTTTAATTCAAGACCAAAAAAACGGGTATTTAGATTTGCCATTTTATTTTATGGTTTTCAACGTTTTTACTTTAAGACCACAAAGGACACCAAGTAAATCACTAAGTACCACAAAGAATTAATTTGTCTTTGTGTCTTTGAGTCTTTGTGTTTCAATTATTTATTTGATTGCTTTCCAGCAAATTTAATCATTCTTTACTTCACCTGAAAGGTATTCGTGCATCGACTGTGCTGCTTTTCGGCCATCGCCCATGGCAAGGATCACCGTAGCGCCTCCTCTTACAATGTCGCCACCGGCAAATAATACCGGAATCGATGACTGCATATTCTCGCCTACTTCAATGGTTCCCCAGCGGCTTACTTTCAGGTCGGGGAGACACGATGGGATCAGCGGGTTTGGCGAAACGCCAACGGCAACAATCACCAAATCGACATCGATATCGGTTTCTGAACCTTCGATGGGGATGGGACGGCGGCGGCCCGATGCATCGGGTTCTCCAAGACCCATGTATTGAACCCTCATTTTGTTTACCCTGCCGGTTTCATCAGCAAAGTAGGCAATCGGGTTGGCAAGGTTCATGAATTCAATGCCCTCTTCTTCGGCATGTTTTACCTCTTCAACACGGGCGGGCATTTCAACCCTTGAGCGGCGGTAAACAATCATTGACCGTTCAGCCCCCAACCGTTTCGAGGTACGGACAGAGTCCATCGCGGTATTTCCACCACCAATGACGGCTACATTTTTTCCGCGTAATACCAATGTGTCGAAATCATCGCTCGATGCGTTCATCAAATTGACACGGGTCAGGTATTCGTTGCTTGACATGATCCCGTTGAAATTTTCTCCGGGAATGTTCATGAAGTTGGGAAGACCTGCTCCACTTCCAACAAAGAATGCTTTATAACCTTCCTCTTTCAATTGGTCGAAAGTTGCAGTTCTTCCAACAATGAAGTTGGTTTCGAATTTAACGCCCATCTTCTTGAGGTTCTCCAGTTCAACATCAACAACAGCGTTTGGAAGCCTGAATTCAGGAATCCCATATTTTAATACGCCGCCAATTTCGTGCAGTGCTTCAAAAACAGTCACATCGTAACCCAATTTGATCATGTCGCCGGCAAACGAAAGCGATGATGGGCCCGAACCGATTGAGGCTACTTTCATCCCGTTTTTAGGTGCACAAGTCGGGATTGAAATAGAACCTGATTCTCTTTCCCAATCGGCGGCAAAACGTTCGAGATGTCCGATGGCAACCGATTCTTTTTGAAGTTTTACAGTGTAGAAACATTTTTCTTCACACTGTTTCTCCTGTGGGCAAACCCTGCCGCATACTGCCGGAAGGGCGCTGGTAAGTTTGAGTGTTGCCGCTGCTTCGCCAAACTCTTTGCGTTCAATATTTTTAACAAATTCAGGAATATTGATTGAAACCGGGCAGCCTTCTATGCAGGTTGGATTTACACAATCCATGCACCGCGATGCCTCTTTCACTGCTTGCTCTTCTGATAATCCGATGTTGACCTCAACGTTCTGATATTTCACACGTTCCATCGGGTCAACTTCGGGCATGTGAACACGCGGAATATCGGTGCGTTCTTTGCCTTTAAGGCTTTTCCTCAATTCTGCACGCCACTCAAGGTCACGTCTCTCTTTTAAATATTCGGTATATGTTGTCATTGTATTCTTTGTCTCAGTACTTAAATCTTAAGGTCTCAAATCTATTTTTGCATGTATTGCTCAAAGGCTTCTCTCTCTTCTTTCTTATAACCACCCAAACGCATCATCATCTCATCAAAGTCGATTTGGTGGGCATCGAATTCAGGTCCGTCAACGCAGGTGAATTTTGTTTTTCCACCTACAGAAACCCTGCAAGCGCCGCACATCCCTGTGCCATCGACCATGATTGAGTTTAAACTGGCCTGGGTTGGAATATTGTATTTTTTGGTGAGTAACGAGGTGAATTTCATCATGATAGCCGGGCCAATGGCGATGCATTCGTCTACTTTTTCACGTAGAATGACCTCTTCAGCGCCTTGGGTAACCAATCCTTTTTTGCCATGAGAACCATCGTCGGTCATCACAATTACTTCGTCGGACCATTTTCTGATTTCATCTTCCAAAATAATGAGGTCTTTGCTGCGGGCAGCCAAAACCGTAATAACCCTGTTGCCTGCTTTTTTGAAACCTTCAACAATTGGTAACAACGGGGCAACCCCAACGCCACCACCACAGGCAAGTATTGTACCTACTTTGTGAATCTCGGTTGCTTTGCCCAAAGGGCCGACCATGTCAACCAGGTAATCACCCACTTCCATCGAGGCTAACTTCTCGGTGCTGACACCTACTTTTTGAGCAACAAGGGTTATAGTACCTTTTTGTTCATCGGCTCCGGCAATGGTTAACGGAATGCGTTCTCCATTTTTTGAA
>Ga0209373_10004758_pt1 | contig 11543 bp, 7 predicted proteins | sample Higcelweek5metaG_FD_187173 | JGI IMG/M metagenome (GOLD analysis project Ga0209373, IMG submission 187173) | Freshwater pond sediment microbial communities from the University of Edinburgh, under environmental carbon perturbations - High... | ecosystem: Environmental > Aquatic > Freshwater >... | reverse complement strand
GCACATTTTCACTTTCATGAAGACTTGCCAACATCTGCAATAAAAGCTGGTGCTGATATTGTTGTTCAATCTACACACAAAATTTTAAGCTCTATGACTCAAAGCTCTATGCTTCATGTACGAGAAGCTAGAGTTAATTTAAAAAGAATTAAAAATGTTCTGCAAATTTTACACAGTACTAGTCCTTCTTATGTTCTCATGGCATCCTTAGACGTTGCTCGAAAACAAATGGTTTTGGAAGGTAGAGAGCTTCTTGATAGAACTATCAAACTTGCAGAAGATACAAGAAAAAGATTAAATGAAATTGATGGCATAAGCTGTTTTGGCAAAGAAAAACGTGGAAAATTTGGAATATATGATATAGATGTAACAAAACTTGTTATAAACTTCTCAGGTCTTGGAATATCAGGCTTTAGAGCAATAGATATATTGAATGAACAATATAATATACAGTCTGAAATGGCAACACTATATAATGTATTAGAGATTGTAACTATTGGTAATGACCAAAGAGATTTAGATAGATTGGTTGATGCTGTAAGAGCTATCGCAGAAGATAAAACAATCATAAGTGATTTATCTCCAGAAGCATATATTCCACCAATTCCACCAATTCCAAAAACTGCAATGACTCCAAGAGAAGCATTTTTTTCTATGACAGAAAAAATACCTTTCTCAAATTCAGTTGGAAGAGTTTGTGCAGAAATCGTTTCTCCATATCCACCCGGAATACCAATTTTGACACCAGGTGATATTATAGACCAACCAACAGTTGATTATTTACAACTTATATTTGAGCATGGTGCATTTATCAATGGCCCTGAAGATATAAGACTAAGAACAATAAAAGTTGTGAGAGATTAGAATGTCTGACTATATAGATATTGGTATAGACTTTGGTGCTGAAAATATTGTTGTCATAGCAATAGGTTATGACAACAAAGGAAGAATTGATTACAAACTGATAAATCTTGACTCCACCACAGGTTATATAAAAAATTATATTGGACAAAGAAAAGATAATTCAAAAATAGAAATTGGAAGCAATGTAAAAGTTGCTTACATTTATCAAAATGAAAACAATGACTATTCTTGGGTTTCTGGAAGATATAAAGCATATATAGCAGAAAAAGAATATCCAAAATTTGAAAAAAGTCCCAATGAATTATTAGAGTTTGGTCTAAATCAATTAATAAATAAAATTGAAGAATTTGATTTTACTCCTTTGCTAAGTGGAAAACTTAGAAATTTAACTATTGGTGTTCCACAATCTTGGGGCTTTAATAAAAAACTTATATATAGAGAAATTCTTTCTAGGTGGAAACATGGACAAGTTAGCCTTCTTTCAGAGCCAATTGCTGCAACAATAGCTGGATATAAAAGAAGCTCAACCGAAATTGGTAATAATATCATAATGATTCTTGATATTGGTGCATCAACTTTTGATATTTCTTTTGCAAAATATCTTGAGTCAGAAAAAAAACTAAATATCTATAAAACAAGCTATAGAAGTCAATATGCAGGGCATTATTTTGATATTGTCTTTGCAAGTTTTGTTCTTAGCTCAGAAACAAATAAAAATGGACTACGTTCTCTAATAGATTTAAAAAGTAAATTTAAACTTAAAAATATAGAAGATTACATAAATTTTATCAAAGAAAATCATTCTCAATATTTACCATTTTTATTAGAGCTGGAAATAATAAAAGAAAATAACTTATTAGAAATAGTTAAGTTTAATAAGAAAAAACTTATTGATACAGATACAAACACACCAATAACTGTAAATAAAAAAATGTATGTTTCTGCTCTTGAATATTACACAGAAAAAATTTCTTATGAAGTAAATTTTGTAATAAGTGAGTTTAAAAAAACTGAAAAAACAGAATCTGTTATTTATCCATTTTTATGTGGAGGAGGTTCTGCACTAGATGGCTTGGAAAAGAATTTAAAAAATAATATGAAAGAACATAAAGAGAGTGAAAATCTTTTTTCTATAATAAAAGATGGTTATGGTAGCAAAATAGATACTACAATTGCTATTGGACTTGCATACTATTCTCAAGATAAGTCTATTATAAATAAAAAGCTTGAATATTCAATTGGTGTAAAAATTCCTGATGAAGAAGGAATAAAAAAAGATTATTGGATACTAAACGAAGGTAATAGTTATCCACTTGCAAATGATAAAAAATTTTCTGAGTTTATTGACAACTCAAAAGAGCTTCAATATTGGGGTTCTGGAGATGGGAAAATAAGTTTTCCTGTCTTGCAAAAAAGTACTCTTGATAATAATAAAATTCACACCGATATAATTTCAATCTCTTTGGAAATGTGTGATGTGGGAGATTTATTTGACTTACTATTTAATGTTGATATTGATGGAATAATTACTGTTACCATCAAGAATTTATCAAAAAACCTAGTGGAAAGAAGAACGCTAGGTTTAAATTCAAAACTTCTTATTGATGGTGGTTTAGTTGTTATATAATTAAATTTTTTTAATTATTTACTTGGTTCAATGTGAATATTTATTGTCACATTTTTCATATTGCTTTCCACATCTTTTTCTATCAAATCACTCAAATCATGAGCTTTTTTAACTGTTAAATCTTTATCCACAACAATATGAACATCTACATGTTTTTCTGTTCCTGTTTGTATTGCTTTAAAATTATGATAATTAATAATTTTTTCGCTAGTAACATAAGGATTGATAATTTTGTAAATTTTTTCTTCATCTTCATCAGGAAGTTTTGTATCTACAAGTGGACCAAAAGCCTTATAACACAAATGCCATGCCTCTTTAATTATTAATAATGCAACCAAAATAGCAATTATTGGGTCAAGAATATACAAACCTGTTAGCTTAATAAGAAGTATCCCAAAACCTACACCAAGAGATGTATAAACATCTGTTTTCAGATGTAATGCATCTGCCTCCAAAGCTACAGAATTTTCTTCTTTTGCAACTTTATAAAGCTTTTTTGCTACTATTGAATTTATTATTCCAGAAATTATCATAACAGACATTGCAATATAAGGAGCTTCTATTGGTGTGGGATGAGTAAGTTTTTCTATTGCTTCTTTTATTATCAAAAAAGCCGCAACGAAAATCAGTAAACCTTCCACCACTCCAGAAACATTTTCAATCTTTCCGTGTCCATAAGGATGCTCTCTATCAGCAGGTTTTGATGATGCTCTCACAGAAAAAAATGCAATTAGTGCTGCAACTAAATCCATGCCAGAGTGTATTGCTTCTGAAATAATACTAACAGAGCCACTCATAACACCAGCAATTATTTTTAATATTATCAGTGTTGTATTTGAAGCAACTGATAATATAGCAACTTTAACTTTTTTATTCATAATATTAACCAAATAATATCCAAATTTATAATAAGCAACTAATAAACTTATTCTAATAAAAAAATTAAATCCAAACAGTTTTTATAAAAACAAAGATTTTTTTTATAGAATAAAAAAAGTTTATCTAAATGTTATCATTTTTGATATAGATATAGTTAAAATAAAATTAATTAAAAATAAATAAATCTTTAAACTCTTTTGGATAAAATACATATAGAAGATAAATAAAATACTTGAGGATAAAATAAATTTGATAGATACAGCAAAAGGAATAGAGAAAGCAGTTATTGTAGGAGTTAGATTACAAAACGATAAAGAAAGTGTTATAAATGAATCCCTAAAAGAACTAGAAGCATTACTTGATACTGCTGGTGCTGTTGTAGTTGGAACATTTGTCCAAAATAAACAAACAATAGACCCAACATTCTTTATAGGTAAAGGAAAAGTTGAACAGATTAAAGTTTTTGCCGAACAAGAAGATGTGAGTACAATTGTTTTTGATACAGAACTTTCTCCGAGTCAAATAAAAAATCTTGAAAAAGCTATTGAGAAAAAAATTCTTGATAGGAGTTGGGTTATTCTTGATATTTTTGCAAAACATGCCAAAACTAGAGAAGCCAAAACACAAGTGGAATTAGCCCAAATGAAATATTTTTTACCAAGATTAACAAGACAATGGACTCACCTTTCTAGGCAAGTAGGTGGTGGTGTGGGAACAAAAGGTCCTGGTGAAACTCAATTGGAAACAGATAAACGTTTGGTCAGAAAAAGAATTATTTTACTAGAAGAAGAACTAAAAGAAATCTCAAAACAAAGAAAAGTTCAACGTAAACAAAGAGATGAGCTTTTTAAAGTTGTCTTAGTTGGATATACAAATGTTGGAAAATCTTCTTTAATGAATAAAATATCAAGCTCAGATGTTTTTGTAGAAAATCGTTTATTTGCAACATTAGATTCTACAACTAGAATTGTAGAATTGGAAAATAAAAAAAGTTTTCTTTTGAGTGATACAGTCGGCTTTATAAATAAACTTCCACATAATCTTATTGCATCTTTTAGAAGCACATTAGAAGAAGTTGTAGAAGCTGATTTATTGCTTCATGTTGTTGATGTAAGTCATCACAATTTTGAAGACCATATCAGAGTTGCTGAAAATGTTTTGAAGGAATTAGATGTTCTTTCCAAACCAAAAATATTTGTTTTTAATAAATATGATTTATTAGATAGCAAATCTGATATTTATAAAATATATGAGAATGAAGATTATATTTACACTTCGGCTCTAACAAACTTAAATATAGATACTTTAAAAGATAAAATTGCAAATTATATGGAAGAAAACTATATAAGCAAAGAGATTGAATGTCATGCTGGAGAATATAAAATAATTTCTTTGATACATGAGCTTACCGATGTTTTAAGAGAAGATTATATAGATGACAAAGTTGTTATTGCCTTCCGAGGTCGTAAAGAAGATGTTCATTTTATAGATAACAAGTTATTAAGCCTAAGATAAAAAAAAATTAACATAAATTTATGTAAAGTGATGGTAATTTAAGCAAGTTTATCTTAAAACTAAATATATATTAAGAATGAAATTATAGATTGCAATGTTGAGGTATTAATCATGAATTTTAAAAAGCCTTTATTATTCGCTCTTGCAAGTGTTGTTATGTTGTCAGCATGTAAAAACAATGTATCATTAAGTCCGCAAAACTTATCTCAACAAAACTTACAAGTTGGTGCAAGTTCAATTCAAAAATATACAGTTGTAGAAATTAGAGTTAAAAATAAAGATGATCTAGTAAAATTAGATGCACAAGGTTTAGACCTTTTTGGTGCAAACCCAAGAGCCAATACAATCAAAGGTAGATTGACAGATGAACAAATTAAATTTTTGAAAGCTGAAAAATTCTACTATAAAGAAATTCCAGCAACAAATATGGCTCCAACAAAAGGTATGCCTCAAGGTTATAGATCATATGCTGATATGTTAAAAAGAATGAAAGAACTTGAAACAAAATATCCTGAAATAGTTTCAGTAACTGATATTGGTGATACATGGGAAAAAACTCAAGGTAAAGCTCCAAATAATGATATTTTCTGTGTAACTATTACAAATAAATCCAAAAAAGGTGTAAAACCTACAAGTCTATTCACTGGTGGAATCCATGCAAGAGAAATTGCTCCTCCAGAAGTTATGTTTAACTTAATTGAAGAACTTGCAACAAATTATGGCAAAGATTCAAAAATAACAGAAATTGTTGATACAAAAGAAGTAAATATAGTTCCAGTTATGAACGTTGATGGAAGACTTCAAGTTGAAAAAGGTAACACATGGCAAAGAAAAAATACACATGGTGTTGACTTAAATAGAAACTTTGATTCTCATTGGAATTATCAAGGTCTAACAGGTCATTATTCAGTTGATTCAAACCCAAATAGTGAAACATACAGTGGTAAATCAGCTGCATCAGAACCAGAAACTCAAGCTATCCAAAACTTATATAAAGCTAAAAAAATTACAATGGCTTTAGATATGCATGCTTATGGTGATATGTTCTTCTGGCCAGTTGGATATAGTGAAGACCCTGTTCCAGAAACAGCTGCATACAAAAAAATATATGAAGATACATACAAAAAAGTTGGATACCAAGGTGGCACAAGCATGAATTTACTTTATGCAACAACTGGTTCAGCTGATGATTATGCTTATGTAAAAGGAAGAGCCGCTGGTTTTGGTATGGAAGTTGGTCAAGACTTTAGACCATCAGCAAATGAATTAACTCAAATCTGGAAAGATAATAAAGATAATTTATTACAACTATTAAAAATAAATAGCATGAGCTTACAAGTAACTAGCAGTACTTTTACAAAATAAAAAATCTCTTATAGCGTAGAGAATAAAACAAGCCTCATATAAAATGAGGCTTGTTTTCGTTTTTAATATTTTAAAATTTATCTTAGAAATTTAATAGTTAAACTTACTTAGAACTTGGTATAAAAAAAAATTAGCTATAGATAAATGGTTTATATGCTGATATAAAATTATCCAAGCCATTAGCTTCTGTTCCTTCACTTATAATTCTAAAGCCTATTTCTTCCATAATTCTTTTTATTGTTTTTATAGTATATGGTCTTGTATGAGAAATATCTGCCCAAAATAGACTCTCATGTACTCCATGATGAGAAAAATTTGGAAATACAATTACAATATTTCCATTAGGTTTTAGAGCTTTATAACAAAGTTGCAAAAATTTTATTACCTCTTTGCTAGAAATATGATCTATATAATGTGGGCTAAAAATACCCTCATATTCCTCATTTTTTGTTTCCAAAAAATCAAATGCATTTTTGTTAGAAACTTTAAAACCATTTTTTTCTGCAACTTCAAAAGCATATTTAAATTCTTCCACACCTTCCGAATCAATATCAGACTGTTTCAAAAGTTCCATAAATACACCATCTCTACATGGAAGGACTAAAACATTAAGACAAATATCAAAAAATCTTAAATATGTTCTTTGATAGTTTTGTCTAAATTCAAAATCACCTTCAAAAAAATGAGAACTTATTTTAAAAATTTCATCTAAATATTTTTCTTTTGAACTATAAGAGCTTTCCAAGAAAAAAGGCTCTGCAACTTTTTTTGCAACAACAAACATATCAAGGTCACCAGCACTAAAGCCATTGACAATATATTCAAAGCCAAGAAATTTCAAAATTTCCAAAATTGGACTAACATGACATGGCTTTTTGTGTGTTAGGTCTGTCCAAAATAATTTTTCGTGAACAGGAAAAAATCCAAAATTTGGTGTAACTATTGTTACTATTCCACCATATTTAATTTTTTTGGAAAAAAGATAAAGTAACTCAATCAAATCTTTTTTATCCAAATGCTCTACAAAGTGAGAACAAAAAATTCCATCAAACTCATCATTTGTATTATTTAAAAATTTTTTATAATCAGAATGAATTGCATTTAAATTTTTTTCTTGGCATATATTAATTTTTTCTTGGCTGATATCTATTCCCATAGCAGAAATATTATTTTCTTTTAATATCTCCAAAAAGTATCCTTTGCCAGATGCAAGGTCAAGGACTTTTTTGCAACCTTGAAAATATTGTAAATAAAATTGTGCAACATTCTTATTAAAAGAATCATCAGTATTTAATTCGTTCATTACTTTATTAAAAACAGTTTCAATTCTTTCTAAAATTGTTTCTGTATAATTTTGTTCTCTATTTTTTTTCAAAACAATACAAAATTCTTTTTTATTATTCACCAAAACTTTGTCCAATACATCCAAGTTTAATTTTGATGCAATAATTTCAATTAATTCAACTGGATAAGTTCTATTATTTTCCAAGTTATCCCAAAAATTGTTTCCATGAACTTCTGTTTCTGTAAAATTTTCCAAAAGTAATACAATCTTTGCATTTTCTTTTAGTGATTCTTCTATTGTTATCAAAAATTTTAGAGCATCAAGACCGTTTTCAAATTTTTCTAAAATATAAGGAATAAAAATACCATCAAATTTATTTTTATTTTCTAATAAATAATTTTCATAAGAATCTGTATAAGTTAAATTTATTTTATTTTCTTTACTTTTTTCTATAAAATAATTATTATTTTCTAACCCAACAGAATTTATATTTTGCTCATTTAATAATTGTAAAAATGTTCCATAAGTTGAGTCTAAAACAAGGACATTGGAACATTGAGAAAAATATTTAATATAATCTTTTAGATATTCTCTAAAAAATACTTCATTTTCTAATTTATGTGTATTAATAGCATATAAATAATTAAAAATATCCAAATTTGTTATATTTTCTTTCATAATTGAGTACTAATTTTTTAAAATTATATTATTTGAAAAATCTACAATATTAACTTTTTGGTCAGAAATACTATATAAAATTTCGTTACGATAACCTTTTGCATCTCCTCCCATTTGAAAAGGAATAGGTTCTGAAAAAGATATTTTTACTTTTTTGACCAAAAAATCTTTCATAAAATTTTCATTTTCATATTTACCAGACCATAGTGAATATGGGTGAGCCAACATTTCAAGATTGTTGATATTAGCTATTCTTAGATGCATAAAGTTTTTTAGAGCTTTTGCAAAAGGAAAAACTTTAAAACCAAAACCATAGTTTGAGGCTGTACCCACTCCAGCCAAATTGGAATAACCTTCATAGATTAATTCACCTTTGGAAATTGGTAATAGTTCTATACCTTTTGAGTGAGATATTTTATAAATTGATTCATCTTCATTTATTACTTGAATTTTCCAATGTTTTTTTAGTAATTTATTATGAATAGTTTTTGTTGTATATGCTGTAAGATATGCAAGTAACCCCATATTTTTCTTTTTTAAAAAAGGATGCTCTTCTTTTATTTCTATAAAATCATTTAAAATCTGTGCATCTAACCCCAAAGATGAAAAATGAACTAGAGAATTTTCCACATCTATCAAGTTATATTCTTTTGTTTTTGATAACTCACGATTTTTAATTTTATTAATTACATAGTCAAAATTATCAGAACAAACTTCTGTAGCCAAGCCATTACCTGTTCCAAGACCTAATAAACCAATGTTTGATTCATTAAGATTTTTTTTACTATGTTTTTTTATGAGATTGATTAAATTATATAATGTACCATCTCCACCACCAGCAAAGATAAATTTATTTTTATTTATAATTGATTTTATCTGATGCTCTGCTTCTTTTTTATCTTTTGAAATATAGATATTTGCATTAGGAATGTGATAAATAATTTTATCCAAAGTCTTTTCAGAAACTTTGGACGCATTTTTATTTAGGAAAAACGCAATATCTGGATGTAAATTAGCTGTTGTTGAATTCATAATAATTATTACATCTAAACTTAAATACAGTAATATCCTAACATATAAACATTTTTATATCTATAGCTTATATTTTAATTTCAAGATAGAATGAATAAAGAGTTCGGATTTCAGAATATTTAAAAAAATATTGGGTGTAATGTGAAAAAATTATTAATTCTTGGTGGTACTGCCTTTGTTGGTAGAGTTGTAGTAGAAGATTTACTTGAAAAAAGCTATGATATTACGTTATTTAATAGAGGAAAAAGAAATTCTGACTTATTCCCTGATGTAAAAAAACTTTTTGGTGATAGAGAAACAGATGAAATAGGGCAAATTTTTAAAAAAGATTGGGATTGCATAATAGACCTATCAGGCTATTACCCACTAACTTTGGATAAATTGGCTGATAATTTAAAAGGTAAAGTGGGAAGATATATCTTTATATCTACAATATCAGTTTATGATCTTGATAAATATTTAAATGAAGATGTTTCAGAAAAATTTGAAACTTTGCCTTGTACTGAAGAGCAAAAAGAACCAAAAGACTTAATGTTGACTTATGGAAATAAAAAAGCAGAATGTGAAAGAGTTTTACTTTCAAAAGATTGGTTAGACACAATAATATTTAGACCATCTCTTATTTATGGTAAATATGATTATACAGACAGATTTTACTATTGGCTGTATAAAATTATGAATCAAGAAAATGTACTTGTTCCACAAAGTAAGAGCTTATCAAATTATACATTTGTTGATGATTTTGCAAAATTGATAGTTGAATCTATTGAAATGAAAGAATATTCAAATATATATAATGCAACAACTCATGAACCAATTTCTTTCAAAGATTTGATAAAAACAATTGTTAAATTATCAAATAAAAATCCAAATCTTGTAAAAGCATCTCAAAAGTTTTTGGAAACTAATAAAATATCTCAATGGTCAGATTTACCTGTTTGGATAACAAGTAATATGATGATTGATAATACTTTATTAAAACAAGATTTTAAAACCAAACTAACACCTTTTGATACTTCTATAAAAAATGTAATTGATTTTTATAACTCAGAAGGTTGGCATAAAACAAAAGCTGGTATTTCTGAAGAAAAAGAAAAAGAGCTAATTGAAAAAATTTCTTCTTTGAAAAAAACAAAAAAAATAAAAGAATAAATTAAATTTCAAATGTCAATTAATTTTAAGATTTTCTATATACTTTATTAGTATTACTTGACAATGTTTAAATAAGAAATTAAAATTTTAATTGTAATTAGCACTCACTTAAAAAGAGTGCTAATAAAAAAATAATAGTTAAATTTAAATAACTAAATTTAATTGGAAATTATGAAATTAGATTTATCATCTCGACAACAAAGTATATTGTTAGCTATAGTTTTAGACTATACAGCTACAGCAGAGCCTGTTGGCTCGAGAACCATCTCAAAAAGATATAATTTGGGACTAAGCCCTGCCACTATAAGAAATGAAATGGCAGAATTGGAAGAAAGTGGCTTATTAGAACAACCTCACACTTCCTCTGGTAGAGTTCCATCTGAATTTGGCTACCGTACTTTTGTTGATTATCTCATGGATAAACCTCCTCTCTCCGAACAAGAAATTGAAATTATAAAAAGAAATATAGACACAAATCCTTTTGTTTTGGAAAATATAATAGAAAAAAGTACAAGAGTTTTATCTGGAATATCAAATTCATTGGCAATAGTAGAATTTCCAAAAGGTAAAAAAGATTATGTAAGACATTTTCAACTTTTAGCTCTAAACGAAAATTCTCTAATTATCGTTGTTGTTCTAAGCTCTGGAGAAGTAATCAATTTTCGTGTGCAACTAGAAATTCCTGTTGATGAAACTTTACTAGTCCAACTAACAAATTACTTTAATGAAGAACTTCGTGGAACTCCTATAGATACACTAAAAAGAAAACTTGGTGAAATCATATTTGAAAATGAAATACATGATTCAAGAATTAAAGATATATGTGATGGAATAAGAAATAACTTAGAATATGATGATAAAGGAAAATTTTGTATATATGGTGCAGGAAATCTTTTAAAAGAACCTGAGTTTAGTGACAATGAAAAAGTTAAATATCTTATTGACTTTGTGGAAAAAGCTCAAAAACTGACAAATGTCTTTGATGAAATTGAACAAGAAAAAGGTCTATTAAATAATGATGTCTCTATATTTATTGGTAAAGAAATACCAACAGAAGAATTTAATGGTTTTAGCTTAATTGTTGGAAATTATAATGTAAAAAATTATGCAAGAGGAAGTGTTGCTCTTTTGGGACCAACTAGGATG
>Ga0209373_10004755_pt1 | contig 11546 bp, 12 predicted proteins | sample Higcelweek5metaG_FD_187173 | JGI IMG/M metagenome (GOLD analysis project Ga0209373, IMG submission 187173) | Freshwater pond sediment microbial communities from the University of Edinburgh, under environmental carbon perturbations - High... | ecosystem: Environmental > Aquatic > Freshwater >... | reverse complement strand
GTACGATTACCGTTTCCGTATCGCAAGGGACCTCTCCATATTCATATGTCTGGGATGATGGAAGCACCGGTACCAGCGTAATGAACAAGCCAAGTGGTAATTATTCGGTAACGGTAACCGATGCTGCGGGATGCAAGTTGCCGTATACTTTCGCGCTGAACGATAATGGTGCACCTGCAATCGTTGTTGATACTATCACCTCTACCACTTGCCACCCCGATGATGGCACTATTTTGCTTACGACGACGGGTGCGACATCATACGCCTGGAGTGACGGGGGAACTATCGAAGACCGTGCAGGCCTGGCTGCTGGTTCCTACGCCTTGACGGTCATGGACGGTAACGGATGCAAATCGGTTATATCGGCCGTGGTGCCTGCTGCGGGTATAACCCAGCCCGAGATTGCCCTGGTGAGCGTGAGCGAGGAAACCGGTAGAAACATCATAGTGTGGGAGAAAGAGACTTCGGAAGCGATCGATTTTTACACGATATACAGGGAGGTTAATAAATCGGGGAATTACGCCCCACTAGCCAAGGTGTCTTCTGGAAGCAGGAGCTTGTTCGTCGATGCCACCGCTGATGCAGACGACCAGTCCTGGAGATACCGGCTCTCGGCCACCGGTTATTGTGGCAACGAGACCCCTATGAGTTCAGCCCTGGGCGAATTCAAAACCATAAACCTTACTGTTTCTAAAACAGATGCCGGGATGGTCTTGAGCTGGGACGCCTACGAGGGTTCCGATTATTTCAAATACGTGATATGCCGCAAGTACGCTGATGGACGTATCGAAAGACTCGACAGCGTCAGTGCGAACGTGAAGGGATATGTCGACACAGATATTGATAGTAACGTGGTAGGATACTTCGTGGCTACAGATTTGCCTACGGTCTTCGATCCCTTTGGGATGCTGAAATCTGATAGCGGACCCTATAGCCAAAGTCTCAGTAATATAGCTGAAAACGAATTACTTGAAACGTCTTTGACGGCAGCATTAGTTAGCATTCGGGCTTATCCTGTTCCTGTCCACGATAATCTTATTGTTGATGTCGATGGAGCAACACGATGCAACCTTAAATTGATTAATTTCATAGGACAAGTGGTGTATTCACAAGCTGGACAAGGTGAAATTATAATAGATTGCTCGCAACTGAAACCTGGAGTATATGTTTTATCTGTGGAATCGGATAAAGACGTGAAAAAACAGATGATTGTTGTTGAATGATCGAAGTTCCGGTAAATAGAGAAGCCACCCTTAATCGTAAGTGATTCGCTCTATGGCATATAAGAAGATGTTGGAAACTGCAGGTCCGATGCATTGAAACCGTAAGGTTGACTGTTATGGGTTACTCATATTCAACCACTTCGTGGTATTAAACAATTATGAAAAGGATTGAATATGAGTAAACACTGATGAAATCAGTGGGAAAACGATGGCAAGAAGACACGACCCGCAAAGGCGGGTCGAATAGCACAATTAACAATAATTCAAGTATTTATACATTTAACATCGTCGAAGATTTCGTCGAACTGACGTTATTTACTTGAGATAATTAGAATTTAGCCACAATAACGTATCTTACATAATGTGATGTAAAAAGAAGGTTTAAACCAGCACTAAACATCATAGAGCCGAGATATCACCGTGTTTAAGTTTTCTTACCTGCCATTGCAGGACGAAAAAGGTCAAGACACTCGAGGTGAAATCGGCAATTGGACCACTCAACCAAACACCCTTCAGTCCAAGGAAGCGGGGGAGTATGAGAAGTGCCGGGATGAGGAACAACACTTGCCGCGTGAGGGAAAGGAATATAGAGACCTTGGCTTTACCTATCGACTGGAAGAAATTCGACGTCACCAGCTGGAATCCTATGATGGGAAACATCATGAGGTATAGCCGCATACCGGTAACCGATAAGCCGATAAGTTCAGTGTTGGAAGTAAATGCCATAGCGATAATCCTGGGGAGAAATTCAGCCATCACGAAGCCACCGCACGCGACGCACGTGCCAGCCAGGATGGTGAGCTTGAATGCCCTGATGACGCGGGGTATCTTCCGGGCGCCGAAATTGTACCCCACTATCGGTTGCATGCCCTGGTTGAAGCCTATAACGATCATCACCACGAGATTCGCGATGCTGTTGATGATGCCGAAAGCACCAATGGCAAAATCTCCGCCGTATTCCCTCAAGCTGAGGTTGACGATGGAGATGACCACGCTGCCGCACAGGAGAATGATGAAGTTGGAAAGGCCTATGGAAAAGATCTCGCGGATGATCTTCTTTTTCAACCGCATGTACCCGGGCAAGAAGTGCAAGAAGCTGTTGATCCTGGAGAAGTGGACAACCACCGATATCGTTCCGATTAACTGGGCACAAACCGTGGCCAGCGCGGCTCCCCTTATTCCCCATTTGAACACGAAGATGAAGACGGGTGCCAGCACTATGTTGACCCCCACCGTGATGAGCGTTGTCATCATCGCTTTACCTGGGTAGCCCGAGGCCCGCATGATGTTGTTCAAACCGAGGTAAAGATGGGCGAACACGTTCCCTAGTAGAATGATCTGCATAAACTCCTTGGCGTAGGGCAGGGTGTCGTTACTTGCGCCCAGTGCAAAGAGTATGGGGTCGAGAAAAAGTAGGGTTACAAGTGCAACGCCTATCCCCAGGATGATGTTGAGCATGACGGCATTGCCCAGGATCAATGTAGCACCCCGCCTGTCGTGTTGCCCCAGGCGAATGGACACCATGGCACTAGAACCAACGCCCACCATGGCACCGAAGGCTGCGGTGATATTCATCAGTGGAAATGTCAGGGATAACCCCGAGATCGCGAGTGGCCCAACTCCCTGGCCGATGAAGATCCGGTCGATGATGTTGTACAGCGATGCCGCGGCTGTTGCAATAATCGCCGGGATAGAATACTGGATGAGTAGTTTCCCTATGCCTGACACACCCAGGTCGTGGGTGTCTTTCTTCTTTGCCATATACCTGTTGCCCGTGTTTATGAATACTGTTGAAAATATATTGAATTGCCTGGGTTTTCTCCTGTGCAGAGTGTTACAATCTCATGGCCTTGCCGTGGCTTGCGTCGTGGCGGTTAATAAAAACCCGTTAAGCGAGAAACGTTACTTGAAACGGGGGAGGTAAATCCCCCTGAACTTCGACAAAACACGTAACCCGACAATCAACAGCACGCAGATGACGATACACACATCAGGGTTAAAGCCCGATTTCAGCATCATTATGAAGATCAACCCGCCGATGAAACAAGCTGTGGCGTAAAGCTCACCATCTCTCAACAAATCGGGTATGTTGTTGCATAAAATATCCGTCAACATACCCCCGAAAGTGGCCGTTATCACCCCCATGATGACGGCATAAATCGAACCAATGCCATGTTGCAGGCTTATCTTGATCCCGGCTATGGTGAACATACCCAGGCCGATGGCGTCAGTCACGAAAATAATGCGATTAAGTTTCGCGTTGTTCGTGTTTATGAAGATGACAATTAAGATGGCACTGAGTACTAGTGCCAGGGCGATGTAATCGTCTAGCCAGTTGACGGGATGTATGCCCAGCAAGATGTCGCGGATTGTTCCACCGCCGTAAGCGGTACTGAAAGCCAGCACGGAAGCCCCGAAAGCATCCATCTTGTGTGTTCTCGCCTTCAATGCCCCCGCTATAGCGAAGACGAATGTGCCACAGTATGTTATAAGCGTCAGCCAGTCCATCAAATACGTTGTTTTTATATTACAGCATTCCCGCCGCAAAAGTAATTATTATTCAGGTTTTTATAAGGTGAGACGTGAATAAAATGAATGTGCACCGCGAAAATCATCAAGACGTTCTTATCTCAAAGATTGCTTGTGAATTATTTTGCCGGCTAGGGTGACTCCTTCCTGGAAAATTCACGGAGTCGCACGCGGGGTTAAGAAAATATCAAATTGTTCTGGCTATTTTTTCTCATTACCCCGCACCAACCATGTTCGATGAAGTATTTACCAACAACAAGCTTCTTGAACAGAAGCCATCTCCGGCTGCAATTCCACCGCAACAGCTCTATTTATTTTTGCTGCACCTTGTTTTTATTTCAGGTGCAACCTGACCAAGTCACCCCGGCACTTTGCAGCATAACCTGGGATAAACGATATACCCTCCTTGCATAGTTCGTTGCATAGAACGGTGTCAAATACCCATAAATGTACCACGAGAAATTTCTGCGAAGACTTGATCTCAAGGGTATCAACGAAGGGCGAATGAATTTTAACCCACACCGAAAGGTTTCTGGTTTAAAACTAAGATAATTTAATGCCACTCGGATGGGGTTTAATGGTTATCGTGGGGCAATTGATGGTGGAGAACCGGGTTTTAATGGCGCTCGTGATACGATTGATGGCAATCACGGCCGGTTAAATGCCACGCGAAATAATTTTGATGGTGTCGCATAATTTTTATAACTTGCCCGTTGTTTTTTAATGGCTAACATCATCTGGACAGGTAATTATTTTAGTGAAAATCTTCAATGTGGATAAGGTATGAACAATTATCAGGAAAGCAAGCTTAGCATGTATCTGGTTATACGTGATTACATGGCTACCAATGCGGCCATTTTAGGCCCGCTACCCAATTTTGCGGCGAACCAGACGGCATTTCAGAATGCTATTACTCAGATACAGGCAAGCGGTGAACAACAGAATTTCGACAAAACAGGGATTGCTGCGGGTAAAGGCCAGTTAAAACAGAATCTTGTTGCGCATGCTGCCGATACTTCCCGCAAGCTCACGGCTTATGCCAAGTTTACGGATAACCGGACGTTGTTGGGCGAGATACGTTATAGTGAAAGCGACCTGAAACGACGTGCGGATACTAATTTGCGTGATGTCGCGCGAGGAATATACGACCGTGCACAAGCTATTGTCGCGTCACTGGCAACTTACGGTATTACGGCTGCGACCCAGACGACCTTGCTGAATGCTATCAATGCTTTTACCGCGGCAATACCGAAGCCAAGACTGGGGGTTGCCGAGAAAAAGCAATCGACCTCGCAACTTGCTGCATTCTTCAAGCTTGCGGATGCTTCTCTGGATAATATTGATACGGCAGTCGAGATCGTGAGGCTTACTCAAGCGAATTTTTACAATGGTTATAAAGCTGCCCGTAAACTTATCCTGACGGGTGGCGGTAGTGTTTCTATAAAAGGTGTTGTTAGCGATGCTTCAACTGGGGAGCCCCTAAAATCGGCGACGTTGAAATTCGTTTCTAATGGTACGCGAGCAATGATTAAAGCATCAAATAGTGGTGGTGATGTGACAAAAAAGACAGCCGACAAAGGGGGTTTCATGGTTAAAACACTTGCCGAAGGCTCGTATCAGCTTATTATCACCAAACCGGGTTATAAAGAACAAACCGTTACGGTCAATGTGAGCGATGGGAAAATGAGTTCACTTAATATCAAACTTGAAAAGGAATATTAAACTAAATTAAAATATATGAAAGATAGTATAAAAGCATTGTTAAGGAAGTCGTTGAATCATTTGCATATTGATTTGACGAAGAACCTGGAGTATGATCGCCTCACGAGTAAAATTATTTCTAAAACAGTCTCCCCTGGTTCTTCTTGTATCGACATAGGAGCCCATAAGGGTGAAATATTAGATTTGTTTTTGAAGTACGCTCCTAATGGTAAGCATTTCGCGTTTGAACCTATTCCTATGTTGTATGAGAACCTGAAAAGGAAATATTCGGCAACATGTGGCATTTATCCTATAGCGTTGAGCGATAGCAGGGGGAAAACGACGTTTCAATTCGTGAAAAATGCGCCAGCGTACAGTGGAATTAAGAAAAGGAAATATGATATTAAAGACCCGGAAATAGAAGAAATAGAGGTTCAACTTGACACGTTGGATTCCGTGCTGGATGGGAAGCACAAAATTGACTTTATTAAAATTGATGTTGAAGGTGCGGAACTTGCCGTTTTAAAAGGATCGAAGGATACAATACGTGCGCATAGGCCGTATGTCCTTTTTGAATGCGGGCTGGGAGCGAGTGATTATTACGGGACAAAAGCAGAAGATGTCTTTGATTTTTTTACCGATGCGAGCCTGCATATTTCAGTGCTTAAAGACTGGCTGCAAGATGAGAAAAGGATATTATCCAAAGAACAGTTTTGCGAACATTTCGCCCATAACACGGAATATTATTTCCTGGCTCATATCTAAAACCAACAGCTTAATCGGCAATATTCCATGCCGGTTAAGCTGTTGATCTTGATTACCTGCTTATAGAGATGCCATACGTTTTTACTCCATTTGGCACCGAGCGAGGAGTTAGGTTGTCTGCTGTTTTTCGCCCTTGTCTTTGTAGCTGATCCAGCCGTTGGACGTTGCCAGGCAGATGAGCTCGGCGGACGTCTGCACGTTGTATTTCTTGATGAGGTTCTTGCGGTGGGTCTCCACGGTGAAGAAGGAGATGGAGAGCTCGTCGGCAATCTCTTTGCTGCTGTACCCCTGAGAGAGGAGCTTGATGATGGTGAGTTCCCTTGAAGAGGGCTCGGCTTGTTTCTCGCTGGCAAGCAGTGCAGCCTCGATGCTGGTGAGCATCTGTTTCTCGTTGAACGGCTTCGTTATGAAGTTCTTCGGCGCCAGGTTGAAGGCTTTCTTTATGGTGTCGGAGTCAGAATAGGCCGAGATGAAGATGAAGGGCGTGGTTAACTTGTATTCGAATTCCGACATGAGCTCGATGCCCGTTTTCTCGCTGTTGAGGTTGATGTCGCAGAGGATGAGGTCGGGGTTCGAAGTACGTATCTTCTCCACTGCCCTCGAATAGCTCGATGCGATGCCGAGCACTTCATAACCATTATTCGACAGTATCTGCTCGATATCTTTGGCTACGATGATCTCGTCTTCTATGATCAGTATTTTTCTCATTGTTTTGTTGTGCGAAATTCAGTATAAATTTATGGCCGTGCAATACCTGAATACTGGTATGTTTGCGTTTTGTTTCTTCACAAACGGAGGTTCATCTCCACCACGGCACCGTCATCGTTATATGCCCGTAACTCCCCGTCGTACTGCTCGCTTATCGTTTTGACGAGGTCGAAACCGAAGCTGTTGATCTGGTTGAGCGAGAACCCCCAGGGGAACCCCATGCCGTTGTCTTTGTACTTGAGCGTAACGGTGTTGTCTGGGCTTTTCGACACGTGCAGGGTTATCAGGCAGTTCTTGCCACTCTTCACCCCGTACTTGAGCGTGTTGGTGATGAGCTCGTTGACGATGAGGCCGACGTGAACCGTCTCGCGGATCTGGAAGTTGATATCCTCGGCATACACCTCGAACTGTACCTTGTCGTTGCTACCCATCGATTGGATCAGGTACTCGCACAGGTCGTTGAGGTACGAGTCAAGGTGGACCTCGAATATCGAATCGTCCTTGTATAACTTGGAGTGCACGATGGCGATGGAAGCGATGCGGTTTCGCGCGTCGTTGAGCGCCGTCTTGGTCTCCGCGTTCTGCGTCTTGTATGCCTGTATGTTGAAGAGGCTCGATATGAGCTGGAGGTTGTTTTTCACGCGGTGGTTGAGCTCGCGGAGGAGGTTGTTCACCAGCTCGTTCTGCCGTTCCAGGTCGCGGTTCTTTGTCTCCGTGGAGTTGATGAGTTTCTCGTTGTTCCGCGCGAAATTGTACGTTAAGAATGTGATGATGGTGAGGTTGAAGACTAGATTTACATAATAATCGGCGTAAGAAAGACTTGCGTCACTTGCCACGAAGTACTTGTAGACCGAATTCGACTTGAGGAAAACGAAAACGGACACGTAGTACACGATGAGCACGACGAGCAAAATCTTGTCGAGAATCAGTTGCGTCGCGATGAAAATTAACGGGATGAGGAAGTTCTCGACACCCACGTTGGGCATGTAGTAGCTGAACGATGCGAGCAGCAGTACCGACAGCACGAAGTAGAGGAATATTGCCGTGCGGAAACAATGCAAGCGATTAAGTAGAAGTATGGTGCCGAAGTTGGCGATCAACAAAACATCCAGGATAATCACGTGTGGTGAATTGTAAGCAATGTCGTACACCGCGTTGAGGCTGACTAGAAGAAGGGAGTAAAGCAACGCGTTGTTGAAGAATATGATGCGATGGCTCTCCACGTTCGATTGATCGCTCCGAACCCCGCACCTGACTATATTTTGTATGATATCTCGTGTCTTCACTATCGCTGTGAAAATATATAAATTGTGTTTAAAAAACTCTCGTTATCTGTTGCGAAACACAACGGATGAATTTCCGGTCAAAGATACAGTTGTTTTGTAAGATATGAAGATAACCAGCTGTTTTTGTGAAAATATTTTAAGTGAGGGTGAAGAGCCAGTGAGTGAGGGTGAACAGCGTCTCAACACCCGTGTTCTGTGGAGCATTCTTCTTAACTTTCGCACCGAATGTATTAAAACTTGTGCGCTATGGGTACGTTTCGAATAGCTTACGTTGTGATGCCTTTCCTCGCTATTGCCGTGGGGTGCAGCACGCCTAAAGTTATGACTCAATCGAGGTGGAATGATGCAGCATCTACCGATACCGCGGGTTCCCACGTGGATGTAGAATCGGGTGTGCGCTGGTGGTTGGCTAATGATAGCAAGAATGCTTACTTCTCGTTCGAGGCCTACGATAGAGCCACGGTTATGGCAATCGTGCAAGATGGTTTCACCGTGTATTTCGATACCACGGGTAGGAATAAAAAAACATGTTCCGTCTCTTTTGGCAACAAGGCGGAACGCCCGGTGATGGATCAGATAGAACATCGTCCTTGTCCGCCGCAAGGAGAACATGCTGGAGGAGGAATGCCTCCCATCCATACAGGCATGTATAACAGGGTTATCTGGAAGGGTATCGTCATTGACCCCGAACTGGAGAAAACAGATTTCACCGCATCATACACGACCGATACGGCGGGGAAAGTTCGCTGCAATGCCACCATACCTCTTCGCATGGTCGATCTCGGTAATTCGTCTAAGAGTTTCACCATGGGGCTCGTCATCTCGGTGAGGGATCGTAGGGCACAGCATAGTTTTGGCCGCTCACAGCAGCAAGGTGACCCTGGTGGGCGTGAGGGGGCGGGCGGAGTAAGACCAAGTATGAACATGCAGATGCAGGCCACGGAGCAGGGCATCAATAATGCTACCGTGGGGATGAATGCTCCACTCGAAGGGTGGGGTGGGGGCAATGCTCCCAATGAAAGCAAAACGGCCGAGATCCGTGCTGATATCTGGTTCAGCGCAAAGTTGATCGATAAAAAATAGTGTTGACGCACTTGTTTTAATTTCTGCTTTGACAATCACAGAGAATAACAGCCGATAAAAATGCGAAAGCAGATGATTATTAGGTATATTAACGTCAGTTCGACGAAATAAAAACATCAAACTACGAATATTCAACCATTTGGAAGTTGAACTCCTGCCGGGGTTCGTATAAGTGTCAGATTCGTTGTAACCCCGCATAAAATGCGGGGTTATTCATATTCAACCACCTCGTGGTATTAAACAATCCTGAAAAGGATTGAATATGAGTAACCACGGATGAAATCCGTGGGAAAACGATGGCCAGAAGACACGACCCGCAAAGGCGGGTCGAATAGCACATTAACAATAATTCAAGTATTTGTACATTTAACATTGTCGAAGATTTCATCGAACTGACGTTATATTAATGCAAAGTCATTAAGTTAAGGGATAGTATAATTCATCGAGAAAGTTTTTTTTGGTTTATGTTTTCGTTCTACCATTCTATCGGGACGGATTATCCTCAATCGTTCTGTCGAGGTTCTTGCTTCGACAGGATGCTTCCGCTTTTTTTTGGGATCAAATACTCGTTAATCTACAGTGTCATCGAGGGTTCCTACCACTTTGTACTGCACTCCGGTTGGGGTTACCATCGCTTTATAGAGCACGTTATCGTACTCCAGGACAGTGCGGCCATTGATGACAACTGTTTTGACATCATATTGTGGCAACTCGGGTACTATCGCACCCATAGGGGGTACAACAACCTCGTATGATTTGTCCTCGACTATTTGGCGGTAATAAACACCTTCGAAGAAAAAGTATGGGATACTCTCGACGATGAGCGTTATGAAATCAGCTGGGATACGACTCACGCGAATGCCGTGAGGAGGCTCCACCATCGTGTATTGCCCGTTGTTTATCTTGTAGTAATGGCCATCGGAATACGAGTAATCTTTCCCATAGAAGTTGATACGATGCTCATCTTGCATGGAGGGAACCGTTCTTGCTTGACGATCTGAAACCACCACGGCATCTTCACGTGAATAATGTTTTGCTTCCTTGTTCCTTTTAACCACTATCGGCTCCTTTTGACCATCTTTCCCAGCTTGTTGTATGTTTTGTTGTGGCGTTGATGCTTGCCCCCTGGGTGATTGTCCTTCACGTTGCTGGTTTTGATCGCGATCTTCCGGTCTTTGCGCTTGGAGATTGCCTGTACCTAAAAATAATACCGCTAAAGTGCTTGCGGCAAGGATTCCTGTTCTCATAACATAACGATTTAAAAATGGTTCTTTGTTTCATCAAAAACAAAGTTGATGCCAGAACGGACAAACAAAGATTTAATTTCATATTTGGCTTTTTTTGTTTACGAATAGTTGCCTCTACTATTTATAACAATATTTATATATGCTTCCTTTTATATAGAACGCAGCGAATTATAAGAGTAATATATTCCCTTGGTTTATCTTGTGTATCAAGAAAAAAGCGAAAGGGAAGAAAGGGAACGATGCAGTAGACGATGAGGTATAAGAAACCCTGGCTGTTCTTTTTCATATGCCTATGCATGAAAGAAGAAGCCCGATGCTCGCACATCAGGCTCTTTTTTACATTTCAAAAGCAAAGGGACAAGTGCTGGGTCGCAGCAAGAGTCCACGCCATCGTTACTCCTTGGTAGATGAAGACGACTTGCGTCCCGTGCGCTTGATGTCGCTGGAGCGAACGCCGCCCATCTTCTCGTACTCGATGCTGTCGAACCCGTAGATTCCACCCACCGCATTCAAGACTCGGCTGTTCAACTCGGACAGCTCACGCTCGTCGATGTCCAACTGGCTGCCCACGCTGTCGGCCTGCATCAGGAGGCCGTTGTAGGTTTCAGTACCTTGTGTCACCTTGAGTAATAAAGCCATATAGGCTTCGATATTAAGCCCATTGCCCAGGTTAAACGACGGATTAATTTGTTTTAAGGCAGTAATCCTCTGCTGCGCTATTCCAGCATCTGGTGATGCACCTCTCTTTTTGTAAGACATGATCTTTTGGTTTTAAATGTGAAGTTGATAAGGAAATTCTCTCTTAAATTTTCTTGACGATAAAATTAATGCGTTTCCTCATACCTTCCTCCTTTTTGTGATAAATAATTCATGAGGATTCAATGTCGTTTAGTTAAGCAACACATTTGTATTGCCTGATTTTATTGGGTTTTAGACGAAAAAAGTTCTTTGAAAAGATTGTAGTTCAATTAAAGTTGGCTATTTTGTAGGGGTATAAAGGGGGC
>Ga0209373_10004754_pt1 | contig 11546 bp, 9 predicted proteins | sample Higcelweek5metaG_FD_187173 | JGI IMG/M metagenome (GOLD analysis project Ga0209373, IMG submission 187173) | Freshwater pond sediment microbial communities from the University of Edinburgh, under environmental carbon perturbations - High... | ecosystem: Environmental > Aquatic > Freshwater >... | reverse complement strand
CCTTTGGAATCGTCCCGGAGAGTGCCACGCTGGAACAGGTACTACAGTTGAAAACCATACTACCGGTCGCCTGTCTCCCTGACCCCGGCCGCACGGCCCGGAACAGGTTCGGTTGACAAGCGCGGGACATGTTCCACAATGGGACAAAGTCGTCTCTCGCTTTTGTGTCTCTCTTATTAATAGAGCACGGCGCGGCGAAACCGCAAGCGGAAAAACGACAATCTCCGCTTTTTTTCCTCCACAAATTCGGCCGGCAAACCCATACCCGGCACCGTCCACTCTGCCGGGCGCACACAAAAAAACGGGGGGAGGCGCGTACCTCTTCCCCGTTGGAGCAATGATCGGATGCGGCGGTTAGATGCCGAGGTCGATCATGGCGTCGGCCACCTTGCGGAAACCGGCGATGTTGGCGCCCATGACGTAGTTGTCCGGCTCGCCGAATTCGGAGGCGGCGCCGCGGGCGGCGTTGTGGATGTTGACCATGATGTCGTGCAGACGGCGGTCAACCTCTTCGCTGGACCAGGAGAGGCGCATGGCGTTCTGGCTCATCTCAAGCCCGCTGGTGGCGACGCCGCCGGCGTTGGACGCCTTGCCGGGCGAGAAGAGCACGCCGTTGGCAAGCAGGAATTCGGTCGCGTCCAGCGTGGTCGGCATGTTGGCGCCTTCGCAGACGCAGATGCAACCGCCGCCAACCAGCGTTTTGGCTTCTTCGAGGCTGAGTTCGTTCTGGGTGGCGCAGGGCATGGCGATCTCGGCCTTGGCGAGCTGCCACGGACGGCGTCCTTCGTAGTAGAGCGCGGTCGGATACTTCGCCGTGTACTCGGAGAGGCGTCCGCGCCGGACGTTCTTGAGCTCCATGACATAGGCGAGCTTTTCCGCGTCGATGCCGTCCTGGTCGATCACCGTGCCGTCCGAATCGGAGAGCGAAATCACCCGGCCGCCGAGTTCGGTCGCTTTCTGGGCCGCGTACTGCGCGACGTTGCCGGAGCCGGAAATCAGCACGCGGGCCCCGTCGAAGCCGCGGTTGCGGGTCTTGAGCATTTCGGCGGCGAAGTAGACCGCGCCGTAGCCGGTCGCTTCCGGACGGACCAGGCTGCCGCCCCAGTTGAGGCCCTTGCCGGTGAGGACGCTGTCGTAGCTGTTGACGATCCGCTTGTACTGGCCGAAGAGGTAGCCGATTTCACGCCCGCCGACGCCGATGTCACCGGCCGGAACGTCGGTGGAGGGGCCGATATGACGGTAGAGTTCGCGCATGAAGCTCTGGCAGAAGGCCATGACTTCGCGGTCGGATTTGCCCTTCGGGTTGAAGTCCGAGCCGCCCTTGCCGCCGCCCATCGGCAGCGTCGTCAGGCTGTTCTTGAACACCTGCTCGAAGCCGAGGAATTTCAGGATCGACAGATTCACCGACGGGTGGAAGCGCAGCCCGCCCTTGTACGGCCCGATCGCGCTGTTGAACTGGACGCGGTACCCGGTGTTGACCCGGATCTCCCCCTGGTCGTCAACCCAGGCAACCTGAAACACGATCGAGCGTTCCGGAATGACCATGCGTTCGAGCACCCGGTTCTTTTCGTACTTCGGCTGCGCTTCCAGCAGCTTCGAAAGCGAACCGAGCACCTCGGTTACGCTCTGGATGAACTCTTTCTCCATGCCGTTGGTCTGTTGCAGACCGGTCAGGACGCGATCGACGTAGTTGCTCATTTCACAGGCACCTTTCCTTGGTTCGATTGATTGACGGCCTTGCCGCCATGAATGCATTATTTCGGAACAAGCACGAAATATGCCAATCTGGTTTTTGAGGCAGGCGGACGGCTGGGTTTTGCCCTGTTTAATTTGTTTACAGGCAATATGATATGAATTGTGTGATGTTAGCCCTTGCAATCCCGGAAAGACAGGGTGTTGATGTCGAAAGTTTCAAATTTGTAATCTAGACGAAATATGATTGCATATTTGTTATGTTTTGGGCAAAATCGGGACTGTTTTGAGGAAGGCGGCAATGTTCCCGGGAGGCAGTTGCATTTTTGTTATTTTTTGCTTCGGGTCAGTTCCCTGAGCTGATTCTCGTAGTGCCGCAGCCGCCCGGCGTCGCCGGTGGCACGGCAGGCGTGGACGAGGTTGCCGAGGTACTGGGGATCGGCGGGAGCCAGGCGGTGCGCCTCCTCGAAACAGCGGAGCGCCTCGTCCGGCTTGCCCAGCAGGAAGGCGGTGGTGCCCATGCCGTTGATCGCCGGGATGTGGCCGGGGGCGAGGCGGACGGCCGAGGCGAACGCCTGTTGCGCCTCCGCCAGTTTCCCCTGCTTCTGGAGGAACAGCCCGTAATTGAACGCAAGGTCGGCGGAGTTCGGGAACACCGCCAGCGCTTCGCGGTACGCCGCGTCGGCCTCGGCCTGGCGCGTCGGATGCATGGCGAGCAGATTGGCGAGATTCATCCGCGCTTCCGGCTTGCCGGGTTCGGCTTCGGCGGCGGTGCGGAAGCGGCTTTCGGCTTCGGCGAACTCCCCCGAACGGACCGCGATATTGCCCAGCAGGTTCTCGAACCTGCCCGGCGCGTCGATGGTCTGCGAGGCGAATTCCAGCAGCTTCTTCGCGTAGCCGAGCTCTCCCTTGCGGTAAGCGGCTTCGCCGAGCAGCGAGGCGGCTTCGTCATCGCCCCGGACCGGCAGCAGCAGCGGAATCGACACGGCGGCCAGCGCCACCGGCAGCGGGAACCATCTCCGCCAGTTGAATTTGCCGATTCCGACCGCCGCGAAGAACAGCACCGCCGGGATCATCGCCGTCCGGTAGCGCCCGGAGGTGACGGTCAGCGCCTGCGCCGCCCACATCGCGAAAAGCAGCAAGGCGAACCAGGCGTTGGCGTCAAGCCGTTTGCGAAGAGCCAGAGAGAGCCCGTACCAGGAGAGCGCGAAAAGCGGGAGCGTAAGAAACATGCCGCAGAAGACAACGCCGGTTCCCCGCACCAGCCGGTCGGGGTCGGCCCCCGAAATGAGTTCGCGCGGACTCCACACCAGCACCGCCTTGTAAGCATCGCGCGCGAGCGCGTGCAACGGAACTTCCTTCAGGTAATCCAGGCTCCGCCCGAGCCAGACGCGGTCCTCGGAGACGCCGCGCTCTTTTGCCTCAAGGGCGGCGGCGCGGTGCGCCTCGTCCCACGCGCGGCCGGGGCGGAGATAACAGCCGCCGGTCGCCTTCGGGTTGTTGCCGAGCCAGAAATTGAACGCGCCGCCCGACTGGATCAACACCGGGCGTTCCGCGCGCAGGCTGCCGACGATGGAGACCGGCGCGACGCAGAGAGCGATTCCCGCCGCGACCGCCGCGGCGTTGACTGGGGCGCGCCGCCAGAGCAGCCACACCGCCAGCGCCGCGTCGAAGGCGAGGGTGAGCGGGTGGGTGATCGCCGCCAGTCCGGCGCAGATTCCGGCTCCGGCGAAGAGCGCCGCGGCCTTGCTCCGGTTGCCGGTTTGCCCGGCGGCGGTGAACAACGCGAAACATCCGGCGAGGAGCGGAACGAGGAGCGATTCGGAAACCAGTTGCGACTGGTGGAACAGCGGAACCGGGTAGAGCATGGCCAGCGCGAGGAAGATCAGGCTGGTTTTGCCGGAAACCCCCGGCGTCCGGCGCAGCGTGAAGAAGAACAGCAGCCAGCCGCCGAAGTTGATGGCAAGCTGGAGAACGCGGACCGCCGGGATCGAGCCGCCGCAGATCCACAGCATTGCGGCCAGCGCCCAGTTGTAGAGGGGGGCGTGATGGGTTTCGCCGGGCGGGGAAAAGTGGCCGTTGAGGATTTCGACCGCCCGTTCGAAATATTCCTGGACGTCGGGCCCGATGGCCGCGTCGAAAAGCGGCGACTCCCGGTATTGCAGGAGATAGACGATTCGTAACAGGACGCCCGCCGCGACAATCCCCCCAGTCACCCACCGTTCCGGATGCATCCGGAGTGAGGCGGCGAGGCGGTCGAACCCGTTACCTGGGCGGGAAGTCGAATTCATTTTCGAACAGGTCGCCGATGCGCCGGATGGCTTTTTCTTCGTCGGGGCCTTCCGCTTTCAGCACCGCCTTGGTTCCGACGGTGAGGCCCAGTGAAATCAGCGTCAGGATGCTGTTAAGCTCGGTTTCCTGCCCGTCGCTGGTCTCCACGCAGAAGGTATGGTACGGAAATTCCTTGTTGATGGTATTGAGAATCACGCTCGAAGGACGGCAGTGAATGCCGGCCTTGTTCCTCACCGTGAAAACACGTTCCTTCATTGCCGACCTTTCCGTAAAGTTGGACTCACTTTGCTCACAAGAAAAATAACCCGTCTTCGCGGTGAATGCAAATCGAATCCGCAAAAAAACGCACAGCCGGTTCCGGCCAATGCCCTGTGATGCGCCCGCCCGTCTTTTGGCTGTGCCGTCCATTCCCCCGATTTTCGCGGAATTTACAAAAACATGCTTCCTTGCTATTGACAAACGGTTGGCTTTGTGTCATAATATAAAAAAGGAAACCACGTGGTATACATTATGAAAGAATATATCAAATACGAAGACGTTCTTGAGAAGGTTGGCCGGCACGTCCGGCGCTGCCGGAAACAAGGGGAGGCGCTACTGGGGGGCGAACGGCAGTTGGCGCAGGATTTCAACGCCAGCCGGGTGACCATCCGCAAAGTGCTGACCGAGCTGGAAAATTCCGGCCTGATCGCCCGGGAGAAGATCGGAACCCGGATTCTGCCGGAACAGCGGCAGAAATTCCGCTACGGTTATGTGGCGACGATGCATCACGACAGCGGTTCGTTCTGGTATGATTTCTATTTCCGGGTGTGGCAGAAACTGTCGCACCTGGCGGTCGAAGCGGGGTTTGAGATTGAATTTTTCGGCTACGACCCCGAAGATCCGGAGGAGCCGCTGGAGAAATTTCTCGCCCGGCTGGACGGGGTGGATGTGGTTTTTCCGGATATCGCGCGAAAAGAACTGTATGACGCCCTCCGGAAGCGGAAAGGCGGAGTCGTGTATCTCAACGCGGCCATGTGGGAGGACAATGCGCCGCTGATTTCGCTGGACGACGCGGCGGTGGGGCGGCTGGCCGCCCGGCTGCTGCTGGACGCGGAGTGTCGCCGGGCCGCTGCGGTTTCGGTGTTCTGCTATCCGGGGAACATTCCGTTCAAGCGGCGGGCCGAATACTTCCGCGCCGCGATGGCCGCCGCCGGGGCGGAGGCGGAAGTCCATGCGGAATATGAAGGAAGCCGCATGGCGCAGGTCGATGCGCTGCACCGGTATGTCAACGGGTTGCCGGAACGCGGCTTCGACGGAATCTTCTTCATGTCCGACGAATATTGCGACCTGATCGCCTCGGGGCTGTTCCAGGCCGGGATGGTGCCGGGGAAGGTTTCTCTCGTGGCGTTCGACGGCAGTTCGACGGCGCGGGCGCACCACCCGCCGTTCACGACGATCGGCCACGGCAGCCGCCAGATGGCCGAGGAGATTTTGCGGATGGTCAACCGTTATGAGACGCTTCCGGCGAAGGATCGCCTTCAGCCGGAAATCAGAATGATAACCCCGGACGTGTATCCGGGCCGGACCCTGCGGAAACAACCCTGACAAAAGGAGATTGAAACGATGAAAAAGAGCAAGAGTCCATTTACGCTGATCGAACTTCTGGTAGTGATCGCCATCATAGCGATCCTCGCCGCCATGCTGCTGCCCGCCCTGAACAGCGCACGCAGCCGGGCGAAAAATATTGAATGCATAAACCGGCTGAAACAGCAGGGACTGGGATTTGCCTCCTATCTGACCGACAACGGTGAATGGTATATGTACCCTTATGCGACCTGGGACCGCGGCGACGGAACGGCTGCAACCCTGCGTTGGACCGGAGGCGTCAAAGGGGGCTATGATTATACCCGCAATTGTTTGACCCCGTATGTCAAAGACGACAAAGTCCGCCGTTACTGCCCGGAAATTCCGTCCCAGTATATTGATCCCACCCAACCCAGTCTTTATCTCAGCGACTGCGATTTCCGCACCTACGGCGCATTTGCCATCAATCCGCAGATAGCGAATACAAAAGTGACAAAGTACCAGCGGTTGAGCACTTCGTTTCTGGTTATGGATGGGTATGGGCATGCCTTCAGCCATCTGGGGTATACCGACGGATATTTGAGTGCCACCCGTTTCACCAGCAAGCTGTTCCACTGGTTCCGTCACCCCCGCCAGAGCGTCAATGTGCTGCATATGGATGGACACGTGAGCAATTATTCCATAACGCAGATCCCGCAGGGGTTCGGCTTGGGGTTTTACAGCGGCAAAAAATAAAAAATACCATTTATCGGTGACAAGTTCTCAATCCGCAGCTCCCGGCAAACCGCGCATTTGCAATATCCGGGTGGATTTAAGAAGAAAGATTCGTCAATGAAAAGATTCTTGATTGTGATTGCATTTCTCGCCATGTTGACAGGAGTCACCGCGGAAAATCCGGTGTGGGAGCTGGGGCATGCAGACGGTTCGGAGCGCGAATTCACGCCCTATTATTTCGCTTGGGAATATGGCGACGCTCCGGACATTCAGAAGTCTCCGGCGATGGACCACGCGACACATACGTTTCAGTATGAGATCACGGAGAACACGGCCATCCCGAGGCCGCCCGTCGTCAGCGGGCTGGCGACGGAATCGGCTCAGGCCTGGATGAAGGCCGATGAAATCGTGAGCGGCCTGAAACTGGTTTGGAACGAAACCGAATCCGGGAACCGCCGGTTGGACCTGAACCTGGTCAACTGGAGCAACCCGATGAAGGACAAAGCGGGGATCGAAGTCGATTTCCCCGGCGGCGGGAAAAAGCGTTTCAGCCTTCCCGACGGAGCCGGAAAGAAGGGAGAAGCGCTGAAATTCCATGCCGTTTTCCCGGTGAAGAGCGGGAAGAATTCCCTGACCATCCGGGTCATTTCGATGGCAAAGCATTACCGGTTGCAATTCGACAACATCGTCCTGTCCAAAACCGATGCCGCGCCGGATTCCCTGCCGGTCATCCTCAAAAGCAGTTTCAATGCGCCGGACGGCATCTATCACCCCGGCGACAAGGCGGAGCTCAATGTCCGGGCGTTCAACCTGCCCGGCGGCAAAGGGAACGTGCACTATGAACTCGAAGACGTTTATGGGAAAACACTGAAATCCGGCGCCATCGACCTGGTCGATTCCGCGGGGAAACTGGCCTTGCCTTCGGATAAACGGGGATATTTCAAGCTGAAATTCGGCGCCGGAACCCTTGCGTATGAAACCTCCTGCGTCGTGATCGAACCGGTGAAGGCCGAGGATGTTCCCGATTCCCGGTTCGGCGCGCACGCATTGAACGCGGACGGCTACCGCAATCGCAATTGGAGTGAGTATCAGGAGACGAAAATGCGGCGCGCGTTCCTCGCGGGCGTGAAATGGATTCGCCACCACTCCATGCACTGGTTCCTGCGCGAACCGGAAAAAGGGAAGTATGACTGGACTTATTTCGACGACCGTCTGGAACTGGCCGAAAAATACAAGATGAATTTCCTGTTGACCTTCGGCAGCGTTCCCGAATGGGCGTCGAGCTCCAGCGACAAAAAGATGACGGTCTGCGGGACCTATTTCTACCAGAATTCCCCTCCGAAAGAGTGGAAGGATTGGAGTGATTTCATTGAAACGGTTGTCTCCCGCTACAAGGGCCGGATCAAATGGTATGAACTTTGGAACGAGCCCGGCTTCACCTCGGCATTCTGGTGCAACGGTTCCGCAAAGGACTATGCGGCGCTGCTGAAGACCGGCTATGAGGCGGCGAAAAAGGCCGATCCGGATTGCGTGGTCGTTTCAGGCGCTCCCCTGACGGTCGATTTCATGGATGCGGTTGTGAAAGAGAACGGGGGGAAATTATACTCCGATGTCATGAGCTTGCACTACTTGGAAAACTCCGCACGTGAATCCGCAAGGCTTAAAAGCTGGAAAATGTTTATGAATCAGGTCGGCGGCGCCGACATTCCCATCGTCAACTCCGAGGAAATGGGCTGGATATCGGCAACGGGTGAGCTTGGCAAAGCCTCCTCCATGGTGAAAACTTATGTGCGCGAAGCGGCCGCCGGGATCGAGAAGACATTCGCCTTTGACCTCTTCTGCACCGGCAGTATCTTTCAAGCCTCCGCCTTCGACTATGCCGGAAACGTCCTGCCGATCTACGCCGCTTACCGGACGATGACGCATCGCCTCGAACATGCGAAATTCGTGGGGAACCTCTCCACCGCGGAGACCGAGGCCTATCTGTTCGACCGCCAGGGAACGCCGGTCGTGGTACTGTGGAGCGAAAAAGAGAAAGAGATGGAATTGCCTCTCGGCACGGCCAAGGTCGCGCAGGTTGACCTCGTGGACGTCGAGACGGTTTGCGGAACGGTTGACGGAACACTGACCGTAAAAGGCGGTGCGCTTCCGCAATTCGTCGAGGGCGGAGATCTTGCGATGCTGACGGAATATGCTCATCTCAGGCATGCTTTTCCGCAGAACCTCGTGATCAATCCCGGGAAGCGCATTGAGCGCAATCTTAATTTGAGTGATCGGGTTTCCGGCTTGAAACTGAATTTGCCGAATCAATGGAAGGGCGTGATCGACCGGACACGATTTTCCATCTCGGTTCCGGCAAACGTTTCCGGGGGAGTCTATGATATCGCCGCAACACTGTTGCTCGACGGCAAAGCGCTCAAAATTCCTGTCCTTGTTGAAGTCAATAGTGGCGTCGTCGGCGAAAATCTGGTTCCCAACGGGGATTTCAGCAAAGGTGCGGCTTATTTCTTCTCCCCGAAGGAAAAAACACGTTTTGAAGTGCTGAACGGAGCCGGGATCAATGGAAATGCCGCAAGAACAAAGGGCGCGGTGCATTTCGGTTGCACCGGAGCAATCAAGGTGCGTGCCGGAGAAAAATACGCCCTGATTGTCGAAGCCAAAGGCGAAGGCCGCTTCGGCGGAGTTTATTCGATCAGTGACAAGGATGGGAAAACGCTCTTTCCGCAGCGGCAGGGCATCAACTGCCTGAACAGCACGGTCGGCCCGGATTGGAAGACCTTCTGCGAAGAAATCGCGATTACCCAGCCGGAGGCGACGGAGCTGAAGTTTTCGCTGCTGGCCAACTACAGTGACAAAGAAGGTCGCGAGATTGATTTCAACCGCATCGCCATCGTCCGGCTGACCGATCAGTTTACGCTGGACAAAGTCGTATGGCAGGGCGTTTGCGCCAAAACTCCGGGAATGCCGCGGGACTGGAGCAAAATTCCGGCGATGACGGTGAATTCCGCCGATCGCGTCGTCAATTCGGGCAATCCCGAATGGAGCGGCAAAGACGACTTGAGCGCCTCGTGTCAATTGGCGATGGACGCCAATTCCCTCTATCTCCGCTTTGAGGTTGCCGATCATACTCGCAACCCGGTCGGCGGAGAGGTGGAGGAAGGCTGGAAGTACGACTCCGTGCAGTTTGCGATCGACCCGGCCATGGAGGGGAAGGACCGCACCGAAATCCTGATCGCCGAGGATAGCCGCGGCAAGGCGTTCGCCTGTAAATACTCCAACTTCTGGACCCCGGAACTGCCGGAGAACCTGACCCGCCGCGGCCTGATGCCCGATGTGAAAGTCAACGTGGAGAAAAGCGCCGGGAACACCGTTTATACCGTCATGGTGCCGCTGCGGGAGCTCTATCCGTTGTCGGCAAAGGCCGGGGAATTCGGCTTCTCGTGGCTGGTCAACGACAATGACGGCGCCGGACGCAAATACATCCAGTGGTCGAGCGGCATCGGGCCGAGCAAAACTCCCGCGCTGTTTGGCATGGTCAAATGTGAGACGATAAAATAATCGTCACCCTTGCAATCCGAACCCTCAGAGTGTACGTTTATTGCGTACATCGGGAGGGTTTGATGCGTTTTCAGCGGGAATCGGTTCTGCGGCTTCTGGTCTGGGCCGCCGTCGCGGGGTGGGGCGTCTCGCTCCTCGGCGTCTTTCTGCCCTGGAGCTGGATGGAGGTCGTGTTGCAGAATCTGGGCAAGGGGAGCGCTCCGGTCGGCGACCCGATGCTCCGTTACTGGCTTCGCATGGCGACGGCCTCCTGGAGCGTGATCGGCTTCCTCTTCCTCTGCTGCGCGCTTTATCCGAAGAAGTATGGCGCGATGCTTCCGCTGCTCGGCGGCGGCAGCGTTTTTGTCGGCATCGTCCTTTTGCTGAACGGCCTCGCGCTGTCGTTGCCGCCGTTTCCGTTCCTGGGCGACATCTCCTTCTGCCTCGGCGTCGGCGGCGGAATCCTTCTTCTTTCCCGCCGCCGCTGAACCGGGGGTTACTTCGCGTCGCCTTTGATCATCACCAGCATCATTTTGAAGGCGGTGACGGCGGCGAGCGCGTGCGGCACGTTGGCGGGCATCACGATGCTTTCGCCCGCCTTGAGGTGGTAGGGCTTGCCGCCGATGGTGATCTTCACCTCGCCGTCGAGCACGTTCACCAGCGCGTCGAACGGCGCGGCGTGTTCGCTCAATCCCTCGCCGTCGGCGAAGGCGAAGAGCGTCACCGTTCCGCCGCGGTTCTCGATGATGGTGCGGCTCACCACCGCGCCTTCCGCGTAGGCGACCAGCCCGGCGGGGCTGAATACTTCCGTCTTGCCGGTTTTGGACCCTTTCGAACCGCAGTCATGTTCCATGATCCGCCTCCTTGTCGCTGGTTGTCAGTTGAACAGCCGCGAGACGAAGTTCGGATTCGCGAACGCCGCCTCGTGCACCTTCGAATTGTAATAGCGCAGTTTCTCCGCCAGCTCCGGCGGAACCGGACGGGCCGGGCGCGCCATGTCATCGCGGTCGCCCGCCACGCACGCGCCAATGGTCCCGGTCGGATAGGTCGGCACGAAGATCCCGGCGTATCCCGCCGAGCGGAACACCCGGCGCGAAACCTTGAGCAGCCCCGCCACGATCTCCGGCAGCAGATAGGGCGACTCCGCCTGCGTGGCGATCACTCCGCCCGGACGCAGCGCCTTCTTCATGTCGCGGTAGAACTGCTCGCCGAAGAGCGGCGTCCCCGGGCCGCCCGGATCGGTCGAATCGACGATGATCACGTCGTAGTACCCCGCCTTGTCCTTGATGAATTCGCTGCCGTCGGCGATGTGGATCTTCACCCGCGGGTCGTCGAAGCCGCAGGCGATGGAGGGGAAGTACTTTTTCGAAACCTCGATCACCTCGGCGTCGATTTCGCAGATGTCCAGCACTTCGAGTTCCGGGTGTTTGCCCGCTTCGCGCAGCACGCCGCCGTCGCCGCCGCCGACCACCAGCAGCCGCTTCGGATTCTCGTGCGCGAAAAGCGGCACGTGGGTCAGCATTTCGTGATAGGCGAATTCGTCGAACTCGGTGAGCTGGATGATGCCGTCGAGCAGCAGCATCCGCCCCAGCTTCGCAGTCTGATAGACGTCGATCTTCTGAAAGTTCGACTGCCTGGAGCACAGCGTCTCCGTCACCTGAACCGTCATGCCGAAGCCGTTCATCGCCTCGGTCACCCAGAACTCGTTCATGGTTTCTCCGTTCGGTTTTCCTATTTTTCCACGTCGC
>Ga0209373_10004753_pt1 | contig 11548 bp, 16 predicted proteins | sample Higcelweek5metaG_FD_187173 | JGI IMG/M metagenome (GOLD analysis project Ga0209373, IMG submission 187173) | Freshwater pond sediment microbial communities from the University of Edinburgh, under environmental carbon perturbations - High... | ecosystem: Environmental > Aquatic > Freshwater >... | reverse complement strand
CGGCTTCACAAGAATGACGCCTTGGAAATTTATAAAGTGCGCATGCATTGTGATGCTACCAAAGGAAAATTCTTTCGAGTGATTTATGCCTATCATTTCGAAACCCAAACCATAGAACTGATTGAGTTTATTGAAATATATTTCAAGGGAAACAAGGCAAATGAAGACAAGGGGAGAATCAAGGAATACATTAGAAATGCATGTGAATAATAATTCGTTTCAAATTCCATGATGCACAAGTGGGAAAAGGCATATAAAGAAGACAAGTTTTCAATAAAAACGGACAAGCCTAGTTTGATTGTTGGGATGGTTGTCGACCGATTGAAAGCCGGGTCGCGAGTTCTTGATTTGGGATGCGGCGCCGGAAGGAATGCTATTTATTTGGCAGGAAGAGGTTTTCAAGTGGATGCTATTGACGTGGCGGATTTGGACTTTTTGTCTGACATTCTTCAAGAAATCAGAAAAAAGATCAATTTCAGGAAATGCCATGTCGCTGATGCTTTTGGTGGTGAAAAATATGGCCTTGTCATTGCAGCAAGGCTTTTCCAATATCTCAACTCTCATGAATTGAATGCGCTGTTCGGTTCTGCGTGGCAGTCGCTCGAAGACGACGGAATATTTGTTTCCAGCTATAATACGGAGGGAGGAATATTCGATCGGGATGATATCGAGGTGAATAAATATGCCTATCCGATCGAAGTGATTGAAAAGTTGCTGAATGATCATGGCTTTAAAAATATCAGCATCTCAAACGGAAGCAAGGAATCCAAATATGTTCCATATTCCGCAACGATAAAAACCTTTGATATCGTTGCTTATAAATAACAACTCAAATGAACAGCTTTGAACTAGCCGCGCGAGCGGTGATAATGAGAGAAGGGAAAATCCTTCTTTGTCGTCCAGTCGGAGAATCGTGGTATTTTTTTCCTGGCGGGCATGTTGAATTCGGCGAGAAGACGGAGGCGGGTTTGGTGCGGGAATTGAAAGAGGAGATGGATGTCGTGCCTGAGAAAATGTCGTTCATCGGTTTTGTCGAGAATCGTTTTGAAAGAGATGGGAAGAAACATCATGAGATGGATGTGATTTTCAAAGTCGATATCGGCGATCAGGAAATTGCAGTCTTGGAAGATCATATTGGATTCGAATGGATTAACATGGAATCAATCGAAGAATCAGAGATATTTCCGATTGCATTGAAGGATGCAGTTATCGGATGGATTAGTGATGGAAAGATCTTCTATGGAAGCGAGAAACTTTGATTATGCAGGCATCCGAATAACAATTTAAATTACCAACATCATGAAACAAATCGAACTTGAAAGGACATATCTGGCGAAATATATTCCTGAGGGGATATCGGAATGCGAAAGCAAAGAAGTTTTTGACCTATATATCCCTGCATCTGTTGTGCATCCGGTTTTGAGGCTTCGGAAAAGCGGCGATAAATTTGAGATAACGAAAAAGCAACCGATTTATGAAACAGATTCTTCGGAACAGACGGAAGATACCATCTTGCTTTCCGATTTGGAATTCGAAGCGCTTTCGAAAGTCGAAGGGAAGAAGGTGCGGAAGATTCGATATATGTATCCGCATGAAGGTCGGATCGCGGAAATCGATGTTTTTCAGGATGAGCTGGAAGGGTTGGTTGTTGTTGATTTCGAATTCGAGACTTCCGAAGAAAAAGATTCTTTCCAAATGCCGGATTTCTGCCTTGCCGATGTTACTCAGGAAGAATTCACTGCTGGAGGAATGCTTTGTGGTAAGAGCTATGCTAATATTGAGAATAGCCTGAGCCGTTTCGGATATCATAAGCCAATCCGAATCATCTGAATAATTTACTTCACATAAAGTATTCTATGTGAAGTGAATATAGCAAGCATGTTTGCTATATTTCAATAATAATATCAAAAAACTTACTTCACATAAAACGCATTATGTGAAGTAAACTCTATGTTTATGCAAACATTCACATGGTATCAAACACTTATCAAGCCTTCCTGGGCGCCGCCGAGCTGGGTTTTTGGTCCGGTTTGGAGCGTGCTATATGTCCTGATTGCCGTTTCCTTTTGGGCGGTTTTTCTCAATGCTTTTCGGAAAAGGATTCCGTGGAGCGTTGCGCTTCCTTTCGCTCTCAATTTGATTTTCAATTTCGCTTTCAGTCCGATCCAATTCGGGCTCCAGAATAATCTTCTGGCAGCTGTCGATATCCTGCTGGTGCTTGGGACTTTGGTTTGGGCGATGGTTGCGATATATCCCCGCATGAAGTGGGTGGCGCTTATCAATATCCCATATCTTTTGTGGGTGTCTTTTGCGACTGTTTTACAGCTGACGATAACATATCTAAATTTCTGATATTCAAATTTTTCATGAGCTATTTTGATAATGCCCCTTCTTTTCTCATTGCCTTCTTTCTCTTGGTCAATCTGACCGCCTTTCTCATCATGTTTTGGGACAAGAGCAAATCGAGGCGTCAGGGAGCGGAAAGGATTTCCGAGGGGATGTTGTTTTTCATGGCGGCCGTCTTCGGAAGCGTCGGGGTCTATGCCGGGATGTTCGCGTTCCGCCACAAGACCAGGAAATGGCATTTCTTGATCGGCATCCCGCTTCTCATGATCGAAAACGCCGCCACGCTTCTTCTTGTTTTTCAATATCTCTCCAAATGACCAAATACTATCTATATATCCTCGAATGTTCAGACAAGACGCTGTATACCGGGATCGCTACTGATGTCGCTCGGAGGGTCAGGGAGCATAACGATTCGCAAAAAGGGGCGAAATATACCGCTCGGCGCCGGCCAGTGAAGCTGGCGTTTTCAAAGGAGTTTGCGAGCAGGTCGGCGGCGCTCAAGGAGGAATGCCGCGTCAAGAAGTTGTCTAGAACCGAAAAGCTCTATATGATAGGGAATATGGATAATATTTGAACCGGAACTATTCATATATGGATATATCATCAGCAAAATTTGTGAAAGGGATCGTCGGGATCGACGATGCGCTTGAGCGCGAGTTCCCGCAGGTGGCTTTCATCGGGCGATCGAATGTCGGGAAGTCCAGCCTGATCAATTCCCTGACCGGACAGAAGAGCCTGGCTCGCTCCAGCTCCCAACCTGGGCGCACCAAAGAAATCAACCTGTTTTTGATAAACGATTCATATTTCTTTCTTGACCTTCCGGGATATGGCTATGCCAAGGATTCTTTGGCGGTCCGCGTCCAGTTGGAAAAGATCATCTTTGGATATCTTTTCGATGCGCCGTATGTCCAGAAAAAAGCGGTTTTGATCATCGATGCCAAGGTTGGCCCGAAAGGTCAGGATCTCGATATGCTTTCCATGCTGGAAGAGCATGGGAAAGACATATTGGTGGTTGCCAACAAAGTGGACAAAGTGAAGAAATCCGAATACAAGAAACAGATGGAAATAATCCAGGAACGGATCGGGGATCACCGGATCATCCCATATTCCTCGGAGAAAAAGATCGGCAGGCGCGAACTGCTGCATGAGATATTTGACAAGAGCTGAGATTGGGCATAGGATTTCCTATCCGTAGTTCTTAAGATCATAGGTCATATAAAGGGGGACGATATGGCTATATTAGAGCTGGTGACGCTGTCTTTTGATCCCATGGAGAGTGATCACCCGGAACTCAAAAAGATCGTCGTTGATCCGTTGGCGTGGATGCTCTGGCTTGCCATAAAACAAGGGCATGCGGCGTCGCAGCATTTCAATCGAAGGATTCTCCGTTGCGCAAGCGAGATAAGAGGGATAATGGACGGAGGAATTTTGGAGGTCAATATGATGTTTTGGCTTCTTGTGAACGCGGACCTTATCGGTCCGCAAGAGAAGCCGTTCGCCGAGGAGTTATTGGTTTTTATCCAAGAAGAAAAAAAAATTCAGTACAAAGTCGAAAAATAGCAAGGCATGCAGTGCTTTCGCCCAAAGGCCGTTGGAAACCCGACGGCCTTTTTTTAATGCTATAATGATATCAGCTAATAATTCACTTATATCTATGGAAAAGATAAAAGTCGAGCAGCACGGGTTCACGGCGTTCTCATGGTTTGCCGGTTGGCTGTTCACGATCGGGTTCTTGGGACTGCCTCTTGGGAAAGCGATCCTGGCAGTCATCCTCTGGCCGTATTATATCGGCATAGCCGTGAGCGCTGCTCTCGGGAAATAGGATATGAATAAAACACCCGTTGAGGGGTGTTTTATTGTTTCTGACAGAAGTTCCGGCCGGCTGCATCCCTACATTATGGAACGCCCCTGTATCAGGCGCACCACGATGACGATGAGCGCTACGACCAGCAGGATATGGATCAATCCACCGAACGTATGGGCGGTAATGAATCCGAGGAGCCAGAGGATCAGCAGGATGACGATTAGCGTCCACATATGTTTGAAGATTAAAAGTTAGCATTTTCAAAGGTCTCTCTGTCTATATTATATCATCGAAACTGTCTTGCTGCGAGGAAATATCCGCATGATATGAACCGGTGTTTATGTGGTATAATTCACGCATAGAGAAAATTTTTCCATATGAAAAACATACTTATCATAACCGCGCACCCTTCGAGTAGAGGATTTACTCATAAAATCGCTGCAACATTCAAGGGAGTGTCAGAAGCGAAGGGCGATTCGGTTGAAATTCTTGATCTATACAAGCCGGAAAACCGTCAGGAATTCCTCGCCTTTGAGAATATCAAGGAAATGCCGGAGGATCTCACGGTTTCTGAGATGCAAAAGAAAATCACTTGGGCGGATGAGCTGGTTTTCGTCTTCCCCCTTTGGTGGTATGGCGAGCCGGCGATCATGAAGAATTTCTGGGACAGGAATTTCACCGCACGCTATGCTTATCAGTATATCGACGGGAAGCCAGTCGGCCTTCTCAAAGGAAAAACCGGAAGGGTTTTCTTCACTTCGGACGGTCCTTGGTTCTATCAATGGCTGCTTCTCAATCCCGTGAAGCATATCTGGTGGCTGACACGTTTCCATATTTGCGGAATCAAGCTGGTATCATTCACAGTCTTCGGATCGATGTTCAATCGCGATGATGCCGCTCGGAAAAAATTGCTTTTTAAAGTGAAAAATATTGCAGAAGAATGAAGAAATCAGAAAGAATATAATAATATTGAAATAATAAGTAATATAAAAAAATGAAAAAAAGACTCATGTTTCTGGGCGCTGTTCTTGGGGCGACGGTCATTTTCTCCGGATGCGGTCAGAAGGTTGCGGACAAGGCTGCGGATGCGGAGGATCAAGCAGTAGAACAGAAGGCTGATGCGCCTGATCAGGACAACGATTCGCAATCCGAAGAGACCTCGCTCAAGGATCTCATGGCTCAAGGGAAAAACATGGAATGCACCTGGACGACGAAAGACGAGAAAGGGAATGATGTGTCAGGAACAGTGGATATATCCGGACAGAAATTCAAGATGACAATGATGATGAGCAACCCGGACAAAACAGGCACATCGAATTCATATACCCTGAGCGACGGAACGTGGACATATGTCTGGAGCGACATGATGAAGGGAACAGGGATGAAAATAAAAACTTCGGATGCGGAGAAAGCAGGAAAGGACATCCAGGCGAGCAATCCAGGAGAGGCGCAAGGAAATGCTCCTGCTGCTCCTGGACCGCAAAACAATTGGCAGAAAAACTATGAATACGACTGCGATCCATGGGAAGCGACAGATAGCGTTTTCTCTGTTCCGTCCGACATTGATTTCACTGATATGTCGAATGTCATGAAAGGATTGAAAAATATGCCGGCTGCTCCGAATATGCCTATTCCTAATTAAGAAAAAATAAGCTATCATACGTGAGTAAATAAAAATAACAACAAAAATTTATGAAAGATCAAGTTTATGGTTATTTCATGCCGATGGTGAACCTTATGGGTTCAGGCAGCGCCAAGAAAATCGGCGAGCAAATGGCGATCACTGGGAAGAAGAAGGCTTTTATCGTGACTGACAAGGGGCTCATGCAATCCGGCATTCCGGAAACCATAAAGAAATATATCGAAGAGGCAGGGTTTCATGCTGTAATCTGGGACAAGGTCTGTCCCAATCCGACCGACAAGATAGTCCACCTCGGGCTTGAGGCATATCGGGAAAACAGATGCGACATGATCATCTCCGTCGGCGGGGGAAGCCCGCATGACTGCGCCAAGGGAATCAAGCTGGTCGCTGACAACGGCGGGAAAATAAACGACTATGAAGGCGTGGACAAATCGACCAATTCGCCGACCCCGCTTTTCGCAGTCAACACGACAGCCGGAACGGCAAGCGAAATGACGCGCTTTTGCATCATCACTGACACCAAGAGGAAGGTGAAAATGGCGATCGTCGATTGGAGAACTACCCCGACAGTTTCTTTCAATGATCCGGAACTGATGGTCGCGATGCCGAGAAGCCTCACAGCGGCGACCGGAATGGACGCGCTCACGCATGCGATTGAAGCTTATGTTTCGACGATCGCGACTCCTCTCACGGATAGCGCTGCACTCAAGGCCATCGAGCTTATTTCCGTATGGCTTCGTCCGGCGGTGGCTAACGGAAGCGACATGGAAGCGCGCGATCAGATGGCCTATGCGGAGTTTTTGGCCGGCATGGCTTTCAACAATGCGTCCCTTGGATATGTCCATGCTATGGCGCATCAGCTTGGCGGGATGTATGACCTCCCGCATGGAGTGTGCAATGCCATCCTTCTTCCTTATGTTTCCGAATTCAACATCCTTTCAAAAACCGAGCGTTTCGCAGACATCGCTGCGGCGCTGGGAGAATCGACAGATGACTGCATATCGGTCCATGAAGCGGCTGAGAGGGCGATCGAAGCTATCAAGAAACTTTCAAGCGACATCGATATCCCGGCTAATCTGAAAATATTGGGAGTTAAGGAAAAGGATCTGAAAACTATGGCGACCAACGCCATGAAAGACGCTTGCTCATTCACCAACCCGAGATCCGCAACGCTTGAGGACATTGTCGATATATATAGGCAAGCCCTTCTTGGAGAAGAATAGGCTCGCATAAAAAGAACAGCGAAAATCTGAAAATCCGCGAAATATCCTTTCGCGGATTTTTTTGGTTTCCATATTCAAGAATGGATTATTGTTCCTCCTTGATTTTATCATTATTTTGGCTTATACTAGCCACATAAGGAGATTACACATGTTTATGGACAGAATCAGTCAAACTTCCTTACCTTTTCAGATCGTATTTGCTTCATTGGTGCTGTATTTTACCAGTATTCACAGTTATATTTTGTTCCATTCTTTAGTGGAAGTGTCCACTTCCGTGGTGGCTTTCGGAATATTCGTCATCGCTTGGGCTTCCCGGAAATATGTAAGCAATAATTTCCTTTTGATAATCGGCGTCGGATATTTATTTGTCGGGGGTTTCGATCTTCTTCATATGTTGAGCTATCAAGGGATGGGGGTCTTCGACATTCATGATCCGAACGTTGCGACCCAGCTTTGGATCGCTGCCAGATATTCGGAAGCTGCATCATTCATTGCAGCTTTCTTTTTTTTCAGCGACAAGAAACAGCCAAAGATCCAAGAAAACATGATCAAGGTCATTCTTTCCTTCGCGGTCGTGTTTTTTGCTGTTCTGGCGTCCATATTCTATTGGAGGAATTTTCCAGTGGCATATGATGCCGTATCTGGTCTGACCGGATTCAAGAAAGCGAGCGAATATCTGATCTCTTTTCTTTTCCTGGTATCGATTGTCCTTCTTTACAGGAAGAGAAGGTTGTTCGATCGCGAAATAGCAGGTCTCCTTTTTTTGGCGCTCGTCATGAAGATAGTCTCCGAACTATTTTTCACTGAATATGTTGGAGTGTTCGATTTTTCGAACATGCTCGGACATCTTTTCAAATTCATTTCCTTCATCCTGCTCTATAAAGCCGTTCTGGAAGGCGGACTCATGAAGCCGTACAGGTTCATGTTCATGGATCTCAAAAGAAGCGAAGAGACTCTCAGGACGAGCCAGGCAAGATGCCAAGCCATTTTGGAAAATCACACGGAACTCCTTTGCCGTTTCAAGCCGGGAGGGGAACTGACTTTCGTCAATTCAGCCTATTGTAGATATTTCGGAAAAAGCGAAGACGAGCTTATCGGGCATGATTTTGCGCCAATTCCCCATGATGAAGACAAGGCAGAAATGGAAGCGTGCATAAGTTCCATAACCATCGCTGTTCCTGTTTGCGAGCTGGAATATAGGATAGTTTTGCCGAGCGGTGAGATCCGCTGGCACAGGTGGAACCTCAGCGGCATCTTCAACAGGTTCGGTCGGATAGTCGAATACCAATCATTGAGGCAGGACATAACCGAGAAAAAGCGGGCAGAAGAAGAGATCGCCAAGATCCAATCCGAAAAGACGAAGAATATGGAAAACCAATTGGTCAAGTCATATGAATACCTGGGCACAGTCAATAGGCGGATGTCGCTTCTTCTGGATATCGAAGCCCACTCAATGGAAGTCAGCAAGAAGAACAAACAGAAGATCGTGAACTATATCCTGAATTCAGCGCTGAGCTTGTCACAAGCCAGGCTGGGTCTTTTGTATCGATACAGCAAAGAAAATGATTTTCAACTGGTTTCCAAAGGCGGCTCTCTGGAGAAAAGCGATCGGGTTGCGCAATCTATCATTGCCGAACAGGTTCCTTTTCTGAACGATCTCATAAAAGGAAAGAAACGCATAAGCGGTCCATATTCCATGTTCGAATTCGGCCAATTCCTCGAAGGTCACCCCATGGATTATATCGTCTGCATTCCTTTCCTGGAAAAAAAGGAATGCATAGGATTTATCTTTCTCGGTTTTGAAAATATGAAAAGCATGGATGCTCAAGAATTGGAATTTTTGGACGTATTTGCTCTGTATGTCTCTCATGCGCTTTCTCGTGCCGGAGTCTTCGGTTCATGAAACCGGATTGATTTAATCTTGAAGATATGGCAGAATTACAGACATAGTTATCATATTTTCATCTAGCATGTTTTTTAGGAAAAATAAGGAACAAAAAAAAGAAGAACCGGCTTCCAAAGACACGGAACTGCTGGAAAAAAAACCGGTCGTCTTAGAGATTCCGAAAAAATCCATCTGGATGAAATTCGTATGGATCCTTCTTGCTGCGCCGATGCTTCTCTATCTCAACTTCGCTCTTATTCATCTGACCAAGTTCGAAACGGCTGATGAATCGCTTTGGTATTCCCAGGGACGCATCCAGAAATATTGGCGCGCGATAGACGAGCGCAATTGGAAGAATACCCGCGTCAATGACAAGCCTGGAGTGACGCTTGCCATAATATCCGGCCTTGCCAGATATTGGGAAAAAGAAGCTCCTCCGGAAGTGGAAGAAAGGAATAGGAAATTCCAGTTTTTCCCGGTGAGGCAAATAGAAGAGGCGCATTTCAACTACCGGATTCCGATTGTCTTGTTCAACGGCATAATGGCGCTCTATTTCTTCTGGATAATAAGGCGGCTCACGAAAAACGAATGGGCGGCTCTTTTCTCTTCCACGCTCATCCTCCTCAATCCGATACTCCTTGGAATATCCCAGATAATCAACCCTGATTCGCTGTTCTGGACTTTTTCATTGGCCATCCTTCTCACTTTCCTGGCATTTCTCGAATCAGGAAGTGTCATTCTTGCGATCCTAAGCATTTTGATCATGGGGATGACTCTTGCCAGCAAATATGTCGGAGTCATCTTTTTCCCATTTCTTCTTGTGGCGCTTTTCGCGCATGCCATGTATTGCATCCCGGATTGGGTGGAGCGGGGAGAGAAGGTGTGGAAAAAAATGCTCTGGAGAGGCCTTGCCTATCCGGCCACAGTTTGGGGCGGCATAGGCGTTTTCGCTCTTCTCATGCCGGCTGCTATAGTCAAGACCAAATATCTGACAAGCGGGACATATAAGTCACATGGCATGTATGAGATATTCAAGCTATGCATGCTGATAGATGCTCTCATCGTCCTTGATGCTTTGGTTTTCAAGAGCAAGGGCATGATTTTCATCGCGAAATATATCAAATACCTGAGGATCGCGATCGTGAAGCTGCTATTTCTCTTCATGGCAGGGCTCGTCGTCCTGGTCGGAGTCGATTGGATGATGAAGCTCGACCTCTTCCAGATATTCGATATGCCTTTCGAAGGTGGGAAGCTTCTGGCTTTCAGGGTTTTGCCGCCATACAAGCAGTTCCTGCTGGAAGCGCGGCCGTTCGTTTTTTCTCAGACGCCACTGGTCATCTTGACCCTTGTTGGTTTTTGGCTTCTTGGTATTTTCAAGAAATGGAAAAGCGAATGGATCATTGCTGTCATGACAGTTTTCGTTCCGATATTTTTCTTGGCTACTATGGAACAGGGGCTTCTCATTCATGTGCGCTACAGTATCGTTCTTTTCCCTATCGCTTCGGTGATCGCCGGGATCGCGCTGGCGGAATTCTTCGATTGGGGGTTCTTGAAAATAGTTCCCAAAATGATCATCTTCGTCATGCTGGTGGCTCTCGGGTCGTCATACCTTCTCAGCATCCAGCCTTTCTATTTCAACTACACCAGCCCGTTTTTGCCGAAAGAATATTCGATCGTCGATGGCTGGGGATATGGCGGATATGAGGCGGCGGAATTCTTGAATAGCGTTTCCAATTCCAACACGGCAAGAGTCCTTTCCGACTATGACGGAGTGTGCCAGTTCTATAAAGGTCCCTGTATCGGATATTCCGACAAGTTGAAGCCGAGCATGCGGTCGAGATGGAATGCCAGGAAATATGATTATGTAGTGATAAGCGCCAAGGGATCGGACAGGTTCGGCTTTTCGGACAGCTTTCCGGGGTTTCAGGATCAGAAGCCGATATGGGAGATGGAAATCGACGGGAGACCGAACAATTTCTTGAGGATAATATCATCCGCGGACTACAAGATTCCCGATTCCCCGCAAGTCGACGAGCTGGCTGTTCCTTCGGATGAGTCCATAGATGACAAAAACAGCACTGACAATCCGGATTCAGAAGCGGCGGACGATGAATCGGTTCCCGACGTCGAAAGCGACTAGGCTATTGATTTTTCCAGCAAAAGTGCTAGCATGCAGCCAGGTTTCAGTACACTATATAACCATGGAGGCGCATATGTGCGGGGACGGATGCGTGGAAGTTGTCCCTCAACAGGCAACGTTGACGATCGGGGTGTTTGATCCTGAATTTTCAGAGGGGAGTTGGTCTTGTCCGGACGTTTGTCCTGACAGAACCGGAGACTGTCCTGAAGTATGCGAGACTGGAATCGGTGCTTGCAGCCGGCTTACTGTTCTTGGGGTGTTTTCTGATGAGCCCAAATAGGATTATTTCCAGCACGTGTTGCAGCAGCGGCGCGAAGAACATTGTTCTTTGCGCCGCTTTTTCATTTGCCAAAAAACGATTTGCAATATAGAGTGGGTGAATGGAAAAGGAACAGCTATATCCCATGAGGATAAACAAATATCTGGCGCACAAGAACATCGTCAGCCGAAGGGAAGCCGATAGGCTTATTGAAAGCGGAAAGGTTTTCATAAACGGGCAACGGGCCAA
>Ga0209373_10004751_pt1 | contig 11551 bp, 8 predicted proteins | sample Higcelweek5metaG_FD_187173 | JGI IMG/M metagenome (GOLD analysis project Ga0209373, IMG submission 187173) | Freshwater pond sediment microbial communities from the University of Edinburgh, under environmental carbon perturbations - High... | ecosystem: Environmental > Aquatic > Freshwater >... | reverse complement strand
CGTGCAGTTCCGGGTCAATCCCCAGCGCCACCAGGGACTGCAGGTACAGATCCTGGATATTGGCCGGCGACGGCTTCATGATCACCTGGAACTGGTAATAATGCTGCAGCCGGTTGGGGTTTTCACCATAGCGCCCATCCTTGGGACGGCGGGACGGCTGCACATAGGCGGCGTTCCAGGCATCGGGGCCCAAGGCCCGCAGCGTGGTGGCCGGGTGGAACGTTCCCGCCCCCACTTCCATGTCATAGGGCTGCAGAATGGTGCAGCCTTGCGCTGCCCAAAAATTCTGCAAGGTCAGAATGACACCCTGGAAGGAGAGGGGCTGTTTGCCCGATGCGTTGGCCGCCATAGTTCCTGGATTTCTATACTTACGTTGCGGTGCGCCACCTTAGTCGGGCCATCCGGCCAAATCAAGGCAGCCCACCGGTTACTATCTGTGCGGGGAATGCAGGGCTGGACCTTTTCCAGCTCGCTGGAACAGGTCCAGCTCCATTCGCTTCCTCAAGCGCCGGCGTCGCATCCGCGACTTGGCTTTACGCGCCATGAGGCGCGCGGCGGCGGTCGCCGCCGGAGCGGCTTGCCGATAATGGCAAACCGCTCAAAGCGGCATTTTGTTGCGCAGGCGAACAGCCCGCCGCCCGGCACCGTCAGTGATCGGAGCCTTGCAGGATCTGCCGGCGCATGCCGGTTTCATAATCCAGCCCGGCGCGGGTGATGACCACGCTGACCGGGAAGCTGCCCACGATCAGGCCCTTGCGTTCCAGCACGGCCCACGGGGCCGGGTTGCGCAGGCCCGTGGCATCCTGGGCGAATACCTGCCAGGGGCCGAGATGGATATGGTTGCCATGGGCGGTAAAGGGCAGTTCCAGCACCTCAATCGCGCCATCGCCGATGGGGCGGGCAATTTCCTCGAACTCCGCCAGCGCCTGGAACAGGGTCAGGGTCTTCAACTGCAAGGGGTTGAGGTTCAGCGGGTTCTTCTTGGGCGCGGCCATGCGGGCGGGCTCTCTGTTTGACGGGACCGATATTCCGGTTCCGTTTGAAGCCCGTTTGCGCGGCAGCGTCAAGCCTTGCCATGGCGGGCCGGCGGCAGGGCCGATCAGCGGTTACGGGAAGGCTGAATTGGTATATGACAGCGCAATGCCTTGACGGTACGGGTTACCCATGTCGCGCTATCTCGCCCCCCTGCTGATCACGCTGGCGCTTGCCGCGCCTGCCGCGCATGCGGATATGAAGGAGGGGCGGGCGGCCTTTGCCGCCGGTAAATATGATGTGGCCTTCAAGGAATTCGTGACGGCGGGCGACAAGGGCGACCTGACGGCTTTGTATCTGGCCGCCGAGATGCAGTTGCAGGGGCGCGGCGCGCCCAAGGATGCCAAGGCGGCCCTTTCCCTGATGCAGCGGGCGGCAAGCGGTGGCCATGTGGCGGCGATGAGCGCGCTTGGCGCCATCCACGCCTATGGCCAGGATGTGCCCGCCGATTATGCCCAGGCCCTGCGCTGGCTGCGTCCGGCGGCAGAGGCCGATGACATGCATGCCCAGAATAATCTGGCCACGCTGCTCTATTTCGGGCTGGGGACGGAGAAGGATATTGTCGCGGCCCTGTACTGGGCGCGGCGAGCGGCGGCGAAGAATCTGGTGGCGGCGGTGAAACTGTCGTCGGAGATCGCAGCGGCGGCCACGCCCGAACAGGCATCCGCCGCCAATGCCATGCTGACCAACCGGCAGATGCCCAAGCCGCCGAGGGCGCAGGCGATGATGCCCGTGTCCCGGACGCAAAGCGCCCCCACCGCCCCACCCCCGCCGGCGGTGCCCGTTGCGGTCGCTGATGCGCCGGTGGTGGAAGAGCCCCCTGTGGCAGAAGCGCCCCCGCCGCCGCCCCCGCCGCCGGTGGAGCGGGCGGTGGTCGTGCCAGCCCCGCCGCCCCCAGCCCCTGCCACGGCCCCACCCATGGCGGTGGCAGGCCAGGATTGGGCGGTGCAGGTGGGTTCCCTGCCCAGCCGGGAGGAGGCGGAAAAGCACTGGGCTGGCCTGAACAAGCGCCATGCCGACCTGCTGGCCGGTCGCAAGCCCGTGCTGCGCGATGCCGATGTGCCGGGCAAGGGCCTCTACACCCGCGTGCTGCTGGACGGCTTTGACAAGGCCGGTGCCGGGGCCTTTTGCACCAAGCTGAAGGCGGCGGGGGTGGATTGCCTCACCCGCCGCCTGGGGGCTGGGTGATCAGCCTTTGATTGGGCGCGGCGGCATGCGGTCGGCCAGCATGATCAGGAAAAAGGCGAACAGCATGCCGCAGAGCAGCCAGGTCTGCCATGCCCCATAGGCAAAGCACTGGGCGATGATGCAGGTGGCGTAAAGGGCCAGGGCCACGGCGCGGGTATCGGCGGCACGCAGCCTTGCCAGCAGCGGCAGGATGGACAGCATCAGCCAGCCGGTCAGCACCGCCCCGATCCAGCCCAGTTCCAGCCGGACCTGCACGAAGAAATTATGCGGATGCAGCGGCAACTTCCGCCAACCCAGGGTGCCGATGAACCCGTCATTGCCGCCGGGGATGGCGCGTGAACTGTCCAGCCCGAAGCCCTGCCAGGGGCGCTGGGGCATATGCTCGGCGGCGAAATTCCAGATCATGATGCGATGCTGGAAACTTTCCGGCATCCAAGGGGCATGGGCCAGCCCGGCATTGAACATCCATTGCGCAATGTCGGCGCAGAAAGCCAGCCCGGCAAGGATGGCAACCCCGGTCAGGATCGCGGTCAGGCGCGGGAAGTACCAGGCCAGAACGATCAGCGGGATCATGGCCAGCAGGGCGGCTGCCGCCGACTGGCTGGTACTGACACCCACCAGCATCAGCACGCCCAGCATCCAGGCCAGCGCCTGCCAGCCCTTGCCCAGCCGCCACAGCATCAGTGCCATCGGCCCCGCCGCAAACGCCACCAGCAGGGCCGAGCGGTTGACCGGGCGCACCAGATCAACCGGCAGCTTGGGCTCGCTGAACAGGCGCTGGATCGGCTGGTCGAACAGGATTTCCACCGCCAGCAGGGCAATCCCCACCAGGGCCGCCGGGATCAGCCAGCGGGCGATCCGCTGCGCCGTTTCAGCCGGCAACAGGGTGGTCAGCGCCGGGAACAGCAGGAAACCGGGCAGGAATTCATAAAAAAAGGTGATGGTCAGGGCGCGGCCATCTTTGGGGGCCAGCGACCAGGATGTGCTGATCAGACCATAGAGGATAAAGGCGAAAAGGGGCAGCAGTACCGACCAAGGCAGCGGCGGCAGACGCCGTTCCCGCCCGAGGAACAGGCCGCCGCCGATGACGGCCAGCAGCAGATATCCAGGGGCGGCACCCAATGCCGCCAGAGGCAACAAGGCCCCCAGCATCAAGATACTGACGAACAGAATCAGGATGCCGAACGGTCCGAAGGGGGCGGGGTTGGCACCGGTGGTACCGGTCTGCTGCATGATGGTCTATCCGCATCGTCGATCGAGGAGTGATGCGGCCCGCAAAGCACCCCTGGGCCACGTCCCCTTCATAAACGCGCCGCCGCCTGAAACCAAGCATGGCACATCTTGTCGCCCCTAGGCGGGGGTGGGGGGACGTGACTATATGGTCTGGCAACCATTGTTCCTTATCAACCGCCACCGGTTCCGCCCATGCCCAGCCCCGTTGACCTGATCGCCCTTCCCTCCCGCACCGTCATCGCCGTCGGCGGGGCCGACCGGATCAATTTTCTGCAAGGGCTGGTCAGCAATGATGTCACCAAGCTGGCACCGGGCGGTGCCGTCTGGGCGGCACTGCTGACGGCGCAGGGCAAGTTCCTGCATGAGTTCTTCGTTATCGCGGATGGCGAAAGGCTGCTGCTGGACTGCGAGGCGGCACGCAAGGATGACCTGCTGCGCCGGCTGAAAATGTTCAAGCTGCGGTCCAAGGTGGAACTGGCCGACCTGTCGGGGGAACTGGCCGTGTTTGCCCATCTGGGCGATGCGGCGGGGGCGGAAGCGGCGGGAATCGCCTTTGCCGATCCGCGTCATCCTGGTATCGGCAGCCGCCTGCCGCTTCCCGCCTTCACCCCGGCCACAGGGAACTTCGCCGATTGGGACCGGGCGCGGCTGGCCCTGGGCCTGCCCGATGGCAGCCGCGATCTGGTGGTGGAAAAATCCGTTCTGCTGGAAAGCGGCTTTGATGAGTTGCATGGCGTGGCCTGGGACAAGGGCTGCTATGTCGGCCAGGAACTGACCGCGCGCACCAAATATCGCGGGCTGGTGAAAAAGCGGCTGGTGCCGGTGGTCGTGGCTGGGCCGCTGCCGGAACCCGGCACCCCGATCCTGCGCGGGGAGCAGGAGGTGGGGGAGATTCGCAGCGGCTGCGACGGCATGGCGCTGGCCCTGCTGCGGCTGGAAGCCATCCGGGAGGCCGGGCCGCTGACCGCCGGGGAGGCATCGCTGAGCGTGCAATTGCCCGATTGGGCCGGCTTCGCGGTGGCTTGAACAAACCTGTTCACAAGAAAGGGTGAACCCGCCACAAGAATTGGTTAGTCTCTGCGCGATCAACGCAATATCCGGGGCACGGGGGCTGGCATGAACGAGCGGGGCACGGGATCGCGGCAATCGTCGCTGCGCGGCGCCGCGATGGCCATCTCGCTGGGCGCCATCCTGCTGGTGGGCGGGCTGACGGCGGGTGCGGCCTATGAATTGGCGCAATATTCCGTCGATGCGGCGGCCCTGGAAACACCAGGTGATGCCCTGGCCAAGAACCGGCTTTTGGCCGATTTCCAGGCCCGCATGGGGCATGGTGGCTATCTGGGGGCCCTTGCCCAGTTCGCCGAAACCGGCAATGCCGATGCCCGCACCGACATGCGCGCCAGCCTGGAAGGGGCCGATCAGGCCCTGCGGGGCCTTCAGGGCAAGCGGCTGACGGCGCAGGAACTGGAACTGGCGACCGATCTGAAGCGGCTGGTGGATAGTGCGCGGCGCAGCCTGGACGCCGCCAATGGCGGCCCGGCGGCCCTGGGCCAGACCACGCCCTTGATCCTGACCACCCGTTACGCCGCCCTGGCCGACCGTATCGACGCGCGCGGGCGCAGCTTGCAGACGCTGGAGGTCGCCCGGCTGGGGGAAACGGCGCAGCGCGGCCTGTGGCTGGGGGTGGCGGCAGTGCTGACGCTGGCCGCCACGCTGGTGGCCTTCCTGATCCTGCTGGCCGTGCGGGTGCAGCGCCCCTTGCGGGAACTGGCCGGCGCGGTGGATCAGGTGGCGCGCGGCGACTGGCGCGCCCCCATCTGGGGCATGGACCGGGGTGATGAGTTCGGCCAATTGGCCCGGTCGCTGGATGGGTTCCGCAAACAGGCGCAGGAAATCCCCGATATCTCCGTGGCGACGGAGGATGGACGCCTGCGCCTGAAGTTCGAGGGCGAGTATGCCGACCTGTTCGAGGCGCTGACGGCCCGGCTGCGCGGGGCCGGCGGCACGCTGGCCGTGCTGGGCCAGGATGTCGGGCGCATCGTTGGCGATACCAAGCAGCAATTGACCGAGACGTTGGGCCAGGTGAACCAGCTCTGCGGGGCCGCCGTGCGCACGGTGAGCGAGAGCAACCGTGAAATCCGCCAGGCGACGGAGATTCTGGCCCATGCTGTGGCCCAGGTGAAGGCGTTCGATGCCGATGCCGGGGCGGGCGGGCTGGATGCGGTGATCGAGGCGATGCGCAACCATGCCGACGCCCTGGCCGCCACGCTGAGCCGCACGGAAGAAGCGGTGAGCCAGACACTGGATACCCTGTCCTTCACCGATGGCGACATGCGCCATGCCAGCGGCGAGGCGCGGGAGGCAGCGCATACCCTGTCGCTGACCATGGCGGAAACCCAGGCCAGCCTGCTGTCGGCGGTGAAGATCCTGCGCGCGTCCGGCGATCTGCTGGCCAATACCGCCGACCAGACGGGCAGCCGCCTGCTGCGCGCGGCGGAAGCGATGGAGGACGGGGAAAAGGCCATGGTGGCGGCACTCGGCGGCGCCACCATGCGCCTGGACGACGCCACCGCCCAGGCCAGCGCCCGGCTGGAGGATGCGGGCATGCAGGTGACCCGCGCCGCCGACCTGCTGGACGATCGTTCGTCGGATATCGGCAGCCGGCTGGAAAACGTCCTGGAATCGATGCAGGAGGCGCGCACCACCCTGCAACTGTCGGCGGAGGTCGCCGAGCGCAAGATGGAACCGCTGGCCGACGAGTTCACCGATATCCGCAACCGCTTCGGCGACATGATGGGCGATATTGGCGACCGGGCCGAAACCATGGCCCGGGCCGTGGAAGCCCTGCGCAAGACCAGCGACGACCTGAAGATGGAGTTCGAGCGCCGTCGGGTGGAGCCGGGCCAGCACGAGGCCATTGCCGACCTGCTGACGCGCCTGCGCGGCAGCGCCACCCAGATTGCCGGGCGCGTGGGGGAGATCGGGGAGACGGCGCAACGGCTGGCCCAGAGCCTGACCGGCGGGGTGGATGATGCCACCGCCCGCCTGCGCGACGTGGCGGGCGACCTGCGCGCCGAAACCCGCGCCCTGTCGGCGGAGGCCCATCAGGCCGCCACCGGCCTGACCCGCGCCGTCAGCCAGCAGGAACGCATGGTGGAAGACCTGAAGGCACTGACGGCGGAACTGGATGCCCAGCGCGACAAGGATAATACGCCCCAGGCACTGATCGACCTGACATCCGGCCTGCGCGCCGCCATCGACGCCGTGCATGCGCTGATCGCCAGCGCCGACAACCGGGAAAAGACAGCGGTGGATACCGCCGTGGGGCTGGTGGCGGAATTGCGCAACCGGATCGAGGCGGTGGAAGGCATGACCGGCGGCCTGCATGCGGCCAGTGACGCGTTGCACGCGCTCGCCGCCTCTGACAATGCCGGGCGCGACCGGGAGAATGCCGACCTGCTGGCCATCGCCGAGGCGTTGAAGGCGCGGCTGGACAGTATCGATCGGTTGGGCGACCGGTTGGATGGCACGACGGACAGCGTGCGCGTGCTGCTGGACGATACCCGCCAGCGGGAGCGGACCGACCTGTCCATCGTATCGGAACTGACCCAGAACCTGCGGGAACGGGTGCTGCGGCTGGACGGCTTGTCGGTGGACCTGTCGCGGGCCATCGACATGCTGCGCTCCTCCTCCCGCCAGAACGAGACAAGCAGCGCCAATGCCGCCCGCGATCTTTCCGCCCGGCTGGCCCATATCGCCGACCAGTTGAAGGGGGCCGCCAGCGGCCTGTGACCGAAAGGGGCTGAGATCGCCCCCTATTGGTCACAACACGGATCGGGGCCGTTTGCCCTCTGTCCCCGTTGTTTCTGCATGGACACGGCAGCGACGCCGTTCCAAGAAACAACCGACAGAGGAATACGACCATGCGTAAGCATATGATCGGCGCCGCTTCGGCCATCGCTCTGCTTTGTTCCGGTGCCGCCTTTGCGCAGGCCCAGACCACCGGCCCCGGCACCACGCCGACGGCGCCTGGTGACACCAGCACCGAATCGGCCCGCCCTGCGGATACCATCAGCGGCGAGATGCAACGCCAGAAGCAGACCGACGGCGTAACGGGTACCCGCGCTTCCGCTGAGGCTCTGATGGGCCGAACGGTTGTCGGGTCCGATGGCAAGGAACTGGGCGAGGTGAAGGATGTGATCCTGGATGCCAACAGCGGCAGCGCCAAGCAGGTGATCATATCCAGCGGCGGCTTCCTGGGCATTGGCGATAAGGACATCGCCGTGAATTTTGATGATGCCCAGGTGCTGGCCGGCAATGATCAGGTGAAGGTGAACAACCTGACCCAGGCCCAGGTGGAACGGTTGGAGGGCTATGAATATGATCGCAACACGGTTTCGCTGAGCCGTGGCGGTGCCCAGCAGACCCCCAATGCCGGTTCTGCCGGACAATAATAATACCAATCTGCCTTGATCGTGACCGATCAAGGCAGATTTTTTTGTTCCCTCAATCGCCGGGCGGGCGCATCCGCGCCCTTGGCTCGACGGCGCACGAGCGCCGGGCCGGTGGTCGCCGGCCTCCAACCCGCCTAAAGCTCTAGCTTCAGGCGGGTTTGGATTGTGCTCCTGCCTTGCCGCTGTCGGGCCAGTCGGTAATGTCAAAATAGAGCCGGACCTTTTGGCCGAAACCATTCGCCAGGGTCAGCACGCCATAGTGTTTACCATCCTTTTCAAGCTGGCTTTGGTTTTCCCGCAGCCAGCCGGGGAACAGGGCGCTGGCTGTGGCATATTCCATCGGTGCGCTCTGCCGGGTGGACTTGATGCTGTTTTTGAAGCGGATGGCGCTGTCGATATCGTCCCCGCTGCCGGTGCCTGCGGGGATCACGCCATCCTGCCGCATGGCTTCCAGCTGTTTGGCATAGGCGGCGCGGGCGTCCCCCTGGCCGGCGCGTCGGGCAATGTTGAACCAATAGGGGGCCTGTTGCAGCTTGCCCCTGCCCAGGGGCAGAAAGCCGGGGGCGGGGATCAGATCGGTGGCAATCAGCCCCAGCACGAAGGCGCTGTCGCCATAGCCCTGAAGCGCAAGCGGCATCAGTAAATCCGCCGCCTTGCCCTCGTCCACCGGCACGCCGGTGCCGCGCAGATACATCACGCCGATGCGGTGGTGGGCGCTGGGGCTGCCGCGTTCGGCGGCCTGTTGGAACAGGGCCAGGGCGCGGGCATAATCCTTTTCCACCCCTTCACCACGCAGATAGCGCAGGCCCTCTGCCAGCGTCTGGGCGGTTTCCGCCGGTTCCGTTGGCGGGGTGATGGGGCCGGTTTCCGGCACCCTGGCAATGACAGCCGGGTTCACCATCACCACTGGCCTTTGCGGTGGCGCCGCCGGCTGCCGCTGGCTGGAACAGGCCCCCAGCAGCAGGATGGCCAGGCAGAGGGCGGCAAGGGCGGGTAGCAGGCGGCGAGGCGGCATGGGCACATCCGGCGCAAAATCGGGCCCGACCATGATCCGGTTGTCCATCCCGCCTGTCAAACCGCCCTAATGGATAGGCATTCCGTCAGGTCTTGCGCAGATCGGTATAGGTGCGGATGAAGGGGGTGGCATCGCGGATATCCTGCACCCCCAGTCCCCGCAATGTCTGGGTCATTGCCGTCACATACTCGCTGGCAATGATGAACAGGCCGGTTTGCAGGTGGTCCGGCGGCAGGTCGCCGGGCCGCAGCAGGGGGTGGTCAAACGCCGTGCCCTGGCGCGTACTGTCCAACAGGCCGGTGATGGAAAGATGTGACATCTTCGCCAACTCCGCCACCACCACCTGCCCGCCATAACCACTGCCGTAGATATAGAGCGGGCATCCGGCGGGCAACGCCCAGAAATCCGCGGCTGTTTTCAAGGCCGGCAGGTGTGGGCCATCGGCGGGCTGGCCCCAGGCGGGGCTGAGGGGGAGATCGTCCGCTGCTGCAATACCCTGGCGGTAGGCGCTGATCAAAGGGTCCAGCCGTTCCCGGTCGGCGATGCGCTGTTCGGCCTCCGCGCGCCCAGCGCGGCTGAAGGCGGTATTGTCCCCCCCGTCACGCCGCCAATAGAAATCGGCTGTTACCCGCCAACTGGACAGCAGCGGGAAGACCCGTGCCAGCCGGCGGATCAGATAGGTATCTTCGGCGAAATCCAGCCCCGGATCGCCCCCCACCGCTGCCAGCAGGGTGGATGGTGCCAGAAAACAGCAGGATTGCACCACCATCCGCCAGCTGAAAAACGCCGCCCGGTCGCCGCCAGGCAGGGCGTGGAACCGGCGTTCTTCGACAATCTTCCCCGGTGCTGCGGGTGGGGCAGGGCTGTTCCCCGCTTCCGATACCTGCACCGCACCGGCCACCGCCACCCCACCGGCAAGGGCCAGCGGTGCCAAGCTGGCAATATGGTTGGGGTGCAGGGCATCATCATCATCCAAAATGCCGAAAAGATCGCCCTCCACCGCCGCCAGCCCGGCCCACAGGCAGGCGCTGCGCGTGGTGGGGCCGGGCACATCGATCAGATGCAGGCGGCGCAACCGGCCCCGATATTGCGCCATCAACGCATCCAGCCCCGGCACCGGGGCATAGCGAACCAGGATGATACCGACGCCGGGGGCGGTTTGCCGCGCCAGCGATTCCAGGCAACGCCTGATGAAACCGATGGAGCGTCCGCCCACCCGCACAATAATATCGCTGCTGGGGCCGCTGGCGGGGGCGGCGAAGCCCGCTGCGCCACGCACGCGCGTTGCCAGTTCGAACAGGCATTCAGCCAAACGCTCTTCCGGCTGGTCCGCCGGGGCCCATATATGCGGGGGGCGTCCGGTGGGGGTCAGGCTGTCACGGATGAAGCGCGCCTGTGCAGCCGTTTCCACCAGCCAGCCATCATGGGAAAGCAGGCATTCCAGCCGACGGCGATTATGGCGCAGCAGGGACGGATCGTCCCCCACCCAGCCCAGCCAGGGATGGCCGGTCAGCTTACCCTGGCCGGTGCCAGCGCTGATCACCAGATCGGGGGCCAGGGCGGCAATCGCGTCGGCCCGTTCGCACCGGCTGACCCGCCAGCCGGCAGCGGCCACCGCCCCGGCCAAGGCCGTCAGCCCGGCGGGTGGCGTGGCATCGGGCAGATACAGGGCAAGGTGGGGGCGGTGATCGGGCAAGGGCTGGCTCCGGCCTGCATCCATCAAGATGGGGCTGATCATGGCGTCAGGCCCCGGCGGGTGCCAGCCCGAAATTCGGGCTTTGCCGCGCGGGCTGGCAACCGGGGGCCATTTCTGGAACAGTGCCGCTGATGATCCGCCCGCCGAAGGATGTGCCGATGCCGGATGAAGCCGCCGAGAACCGCCCGCTTGCCGGGCTGCGGCTGGTGCTGCTGGACCCGCTGGACCCCGCCCAGCCGGTGGCGGAGCGGGAATTGGCCCTGCGCATGGCGACCGGCATCCGTGCCCTTGGCGGGCGGGCATTGATCGTCAATCGCAGTGACCAGATTGCCGATCAAGCCGCCGATGCGGTGTTCTGTCTGCACCCGCAGGCGGTGCCCAAGCTGACGGCCCATCCCTGGCTGGCCTGCTACTGGAATCCGCCTTCCCTGCTGCCTGGCCCGGGATCGCCGGCGCGGCGCCATGGTCTGGCGCATGAGGTGACGCACGATGCCTATCTGCTATCCGGCGGGCCGGCGTTGGCCGCCCATCTGGTCGGGCGTCTGGCAGCGGTGGGACGGGTGGCACCGACGATGCCTTTTCATGTCAGTTCCCCCCGTTCCACCCTGGCGCCCAACCTGGGGCCGCACAGCCGGCTGTTCTATATCGGCTCCAACTGGGATGGGCGGCGGTTCCCGATGCTGCTGGACCGGCTGACCCAGGCGGGGGCGCTGGCGCTTTATGGTGATCGGCTGCGTTGGGCCCATCTGCCCGATGCCTATCAGGGGCCGTTGCCCTTCGATGGGGTTTCCGTCATCCGTGCCGCCCATCACTGGGGCATGGGCCTGTGCCTGCACCTGCCCCAGCACAGGGCCGATGGCATCCCCAATATGCGGATATTTGAACTGGCGGCGGCAGGCGCGCTGATCATCGCCGACCGGCACCCGTTCATCG
>Ga0209373_10004748_pt1 | contig 11559 bp, 13 predicted proteins | sample Higcelweek5metaG_FD_187173 | JGI IMG/M metagenome (GOLD analysis project Ga0209373, IMG submission 187173) | Freshwater pond sediment microbial communities from the University of Edinburgh, under environmental carbon perturbations - High... | ecosystem: Environmental > Aquatic > Freshwater >... | reverse complement strand
ATTTAAAAGATTTAAGAAATAACATTGCTATCGTGCCTCAGGAAATAGTTTTGTTTAATGACTCTATAAAAAATAATATTGCTTATGCTAATCTTGGGGCAACCGAAGAAGAGGTTATTGAAGCTGCCAAGCTAGCCAACTGCCATGAATTCATCAAAAAGTTTCCCAAAAAATATGAGCAGATTGTGGGCGAGAAGGGGATTCGACTTTCAACTGGTCAAAAGCAAAGAGTGGCGATTGCTCGGGCAATTTTAAGAAATCCTAGAATTTTAATTTTGGACGAAGCGACTAGCGCGCTGGATAGTGAATCAGAAAAATACGTTCAAGATGCTCTAGAGGAAGTCATGCGAGACAGAACTACTTTTGTGATCGCTCATCGCTTAAGTACAATCCGTAAGGCTGATTTGATCCTAGTAATTGAAAATGGAAAAATTGTCGAGTCAGGTGATCACAAAGAACTTATGAATCATGGCGGGGTTTATAAAAAATTAAGTGAATTGCAAAACATTCAGGTTTAATTTTTGAAATTTAATCTTTTAAATTCTTTTGCCAAGTCCAAGCGTCGCGCAGGGAATCTTCTATTGTTTTTTGAGCTTGCCAGTTTATTTCCTTTTTTATTTTTGATGGGTCGGCATAGCAAGTGGCGATGTCTCCATCTCGGCGAGGTCCTATTTCATAGGGAACCTTAACTTGGTTTACGTTTTCAAAAGTTTTTATTATTTCCAAGACGCTATTTCCTTGCCCTGTGCCGACATTAAAAATGTCATAAAAAGGAGCAGTTTTTGTTTCTAAAAATTTTAAAGTTTTAATGTGGGCTTGGGCTAGGTCAACTACATGGATGAAGTCTCTGACGCCACTCCCGTCGGGAGTCGGGTAGTCAGCACCAAAGACAGTTAACTTTTCTCTAATGCCAGCAGCAGCTTGTGTGACATAAGGCACTAAGTTATTTGGTGCGCCGATAGGTAGCTCACCAATTAAGCCTGATGGATGAGCGCCAATGGGATTAAAATATCTCAAAGCTATGGCAGCGATATTTTTATTTCCCTTTGCCGTGTCCTCAATGATATCTTCACAAATGGTCTTAGTATTACCATATGGGCAATTAGCTTTTTTTCGGGGAGCAGTTTCTGAAATTGGATTAGTGTCAGTATCGCCATAAACTGTAGCCGAGGAAGAAAAAACTAAATTTTTTACCCCAAACTTTTGCATAGTTTCAAGTAATGTTAGGAGGGAATTCAAATTATTTTTATAATAAACAAGGGGCTTATTGATTGATTCACCAACAGCTTTAAAGGCTGCAAAATGGATTGCGCCGATAATATTTTTTTCTTTTTTAAAAACACTTTCTAGAAAATTAGAGTCAGTGACGTCCCCCTCATAAAAAGTTATATTACTTTGGGTAATTTCTTCAATTCTTCCGATAATCCATTTCTGAGAATTAGAGAAGTTGTCTACGATAATTGGTTGATAACCGTCATTGATTAATTCCACGCAGGTGTGTGAGCCGATAAAGCCAGCTCCGCCGGTAACTAGTATTTTCATAATGTTGTTTGATTTATTTTTTACTTATTTTATTATACGACTTTGTGAGGAATTTCCAAATCAAACTTTAAATTTGACTTTTTTTATTTGTTTGACAAAACGGCTATTTGGGCGTATAATATACGGTTAGTTCATTAAAATTGCGAAATGTGCAGATTCGCCGTGGCAGAAAGGATTTTTTTTGGAGGCTCAACCTCCATTATGGAGGTTGAGCCTCCAAAAAAAGTAAAAATTTTTTCTGCTGTGGCGAAATCGGCGTGATTAGTCTGATAGCAAATGTTTAAAATGGCACATGTGCCAAAAACAATAAGGAGAAAGACATGTCTTCATATCCAATCGAACAAATAAACAAGTTAGCGGATGCTTTGGAAAAAATGGGCTTCATTATGCCCGATAACCAAGCAGATGACGACAGTTATTCTATTGGGCAAATGGTTCAGCTGGCCAATAAATTTAGATCATTGGGGCTGGCGCCAGCGGATATTACTAAGCTTGGGCAGCACATTGATTTATGTGGATTGGGCGGAGTTCTCAAAGGTACGCACAGAGTTGTACCGATTGAAAAATCTTATTTGCGTGATCTATACCCAAGCGAGGAGATCGAACTTGGACCGGATGATGGAACGATAATACTGGATAATATGAAAAAATTGTTCTCGTTTTTTGATCCGGCTTTCGAGAAGATTAAGACCCCAAAGCAGCCTGCGAAAAAAGTGCGAGTTTGCGAGATTATTGAGAGTGGAAAATATATTAATATTTTTGGTTTAGCATCGGGAGTTCCTCCTGGTGAAATCACCCCTCGTGAGTTCATTAAAAAATACCGAGAAGAGCTGCGAATGATTTGTGTCGGAAGAGGGCAAATCAATGATTTTGTAGTACAACATCGCGACAAGCTTAGGAAAGATGGTTTCGTTAATTTGTTTCTCATGGAAGATGAAATTAGTAGTAACTTCTTCCTTGCTACAGTGTACCTCTTTGATGGCAAGCTTGATTTGTACGTGAATCAGTTTGGGTTATCGGGCGATTTGATCCCTGCCTACCCTCATCGTGTGGTGGTCCCTGATACAGCTGGCTTTAGAATAAGCTAGGTGGTTTATTTATTCTAATCCCTTTAATTCTTTGTCACTCTGACATTTTGAATCAAAGGGATTTTTTTATGCAATAAAAATAGAGTTTTGAAAAAATTCGTATACATCTGCTCGAAATTTGACAAAAATTGAGTTATGCTATATATTTAAAACACAAAAGGCCTCCAAAGGCTTTTTAAAAAAGGCTAAATTTTAGCCCTAAAAATTAAAAAAATATAAATGAAAAATATTTTTAATTTCATTGTGGACGCTAAGGCAGAACTGTTAAAAGTTAATTGGCCAACCAAAAAGCAAACTATTAATTATACCTTGATAATAATCGGGGTGAGTTTGGCAGTAGCTTTATTTTTAGGAGGATTGGATTATGTTTTCGGTACAATTTTGAAGAATTTTATTATCAAATAATTTAAGTACGGCTTGTAGAGGTGATAGCTAATAGCGAGTAGGGTTGATTTTTCTAATACTCCCCCTAACGCTAAAAAGCTAAATAACTAAAAAGCTAATTAACTAAACATATGGCAAAACAAAGTCAACACCATGGTCGTTCTTGGTATGTGCTTCATACTTATTCCGGTTATGAAGATAACGTGGCATATAATCTAAAGCAAAGAATTGAATCCATGGATATGCAAGATTTAATTTTTGATGTGATTGTTCCGAAAGAAAAGAAAATTAAGATTAAAAGTGGTAAGAGAGTTACGATAGAAGAAAGAATCTATCCTGGATATGTGCTAGTAGATATGATTGTAACAGACGCTTCTTGGTATGTGGTTAGAAACACACCCAATGTTACAGGATTTATCGGACTAGGTACAACCCCAACTCCTATTAGCAATGAGGAGATAAACAATTTGAAAAAGAGAATTGGAGTAGCTGAGCCAAAATATAAAATTGATATTAGAGAGGGTGAATCAGTAAAAATTACTGATGGACCATTTAAGGATCATGATGGTAAAGTTAAGGAGATTGATGAAGAGAGAGGAAAGGTAAAGGTTTCAGTTTCAATTTTTGGTAGAGAGACACCAGTTGAATTGGACTTCTTACAAATTAAGAAGATATAGTTTCAGATAGCTTTTAGGTTGGTAGCTAATAGTCAGGTAGGATTAAATAAACCCCCCAAGGCTAATAGCGATAAAAAACTTATAAGTTTGTTAAAATGATTAATAATTACCTAGCTACTAGCTACAAGCTACTAGCTAAATACCCAATAAAATGGCAAAAGTAAAAACAGTTATAAAACTTCAAATACCAGCTGGCAAAGCAAATCCAGCTCCACCAGTTGGACCAGCTTTGGGACAACATGGTGTTAATATCCAAGATTTCTGTTCTCAATTTAATGATAAAAGTAAGGAGAGAATGGGAGATATCGTGCCTGTGGAGATTAGCGTTAATGAGGATAGAACTTTTTCTTTTATAATGAAAACTTCTCCTGCTTCAGATTTACTAAAAAAAGCAGCTGGAGTAGAGAAGGGTGCTGCTAATCCTTTAAAAGATAAGGCTGGAAAAGTTACCAAAGACCAAGTGAGAGAAATTGCCCAGAAGAAAATGGAAGATTTGAATGCTGATGATGTGGAAGGAGCAATGAAGATTATCGAAGGAACCGCTCGTTCAATGGGGATTAAGGTTGAATAGTAAGAATATAGGAATTTATGAGGTTAAGAATTTGGGAATTTGAGAGGTTAAGAGTCTGGGAATTTGAGATTTTGGGAATTTGAGAGGTTAAGAATCTGGGAATTTGAGATTTTGGGAATTTAAGAATTTTGTAGGATAATAATTTAAATTTGTGGGAGAAAATTAGTTAAAAGTGAAAAGCTAAGAGTTTAAGAAGTATTAACTTTATAAACTTTATAAACTATCTTCGTTTACCACGAAAAAATATGAGAAGAGGAAAAAAATATAAAGGCGTAGCTGAAAAAATTGAGAAAAGAGTTTACGCTTTAGAAGAGGCATTGGCTCTTGTAAAAGAGAATAAGGTTGCTAATTTTGATGAATCAATTGAAGTGCATGTTAAAACTAATATTGACCCAAAAAAAGGAGATCAACAACTTAGAGGTTCAGTAGTTTTTCCACATGGAACAGGTAAGACCAAGAGGATTGCAGTTATAACTTCTACTAAAGCTAAGGAGGCTAAGGACGCCAAAGCTGATGTAGTAATGGGAGAAGAAATGATTGATGAAATTAAGAAGGGAAATATTGATTTCGATATTTTAGTAGCAACTCCAGAAATGATGCCCAAGCTTGCTCAAGTTGCTAAGATTCTTGGACCAAAGGGAATTATGCCTAATCCAAAGACCGATACAGTAACTGACAAAATTAAAGAGGCTGTAGAAATGCTTAAGAAGGGAAAAGTTAGCTTTAAAAATGACAATACAGGAAATGTTCATCAAGTAATTGGAAAGGCATCTTTCGAGATTGCTCAATTAAAAGAAAACTTTGATTCCTTAGTTGAAGCGCTTGATAAGGCTAAACAAGAAGCAGTTAAGGGAAAGTTAATTGCTAAAATTGTGATTTGTTCTACTATGGGTCCAGGACTGGAAGTAAAATAGTTTTTACAAAAATTCTTATAAAAAACCATCCGCCTCGGGCGGATGGTTTTTGTTTTGATTTAAATATGTTAAAATTTTAGCAAGCATTAAAATAAAAAAATAATTTTGATAAAAAATATGAAAAAAGAGATAGTTGCAGATAAAAATTTAGTAGCTTATTGCGGGCTATATTGTGGAGCATGCAAGAGATATTTGGCAGATAAATGCCCAGGATGCATTAAAAATGAGAAAGCTACTTGGTGCGGGGTGCGTAAATGCTGCAAAAATAATAATCTGGGTAGTTGTGCAGATTGTCAGAAGTTTAATGAAATAAAAGAGTGCAGGGATTTTAATAACTTTTTTTCTAAAATGTTTGGATTGATTTTCGGTTCAGATAGGAGGGCTTGTATTACGAAGATAAAAGAGATTGGAAAAGATGAATTTGCCAAAGAAATGACAAATATTAAATCGCATACAATTAAGAAAAAATAAGTAGGATATTTTAAAAATTGTTTTTTTATGTTATTATTTAGCTATGGAAAATAAAATAGTAATTTATACTGATGGCGGTTCAAGGGGTAATCCCGGACCAGCTGGTATTGGTGTTTGGATATCCTCTCAAGGCGGACTTGCAGGAGACATCGACAAAAAATACGGTGAATGTATCGGAATAAAAACTAATAATGATGCTGAATACGAAGCATTGATTTTTGGTTTGAAAAAAGTTAAGGCACTCGTTGGAAAAACTAAGGCTAAGGATTTTGAAATTGAGTGTCGAGCGGATAGCGAGCTGATGGTTAAGCAGTTAAATCATGAATACAAATTAAAAGAGCCCCGGATTCAAAAATATTTTATTGAAATATGGAATTTAATGCTGGATTTTAAGGCGGTTAGTTTCAATCATGTTCCACGTGAGAAAAATACAGTAGCAGATAAAATGGTTAATGAAGCATTGGATAGTGGATGCAAGCAGGGAAGTTTACTATAGTAATGTCAAAATTCCAATTTCAAATTTCAAATAAATTTAAGAATGACTAAATTTAAAAATTTGTAGCTTAATAGCTACTGTTGAAATTTATTTTTTATTAAAGTATTTTTTCATAAATCATAAATCTTACATCATAATTCATAAATAACATATGAGAAAAAAGAAAAAAGTAATAATTTGGGTAATTATCCTAGCTGTACTGGGAGCAGGGGGTTACTATTATTTTAAACCCAAGGAAACTGGCCCAGAATATACAACTGAAAAAGTATCCAAGGCAGATATAATACAGACTGTCTCTGTTACGGGTGAGGTAAATGATATTAGCAAGGTGGATTTATCTTCAGAAATGACAGGTACAGTTGATGAAATATTGGTGGAAGTTGGTGACAGGGTAGAGGAGGGTCAAAAAATAGCTAAGATTAATGATTCGGTATTGCGTGCTCAATTGGCTGAAACCCTGATTGCGCTTCAAATCCAGCAAGAACAATTAGATTTAAAAAGACGAAAGTGGGACACTTTAAAGCCTGAGGAAAAAGAAGCAGCTAAGTTAGCCGTAGAGAGCGCCAAGGCATCAACTTGGACATTGCAAAAGCAACTTAAGAAAAATATTGTTTATGCTCCAGTAGATGGAATTATAACTAAGAAATATTTGGAGGCAGGAGAGATGGCGACCGTGGCTAATCCGATAGTAACAATTTCTGCCGAAAAAGGTTTTGAAATAAAAGCTAATATTCCAGAGTCAGATATTGATAAAATTAAAATTGGTCAACGAGGGGAGGCAACCTTTGATGCTTTTTCCTCGGATGAAATATTTGAATTTGAAGTTAGTCAGATTGAGCCAGCAGCAACCATAATTCAAGACGTGGTTTATTATGAAGTGACATTTAAATTTTTAAGTGAAGATAATCGTATAAAGTCTGGTATGAGTACAGACATTGATATTGTGACTGCGGAGAAAAAAGATGTTTGGGCAGTTTCTAATCAAGCAATAAAGAATGATGATGGTAATCGTTATATAGAGATTTTAGAAATCCAAGATGAAATTAAAACTACAAAGAAAGTTAACGTTAAAGCTGGTTTGCGAGGGGATGATGGGATGACGGAAATTATTTCGGGATTAAATGGCGGGGAAGAGGTGATAACTTTTACCAAAGAGGTTAAGTAAGAATTTGGGAAGTTAGGATTTTAGGAATCTAAGGGTTTGATAAATTTGAAACTTAAGAATTTTGGAATATAGAAATATGGAGAAAGAAAAAATAAAATCTTTTGAGGATTTGGTTGTCTGGAAAGAGGGTCATAAGTTAGTGTTGATGATCTATGATGTTACCAGTAGTTTTCCTGATAATGAAAAATTTGGATTAGTATCTCAAATGAGGAGGTGCGTGGTTTCTATAACATCTAACGTTGCTGAGGGTTTTGGCAGGAGGGGATACAAAGAAAAGGTTCAATTTTATTATATATCTTCAGGATCGTTTAGCGAATTAAAAAATCAAATTTTAATTGCTAGAGATATTGGATATTTAAAAGAAAAATCATATAATAAAATAATAAATCAAGCTGATTATGCGCATAAGCTTTTAAATCTATTTATAAATAAAACGAAAACATTTATATCTAAATAGTTTTAGCTTCTAAAATTCTTATACTCCTAAATTCATAACTTCCAAAGAAATGTCAATTCCAATTATTCAAGTAAAAAATTTAACCAAAACTTACATTAACGGTGAAGTGGAGACTTTGGCTTTGCAAAAAAATTCTTTTGATATTCAAAAGGGCGAGTTTGTGTCTATCATGGGTCCCAGTGGAAGTGGTAAGTCAACCTTGATGCAGGTACTGGGATTATTGGATAAACCAAGTGCGGGAGAATATCTTCTGGAAGGAAAAAACACTCAAGATTTTTCTGATGATGAATTGGCTGAAACTAGAAATAGTAAAATTGGTTTTGTTTTTCAAACTTTTAATCTTTTACCTAGAACTAGTGTTTATGAAAATGTGGAATTACCCCTTCTATATAATCGAGATATTAGTAATAAGGTAAACGAGGGTAAGATAATGGAAGCTCTGGCTTCAGTAGGAATGGAACATCGTACCCATTATTTATCCAATCAGCTTTCTGGAGGAGAAAAGCAACGAGTAGCGATAGCTAGAGCGCTAGTGACTGACCCAGAGATAATTTTTGCTGATGAGCCAACGGGAAATTTGGATTCCAAAAGTGGAACGCAAATAATGCAGATTTTGCAAAAATTAAATAACGAAGGAAAAACTATTATTTTAGTTACGCATGAAACTTTTACTGCGCAACATGCCAAGCGGATTTTAAATGTTAAGGATGGTATAATAGTTTCGGATGAAATCGTTAAAGATAGAAAGATTGCCAGAGAGGGAGAACAGCTTAAATAATTTAAAAAATTATTTAAGTAATAACAAAATATAAATTTAAAATATCAAATGAATGATAAAATGACAAATCTATAAATTTTTATTTGTAATTTTAAATTTGACATTTGGAATTTTTTTATAATGTTTCTTGTTAAGATTTAAATATTATATTATTAGAAACTAAGGATTATTCAATAAAATGCACATACTAATTCCCATAAAAATTTCTTTTAAAAACCTAATGGCGGCTAAGTTCCGTTCTTTTTTAACTATCTTGGGAATTATTATCGGAGTAGCATCAGTAATTATAATTTTTGCTGTAGGACAAAGTGCGCAGGAATTAATTTTGGATCAAATTAGAGGCGTGGGTTCAAATTTAGTCGGCGTTCTTCCAGGAGCTTCGGATGAAAAAGGTCCACCCGCTTCAGCGATGGGAATAGTAATTACCACCTTAAAATATGATGATTTTTTGGAACTTAAGAAGCCTAAAAATGTAACCGGAGTAGTAAGCGGGGCAGGTTATGTAACAGGAACATCTACCGTAGAAGATGACGGAAATGAGTGGGGTATGTCCTTTACTGGGACGACCTCTCAATATATTGATGTAGAAAGTACCGAAATTGAGCAAGGGAGATTTTTTATTGAAGAAGAGGAAACTAATCTTTCTAAAGTAGCCGTTTTAGGTTCAGCTGCTGCCAGAGATATCTTTGGGGATAGTGATCCTATTGGTAAAAAAATAAAAGTTAATGATTATAAATTCACAGTAGCTGGAGTTCTTAAAGAAAGATCTGCAGCTGCTTTTGGCGTTTCAAGTCAGGATGATACTATTTTTGTGCCACTCCTTACTGCTCAAAAACTATTATTAGGCATTAATCACTTGGCTTATGTCAGATTAAAAATAGATACAATAGAAAATATTCCTATAGCCAAGGAGGATATTGCCGTAACTCTTAGAAATCAACATGATATTGAGGATCCGAGTGATGATGATTTCTCGGTTCGTGATCAGGCTTCAGCTATGGATATGATAAGTACTATTACCGATGCGATGCGTTATTTTCTTTTAGCCGTAGGAACAATTTCTTTGGTAGTAGGTGGAGTAGGAGTGATGAACGTAATGTTGATTGCAGTTAATCAGCGTATTAAGGAAGTTGGACTAAGAAAAGCGGTGGGTGCCAAAAACATTGATGTAATGGCTCAGTTTTTAATTGAATCAGCCACAATATCTTTTATGGGTGGATTAATCGGAATAATTTTTGGAGTAGCGGTTTCTTTTCTGGCTTCGGTAATAATAAATTCGATGGGTTATGATTGGAAGTTTATTATTTCTCCGACTTCAATTGTGATAGCGGTTTCAGTTTCAATTTTAATTGGAATTATTTTTGGGTTATACCCTGCACTTAAAGCCTCAAAGATTAGCCCGATGGAGGCGTTGAGGTATGATTAACTTTAGTTTGTAAAGTGGGGGAAACAAAACAAAAATTATAAATAAGAACATAAATTTTATCATAATACATAATACTTAATACTTAATACAGTATACTTCTAAAGAATGAGCAAATTTTTTACATCAATTAGATTAGCTTTAAGAAACTTGTATGGCAATAAGCTGCGAACAGCTTTGTCGCTTTTGGGTATTGTTATCGGAGTAACTTCGGTAATTTTAATTTTATCTTTGGGTAACGGTCTGCGAAATTTTATTGTAGCTCAAGTGGAAAGTTTCGGAACTGATATTGTTCAAATAGAAGTTAAGGTTCCCAATACCGCGCATATTTCATCAGAAAATGCTGGGGCAATGGCAGGGGGGACCCAAATTACAACTTTAAAGTTAGATGAAATTGAGGAGGTAGCGAAACTTGCTAATCTGGGCGCTTGGTACGCTGGAATATTGGGTCAACAAATTGTTACTTATGAAGATGAAAATGAGCAAACTTTTATTTTTGGAGTAACAAGTGGGATGATGGAGGCGGATAAGGGGGCAGAGTTGGAGAAAGGATCTTTTCTTCTCGAAGAAGATAATCGAGATTTAAAGCAGGTAGCAGTTTTGGGGAGTAAAACCAAGGAACTTTTTTTCCCAAATGATGATGCAGTTGGAAAAAGTATTAAAATTGGAAAGAGTAAATATAAAGTTATTGGAGTAATAAAAGAGCGGAGCTCAGCGGGTGGATTCGATATGAATGAAGTGATTTATATTCCATTAGGCACCTTACAAAGTAAAATAATGGGAATTAACCATGTTCAATTTGCTATTTTTAAAATAAAAAATATGAATATTGTTGATCAGACTATGGAAGAAATAAGAGCAGCTATGAGAGATAAACATGATATTGAGTATGATAATGAGCAGGATAAAAAAGATGGAATTGATGATGATTTTGCAGTTATGTCGATTGCGGAGGCCAAAGAGATTCTGGATAAAGTTTTTAAAATTATTAATGCTTTACTTTTGGCACTAGCTTCTATTTCTCTAGTAGTGGGTGGAGTAGGAATAATGAATGTGATGTATGTGGCAGTAACGGAACGTACCCAAGAAATTGGACTGCGAAAAGCGGTGGGTGCTAGAAACCGAGACGTACTTTGGCAGTTTATTTTTGAAGCAATATTTTTGACTCTTCTGGGGGGTATTGTCGGAATAATTTTTGGAATTATATTATCTGAAATAGGTACTTATATAATAGCTCAATATGGTTATAATGTTATCTTTGCGGTTGATAGTAATTCAGTTTTAATAGCCGTGGGATTTTCGATGATTACGGGAGTAATTTTTGGTTTTTATCCCGCCAAAAGAGCTTCTCAATTAACGCCATCCGAGGCTCTTCGTAAAGAATAAGAGTTTAATAGCTAGTGTTTTGTTTAGGCGGACAAGCCCGCCAAGCGAGCCTCACAACTAACTCCATCAGAAGCATTACGTAAAGAATAAAAAATAGTTTGTAAGGTTTGTAAAGTAGAAGATAGGGGGATATTATTAAAGAATTTATCATATTAGCACTCGGACTTGACGAGTGCTAATTTTTTGTTATAATAGATTTGACAGCTG
>Ga0209373_10004745_pt1 | contig 11561 bp, 7 predicted proteins | sample Higcelweek5metaG_FD_187173 | JGI IMG/M metagenome (GOLD analysis project Ga0209373, IMG submission 187173) | Freshwater pond sediment microbial communities from the University of Edinburgh, under environmental carbon perturbations - High... | ecosystem: Environmental > Aquatic > Freshwater >... | reverse complement strand
ATGCCGGTAACGCCGATCCGCCCGGAATCAACGCCCGGCAGCGACCGCAGAAACGTGTGCGCCGCCGTCACCGCGTGGACCGCGTGATACGGCCACTGCTCCTCCGCCGGAAGCGCCGATTCGTGCATGGTTTCGCTCCACCCCGAAGGTCCCCCCGCCGGATGCTTCGGCCAGTCGCGGTTGAAATAGGGGCAGACCGCCCACCCCGGCACGCAGCCGCAGGTGTCCATCGAAATCGCCGCGTAGCCGCGCTTGTTCCAGAGCGCCACCCAGTCGGCCAGCGCGGTCGCGCCGCCGCCGTGAACCAGCACGACGCCGGGAGCCGGACGCTCCGGCGAAGCGCCCTCCGGCAAGCCGTAGCAGGCGAACACCTCGGTCGGCTTGCCGCGATAAGCGGGCCCGGAGTAAAAAAGCTGTTTGACGCCGGGGAAACGGAACAGTTCCGCCGGGCGCGTCTCCGGCATGTGGAACAGCATCGGGGAATTGTTGAACGGTCCCATTTCCTATCTCCCGAGCAGATCGTCGATCAACGTCTTGACGTTCTTCACGAAATCGGGGTGCCGGGTGACCGCCGGGAGGTGCCCCGGCAAAAAGTTGACCACGCGGCCGCCCCAGCGGGTGAACGACTCGGTGCACTGCGGGAAAGTCCCGGTGCTGATCGTCGTCTGCATGAGGATGGTGAACGGGCGGGTCTGTTCGAGCCCGGTGTAGATTTCATCCTGCGGCAACTCCATCGGGACAAGTTTCTTCGCCAGCGGGTGGCGGGTCTTGGCGACGACCACCCGGTACGGCTCGTGGGGGTGGAAGCTCGCCTCAAACCCGTCCGGGTCGTTGCCGCGCACCCAGCGGAGGCCGGAGGATTCGCGGAACCAGTCATACGGCCAGAAGGCGGAGCTGCCGCCGTGCAGCAGCAACAGCGGCTTGCCGGTTTCGCAATAGCGCTTCACCGCGGCGGCGGCCTGTTCATCCGGAATCGGCAACCCGCAGGTGTCGGCGATCATGTTGAGGATCAGGAGTTCGCAATCCTTCGCAAGATCGAAGGCGGTGAAACCGGACCAGTCGTTCTCGAGGAATTTCATCCGCGGGTAATCGCCGGCGATCTCTTCACAGGTGTTCTTACCCGGAGAGGTCTTGTAATGGTCGTCCGCAACAAACAGTATCATTTTCACAGCACCTGGGGTTAAGTGGAGATCATCCATATAGTTTAGCACGGAAGCAACCGATTTTCCACCAGACCACAAGGGGATTTACAAAGAATATTCAGGAAACAGTCCGGCGGCGATTTCCAGATGGAGAACCGGCCGAACCTTTGATCCCGTCAAGCGTATGAGGGGCCGTACAAAAACAACCGTTACATCCTCACGGGCGCTTTTCGGCAAAACATAGCCGCCCGGCAAAAAACGCGGTCGGCACGGAACGATTACACGACAAAGTACTCGCCACCAAATCGTAAGGAATCGGGGGAAGGGAAAGGCGTTCCCCATAAGGCCTCAAACACCGTAAAAACGACATCCCCGATTTGTAAATTTCACAAAATGATGATATGGTTTTAACAAGTCGAAGATGCTGCGAAGCAAAAAAGATCGCCTCGGTTGTTTCCGCCGCGTTGGGATATTGCATCCAAGTGCTTTTAAGTTGCACGATAGATTGATAAAATGAATTGAAACCAGAGCTCCTGTTTTTTCTTTAATTTAGCGCCATTCGTACCATTGACGGTAAAACATAAAGGAAATGACCGCGATGAAAATGCGATCGGAAGTTCCAGTGCTTGCGTCCATGCCAGGCAAAAGTTGATTATGCGTATTTTACGACAGGAAAACGAACTGATCAACAGCGCAGGGTATTCCTCCTTGATTGCCCATGGACAGGGTTTATTGAGTACGTGGGAATTACCGGAGAGATATCACCTTCCGCTTGCTCCTGACTTTGTACATCGGATTGAATTGCATACCGGCGAGTATAGTAAACATCATTTAAAAAGTAATTATTGCTTTGAATTGCCATATGAAGGAAGTCTGAAAATCACTCAGCAACAAACGGTTAGCATAGTAACGCCAGGGATGGTCGGCATTATTCATTGCGGCGAAGATTCTCTCATAACCGTGGGGCAGGAAGGGATCTGCCGTAAATTTTCTTTCGGCTTAGTCGGCACCGCTCTTCATGTCCTGATTGCAGCAGCCGGACTGAAAAACAAACTGGCCTTCCAGGTGCCTGACTTAAAAATGACTTTAAACAAACTTGGTCGGTTGGAAAAGGGCTTGCGTGAACAAATGCCCGGCAGCTACAGTTCGCTTTGCGGTATTGCAATGGAATTATTAACTGATTTTTCATTTGCAGCTTCCTCTTGGCGAGATGAACGCATCAATACGGCACTCAACATTTTTTCAGCCAATGTTTCTAAACGCATCTCCGTGGAGGAAACAGCGGATAAACTGGGCATGAGCCGGATGACGCTGGAACGATTATTTCGATCCTGTCTGGGAAAAACGCCGAAAGAATACCTGACGGAGTTAAGAATCCAAATAGCGTCGGAATTGTTAATTTCCAGCCCACTCTCGGTCAATGAGATTTCGGAAAAGGTTGGCTGCCGCGATTCTATGTCGTTTTCCCGTCAGTTTAAAAAATACACGGGCCATTCGCCTCGCGAGTTTCGTCATAAATTCTCATTATAAAACAACTCATTGCCTGATTTGTTGCATTTTGCGATATTTTTGTCTTTATATGCCAGTTTTTCACATGATCCGATCTTCCTTTATCCTGCTTGTTCGGTCATAATTATGAAAGGGAACGTGATCTTTCTTGCGTCACCCGGTCGGGGCGCAGATTATGAAAGTCAGTCAACCGCAAATGTATCAAGCAAAAAATGGGACCACGGGTTAATGCGAAAGATATTCTGCAAATTAATGATGCTTCTGATCGCCGGCGCGGTTTCAGCGGCCACGGTGAAATCTTATGACGAATATGGACTGCCGGAATTTCTGTTCGGGGGAACAACCCATTTCGGTCAGCACAAGGGCTGGCCGGCCTTGACGCTTGAAGCAATTAACGAAATGGGCGCAAATTCCATCCGTGACGATTGTGCATGGCAGCAGGTAGAAAACCGCAAAGGCGAATATGTGCTGCCGCCGACAACGCAGGAATATGTCAAATATGCAACCAAACGGGGGATTTACCCGCTCTGGATTTGTGCCTACGGCAATCGTTTTTATGATAATTATGCTTATCCGGTCTCCCCTGAGGCCAGCGAAGGCTATATCCGTTACTGTGAAAGTTTAGTTCGGCAAACCGGAGGCGACGTACGGCTGTTTCAGATTTGGAATGAATGGGAGGGGGGAACCGGGATGGGAAAAAGCGGGGCGAAGCGGGAGGATTACGTAACGCTCCTTAAAAAGGTATATCCCCGGCTCAAAGCGATCAATCCCAATGCTGTAGTAGTGGCGAATCCGATCTATTGGGATAATTTCATCAATGAGATCTATCTAAAACTTGGCATGATCGATTACTGCGACGTACTTTCCGTTCATACTTATTATTTTGCTCCGACATTTGGCGGTTCGCAAGATTGGCCAAGCGAGGGGTGGTACCGACGGATGATAGAGTTGAATCAACTTATTCGCAATTATAACGCAGGAAAAGACAAACCGCTTTACGTCACCGAAATGGGATTTCCCAATGGCAGTATGGGCGGCGCTACTTATTATCAAACGGCCGAATATCTGACCCAGATTCTATTGCTGGCAAAAACACTGCCTAACGTCAAAGGTTTTTGGTGGTATGATATTCAAGACGATTCCATGAACGGAGAAGACCGCGAATCTAATTTTGGTCTGTTGCGCCCTGATCTAACTCCCAAACCGGCATATTCGGCACTGCAGTCCATTGCCCCGATTCTGCGGGATGGGAAATTCATGGGATTCATCAATGCCGGCGCCGATCACACCGTGCGCATTCTCAAATTCAAACTGGCGGCGGAAGATGTCATGGTGATGTGGACGCCGGATGCGACACAGCAATATCAAGCCGTTTTTCAAAACAACGGGAACCTGGAAAAAATATCTGTTCAACTGGCCGGCGGTCTGCCGACCATGAGATCATGGGGCTATTACAATTGGCCGACAGATACGCCATGGCAAGTCAATCAACAAGCGACGTTACGCCCGGACCAGCTGTCATTTTCCTTCGGACAACTGCCGTTGATTATCCGTGGAGATTTGAACCAAGTCGTTCTCGCTTCTATCCAGGGCCGGCCGGCGGCGGCTCAAAGTATGGCCAAATATCGCGGTTCTCTGGTGGATCAGTTGTCGATGAAGCTGACCAATGCTTCGTTTGAAGAATCTTCGCGCAGTTTGACCGGCTGGCAGCATGGGTTCGCACCTGGTAATGTTGATATTGAAACGTCGGGAGCCATTAACGGAAAGCAGTTTGCCCGGGTCAAAGTTGCCGCCCCCGGGGTAAAAGATTATACTTGCCTCGAACAGCGGGTTAACCTTGCTTCCGCTCAGTCCAATTTGAAACCTGGCGAGTATTTAGTGGTCAAGATTAGCGGCATGCTGCGGTTGAAAAACATGAAAGGACGGGGGATCACTTTTTCCTTACCTTGGTTTGACGCCGGCGGGGCCAGGATCGGGGTATTGGAAACAGACTACCGGCGTAACTCAACGGAGTGGCAGCGATTCTCGCTGGAATCGAAAATTCCCCCGAAAGCGGTTAGCACAGGGATTGCGGTTATATGGGCGCCCGGCACAACCGGAACAATGGATATTGACGATGTCAGTTGCGAGGTGGAGCGTTGGAGCTCGGATAAATAATACCCGGCGGTATTATAAGTCGGAAGAAAGTGTTAAAAGAAGGAGAAAACAAGATGAAACGATTGAGGAAAAATTTTACGCTCATTGAGCTCCTGGTTGTTATAGCAATCATCGTCATTCTGGCCAGTTTGTTGTTGCCGGCATTAAATAGATCGCGCGAAACGGCCCGCAGGACCAGCTGTGCCGGAAACCAGAAACAAATCATGCAGGGAGAAATCTTCTACGCCAACGATTATAAGGACGTTTATGCGCTCAGAGTCAAAGATAATATAAGATCACGACCACTTGCGATGGTCCTTTTCTATGGTCTGGACAACATGGGACGCTTCTCCAATACGTCGGGCGGCTATCTTCCGATAAAGGTGTTCTTTTGCCCATCATTGCCTGTGCTGCCGGCAATGGATTACACCGCAGCGTGGCCTACGTGGTACTTGAATACCTACGCCAATGACTGCGGAAGTCCGAATCCGGATAATAGCAATCGGTTGGCAACTCTGGGCGATTATATGAAACGGGCTTCGGACTGGACAAGTATGTTCATGTTTCCGCGTAAAATGAAAATGCCGGGTGCGACGGTAGTTATTGGCGACAGCGCCTTACCCATTACCGCGGGCAATAACGCCGGAAAGGGTTATTACGAAGCTACCCCGGACTGGCCATGTGGAGGGGGCTTTAGTGCCAGACACGTTGGACAAGGAAACTTTGGCTTTGCCGATGGACATGTCGGCACGCATTCCTTACAGAAAATGCACGATTCACCATATCAACTAAATTATGGTCTTGATCAACATTTTATCGGCAGATATTTTTAAAGTTATTCCGACTTGTTAACGGTTGCGATTACGTAACCGTTAACATCTTGTTCCAGGAATAACATCTTTCGCTTTTTTTCACCTTTGCGAAAGTACCACTTATTTCTTCACAACCCCTGAAGGCCGAGCTCCCACTTCCCGCGATATTCGCGGGGGGTGAGGCCGTGCCGGGCGAGAAAGAGCCGGTTGAAATTGGAGAGATTCGGGAATCCGGACTCCGCCGCAATGGTTGAGATGCTTTTCCTGCTCTCCCGCAGGAGTTTGCCCGCAAAGGCCAGCCGCAACCCGACCAGATAGTCGGAGAACCCGACCCGGACCGTCCGGCGAAAGAAGCGGCGAAAACTCTCCGGCTCCATCCCGACGACCGCGGCAATCGCGGCGAGTGTCAGCTTCTCCTGAAAATGCCGCTGCATGAAGCGGACCGCCTTCTCGATCTGCTCGCGGTCTCCGCCGCACGGCGGCGGGATTTCCTCCCCCGGCACTGCCAGCACGCGCCGGGGCGCCGCCGCGAGCCGGACCAGCAGCTCCAGCAGCAGAAGCAGCCGCCCTGCCCCCGACGCCGCGATGATCCGTTCGAAACCGGGCCGGAGCCCCGGATCGTTCCAAATCACCGCGGTGCGGGCCTCGCCGAACAATTTTTCGACCGGAGCGAATTCGGGGAGCGAAAAGAGTCCGCAATCGACGAAGCGCTCCCCGAACTTGAGAACGCGCGTTTCGCAGACCGCCCCGCCCCCCTCCCCTTCCGGCACCGAGACGTACAGATGCGGCACGTTCGGGCCGATCAGCGCAAGGTCGCCGGGCATGAACGAAAGCAGCTCGGCTCCCAGAAGCACCCGCCCCGAACCGGAAACGACGTAGGTCAACTCCATTTCGGGGTGATAGTGGTAATTGCATTCGAGCATCGGTCCGCCCGAGGAATCCGCGACGACGCTGGCTTCCCCCTCACACGGCACCTTCTCGAATTGGAGCGGTCGGTTACTTCTGCCGGATTGCATCACTTTATTGCCTGTTTTCAGTAGTTTTTCCAGATTCTCCGTCTTATATTATACAATAAAGCAAAAAACAAAAAAAACAACCCGCCAGAGGGAAGCATCATGAAACGGATTTCGCTCAACGGAGAATGGAGCCTCTCCTTTGTCCACCCGGAAACGGAAAAAACGCACCGCATTCCGGCCGCCGTGCCGGGGAACGTCGAGCTCGACCTCGAACGGGCCGGACTGCTCGCCGACGCCCTACCCGCAACCTGCGAACACGCCGGGCGCTGGGTCGATCTGGCCGACTGGACTTACGAACGGGAATTCGAGTTCGCCGGGCTCCCCGCCGGAACCGGAAAAGCCGTACTCACCTTCGACGGCATCGACACCGTGGCGGAAGTGTTCCTCAACAGCGAACTCCTGCTGCGCGCCGAAAATATGTTCATCGCCCACTCCGCCGACGTGACCGGGAAACTCCGGGCCGGAACGAACACGCTCGCCGTCCGGATCGCCGCGCCGGAAATCGCCGCGCGGAAGTTCGCTCCGCCCCCCTTCCCCTCCACGCCGCGCGAACCCTCGCTCTACCTCCGCAAAGCCCGCCATATGTGGGGGTGGGACAACGCGCCGCACCGCCTGAGCGCCGGAATCTGGCGGAGCGTCACCCTCGAATTCCTTTCTCCGGTCCGTTTCGAATCGGTCTACGCCTGCACCGAATCCATCCGCCCCGAAGACGACAGCGCCGAGCTGATGTGCCGCTATGCGTTCACCACGCCGGACCGCGACCTCTCGGCGTACCGGCTGCGCGTCCGCCTGGTGCGGAACGGCGAATGCGCCTTCGACAGCCGTTTCCCGGTGCTCCACACCAGCGGCAGGCTTTCTTCCGGGAAGCTGGTGGTCAAACACCCGGCGCTCTGGTTCCCCGCCGGTTACGGCGAACCCAATTGTTACGATTTCCTCCTCGAACTGGAGAAGGATGGAATCGTACTGGCGCGCCACTCCCACAAACTCGGAATCCGCCACATCCGGCTCGAACGCACCGAAACAACCACGCCCGAAGGCGACGGCGAATTCTGCTTTTTCTGCAACGGCGAAAAAATCTACGTGCGCGGCACCAACTGGAAGCCGCTCTCGCCCTACCACTCACAGACGCCGGAGCGGACGCGCCGGGCACTCGAACTCGCCCTCGAATGCAACTGCAATTTAGTCCGCGTCTGGGGCGGCGGGATTTACGAAGACGAGGCGTTTTTCGACTTCTGCGACGAACACGGGTTGCTCGTCTGGCAGGATTTCATGTTCGCCTGCGAATTCCCGCCGCAGGAGGAGTTCTTTTTGCGCGAAATCGCGCGGGAGGCGGAGGCGGTCATCGTCAAATTCCGCAACCACCCCTCGCTGGCGCTGTGGTGCGGCGACAACGAAACCGACATGGCCTTCTTCTGGGGGAGCATGATCGAACGCAATCTGCGCCCCTCCCATAACCGCGTGTCGCGCGAGGTGTTACTTCTGGCGGTGCGGAATTTCGACCCCGCCCGCGATTATCTGCCGAGTTCCCCCTACATCGCCGATTCGATCGTCGATCTGCGGGGAAGACCGTCGGATCCGATGATGGATTACGCCCCGGAACAGCACGTCTACCCCGGCCCGCTGCCGCCGGGCGGTTTCCGGGAATTCTTCCGGCAGTCGGCGGCGCATTTCATCAGCGAAACCGGGCCGCTCCGGGTCAACGCCATGTCGGAGTCGCCGGAAATCGTCGCACGGGAACTCCCCCGTCTGCGGCGGCTCTGGGACGCCGACCTGGAATCGATTCCCCTCGAAAACGACCTGATCCACCAGACCGACCGCTACTGCGCGGTCTGGATCCGCGAAGCCCGGCTGGTGCTGAAACACATGTTCGACCGCGAGTTTTCGCCCGAGAATCCGGACGAACTAGTCGCCGCAGTCAACTTCTACGTCGCGGACCTGTTCAAATTCGCCGTGGAATCCTACCGGATGCAGAAGTTCCGCCGCACCGGTATCGTCTGGTGGTCGCTGCTGGACATGTGGCCGATGGCGTTCAACTATTCGGTCATCGATTCGAATTTCACAAAAAAACTGCCGTTCGACTTCCTCCGTCTCGCCCAGCAGCCCCTCGCCCTGATGGCGAAAGACCCGGACTCCCCAACCCAGACGCCACAGCTCCACATCGTCAACGACACCCTCGCCCCCCACTCCGGCACCTATTCGGTCGAAACCGAAGACGGCGTCGTCGTCCAAAGCGGCGAATTCCAAGTCGCCCCCAACGCAGTACAATCTATCGCCCCCCTTCAGCAATCCCCGGGCGAAATCCGTTTCCTCCGCTGGAAATGCAACAACCTCTCCGGCCGGAACTTCCACCTCCGCTTCGGCGAACCCTATCCTTTCGACCGCTGTCGTCTCTGGGCTGAACACATCCGCCATTGGTAATCGGCCTCCGGCGGGCAGGGCGCTTCGCCCCTGCACCCCGACCGGCAGGGTGCCGGTGCCGGGTACGAGATCCGCATCGAACGCTGCGCGTTCAATGCTCCGATTAAGACATTCGGGAGGTCATGCAGGGTTCCGGAGGGCGCAAAATACCGCTCCTTCCGGCGTCTCCCGCCCCTTTTTTGGGGCGGGAGAGCACTCCCTCCGCCTGTTTTTGCAGGAAGAGAGAGCGCGGACCGCAAGACCGTTGCGAGGGTGTGTGGTGGGTCTGCCCATGTGGAGATCGATACCAGGGCTTGGCAGGCGGTTTTGGATAACTGATGGAGACATGCGAAAGGTTCCCGGCCGTCTGGCGCGAATTCCCTTGTCTGGGTCGTGCATGGCGTGCGGCCTCGTGCTCGATGCTTCGCATCTCGCAGGGAGCTCGTGCGCGGCTGCCGCCTTGCCCTCGCGGGCCCCTGGCCATGCATGACCCACAAAAACGAACTCGCCGCTGACGGCCAAAAACCGTTCAAGTGGCTCTACCGGTTATACAAAGCGGCCGCCAGGCCATCGCAAAGATCTCCACACGAGCGGAATTACCAACTCGCCCGGCAACGGTCTTGCGCCCTGCAAACCAACTTCCTGCAAAAACAGGCGGAGGGAGTGCTCTCCCGCCCCAAAAAAGGGGCGGGAGACGCCGGAAGGAGCGGTATTTTGCGCCCTCCGGAACCTTGAACGACCTCCCGAATGTCTTAATCGGAGCATTGAACGCGCAGCGTTCGATGCGGATCTCATACCCGGCACCGGCACCCTGCCGGTCGGGGGGGTGGAGGGGGGCGAAGCGCCCCCTCCGTTCCCGATTCCCATGACCAGGGTTGTTATAACAAATTGGCGGCGAGTGCGGCGAGTTCGCTGCGCTCGCTGTGAGACAGCGTGACGTGGCCGAAGAGCGGCTGCCCCTTGAGACGGTCCACGGCGTAACAAAGGCCGTTGCTGGAGGCGTCCAGGTAGGGGTTGTCGATCTGGTGGGGGTCGCCGGTCAGGACCAGCTTCGTCCCCTCCCCCGCGCGGCTGATGATGGTCTTGACCTCGTGCGGCGTCAGGTTCTGTGCTTCGTCAACCACGACGAACTGGCGTGGAATGCTGCGGCCGCGGATGTAGGTCAATGCTTCGAGTTCGAGCTTGCCGCTGTTCTGCAGCCCGTCGATCGAATAGCGCGAGGAGCTTTTCGCCTTGCGTTCGGCCTCGCCGCCGAGGAGGAAGTCGAGGTTGTCGAAAATCGGCTGCATCCAGCTCGACAGCTTCGCGCCCTTGTCGCCGGGCAGGTAACCGATGTCGTTGCCGAGCGGAATGATCGGCCGCGAAACCAGGATGCGCTCGTAGGCGTTCTCGGTGAGCACGAGCTGGAGCGCCGCGGCGAGCGCCAGCAGCGTCTTGCCGGTTCCCGCGCCGCCGACCAGCGTCACCAGGCGGATTTCGGGGTCGAGCAACAGATCGAGCGCCATGCGCTGTTCCTTGTTGCGCGGCGACACGTTCCACACCCGGTTGGTCCGGTTCATGTCGATGACTTCGATCCGGTTGTTGATATGGAGCCGGGCCAGCGCGCTTTGCTTGGAGTTGCGGTCGGCGGTAAAGAGGATGAACTCGTTGACCAGCAGCTCGCGGTTCCCGCCGGGGATGCCGTTGCCCTTGTAGAGCGCGTCCAGCTCGGCGGCGTTGAGCACGCTTTCCTGGAAGCCGGTATAAAGCGCCCGCTCATCGACCTTGCCGCGCTCGAAGTCCATGACTTTGATCCCGATCGCGTCGGCTTTGAGCCGCAGATTGATGTCTTTGCTGATAAAGACGACCGTGCGCCCCCTCTCCTGGAGCCCGAAGGCGACCTTGAGGATCCGGTTGTCGGGCGAATCTCCGCCCAGATCGAGCCGGAAGACCTCGCGGATCTTCGTATCCATCTCGCCGTTGCCGAGTTCGGCGGCGGTGAGGACGAAGAGTTTGCCGGTCGCGCTGGCGGAAATTTCCGAAAGCGGGATTCCGTAACGGAGCTGGCCCGGTTGTTTCGCCGACTGGCGCAACTTGTCGAGATAACGAATCACCTGCCGGGCGTTGCGACCGAGTTCGTCGGAGTTCTTCTTGAACTTGTCGAGCTCCTCGATCACCGCCATCGGGATGACGACATCGTTGTCCTGAAATGATTCGATGCTCTGGGCACTGTGCAACAGAACGTTCGTGTCCAACACGAAAGCTTTGATTGTCATAATATCGCGCACTCCCCTGTTCCGCTCATTCCGCGGAGATGTCAGTAACTCGGCATCGGTTCCTGGTCGAAATTCTGCCCGGCGCGGCTCATCGCCTCGTTCCGGGTGCGAACGCCCGTGCCCGACGCTTGCATCACGCGCTTGCCGATCAACCCCGGAAAAACCGTTGTTTCGATCATAAAAGTCTGGGCGTTGATGACCCGCGCTCCGTTCTTGGCACGGATCTCCTGGGTCAGCAGATGCATGACGCTCGTCACGTCGGCGTTGTTCTGGAACATCGCCGCTTTGCCGGAC
>Ga0209373_10004744_pt1 | contig 11562 bp, 19 predicted proteins | sample Higcelweek5metaG_FD_187173 | JGI IMG/M metagenome (GOLD analysis project Ga0209373, IMG submission 187173) | Freshwater pond sediment microbial communities from the University of Edinburgh, under environmental carbon perturbations - High... | ecosystem: Environmental > Aquatic > Freshwater >... | reverse complement strand
TCAAAGGGCATCTCCAATGATCTGTCAATTTTTTTATATAACTCACGACGAGAATCACATGCATAGCAGTTTGCATTGCATCCACAGAAAGGTTTTAGAACTATTTTTTTTAGTTCCATAATATGGTTTCTGATTATACTACTTATATTAAAAATTGGCTAAAAATCAATATTAATCATGTTTATGCATCATAAGAATAATTTCCGGTGTCTAGCTGAACATAAACTTATATAGGTTTTAGTCTTAGCTTAAAGGCGTTAAGCTGAGCCTGAGAAGCAACTATAGCTGACGAGATACTGGCAAACAGTCAAAATTGGGGGGTTAAATATATGGGTTGGATCTAACCTGAATATATACGGAAATTATGGCTAAATATGATGATTTGCGACCTGCAAATCCAAGTTGGCTCCTATAGTGGGAGAGTACTCGGAGAGAAGGTGGTCTCCTCCACCCGTTACGGCGGACTGAAGAACTGTTTTAGGATCGCTACTTGTCAGTGATCGGATTCACCCCAATAGCATAAACCCCATATATCACAACGTTCTTTTGATAATTAGGAATAGAATTATAACTTTCTACTCCTTGGTCAATATTTCCTCGGCTAGACAGCACGTTCTCGGCACCCTCTGATTCGAGCATAGAGCGAAAATCCGGATAATGATGGACAAAAAGAATTTCTGTTTTGAGCAACTCGCTTGTTTCTAGATGCTCAAATATTAAAGTGTCTCCTGTTTTCATTTGTTGATACTCATTATTTTCTGAGCTTGGGACTCTGCCCTCAACTTTTTTGATGTGGTTTTGAATGGCTCTGAAAGGTCTTTCGGGTAAATGTTTGCGATATTCCATAATATTTATTGTATTTTACCAATAGTTATTGCTCCTCCGCTAGGACAGCACTCGGATAGAAAGGCGAGTGGAGGATTATTTTGAATCAAGTAAATCGTCGATGTTATGTACTCCTGAAGTTATTGGATTTTTTGACTTTTGAGATATGTAATTTGCTACTTCCTCCTCTTGAAAGGTGTTGTTGATAGAAAGGTTTAGAGTGTCCCATTTTTGATTATCTTTAGTTATGACCAAATAGTGACTACTCGTTTGTTCTATTTGTTTTGAAACTTTGTTTTTAAATCTAGTAATATGCAGTATTTTTTGGATATCAGAAAATGTAATACTTTTCTCAGTAAACGAAAAATAGGGGTTGGTAACTATTGATTTTGTAGTGATATAAGAATAATTATCAAATGCTAAAATCAATGCCGGTATAGTAAAAATTAGAGTAACCAAAGAAAAGTACTTTGTCATTTTACGATCATCAATTTCCCTACCATAAGATTGTCTCTGATTCATATCGTAGTAAAAAACTTGCCATTCTTCTTCATTGTGTCCAATTTGTAAACCAATAGCGTGCATAACCTTATCCGATAATGCTCCAAATATAATAAGGCTTAAAAAAATCAATGGAATTGTAAAAGCCCATGGTGAAACAAAAAATATATATTCAACATTCTCCAACTTTGAATTAAGGTAGATTCTTTGAAGATTGGTACAAATGAGAGTAAGTAAATACACTAAGGCTGGAGTTAAGACAAAAAAGGATAGATATAAAATGGATTCTATGCTTCTATATTTACGCCTAATTAAACTTAGATCGTATTTTTCTAACGGTGGTTTGTTTTTAGCTGGTATAAGTTTTGATAATGCAGAAAATGTACCTTCAACTACATCTTGGGTAATCTGTTCCTCGACAAGTGACATTAAATAATGATACCAACTTATTTTGAAATAATTCCTAACTTAAATAGTAGGGATCGCACAAAATTACTAAACACGGTTTTACGAAACACATTACTATCTTTTCCCTTTTCAATAAGATTGTGTGAATAATTATCAAGTTTTATATTCTGATTTCGAACTTTGAGTTCAAGGAATAAGTCATGCAATGTAATATTGCTAAACAAATCAGGGTTAAACGATATTTCATTATAGGGAGTAGAAATATTTATAGAGGCAAAAGTAGTATGGTTTTTATTAATCTTTGGCATTCCTAACCTAATTTCATTAATTTCAGATAATAATAGTTTTTTCTTATATTTACTTATAAATAATGTCAATAGATTTGAGCTATAACTAATTTCCTTATCACTTAAGTCAATCTTTTGACCTAATCCATACACTAATGGAAACAGAGCAAACAATCCACCGAAAACAACTCCTATTCCTAAACCTTTTAATTCAAAACTTCCTCTCGCATAAGCAAAAATATAACTTATTGCCATGAAGGTAATTGCAGAGATTAATAAAACTCTTTTGTGTGAAGAAGAATAAGATTTACCCACATATTCACTATATCAAATTTAGAGTATATCAAACCGTCTCAAAGCTCCTCCGCTAGGGATTCTTCGCTTAAGCTACGAACTCCCAAGGGACTCCCTTCATTGCATTCAGGGCAGGCTCCCCTTCACTTCGTGAGATCAGAGCCAAGGGAGAAATAAAATTAAAAAAGCCCCAATCTTGGGGCTTTGTTAATTTTGCTCGTAGGGTGGAACGATTTTAGAACCAAGTTAACTATTTAGTTTCAGTTATAACCACCTTACCATCATCTAAAACTCATTTCTAAATTGATTACTCTGGCAATCAGTGTACTGATTCATCATTAGTGCGTTTAACGACTGATTGGTACCAAAAGCCGCATCAAGAAACTTTTTACATTCTGCCTCTGACTTAGCTGCCTTATCGGATTTATAAAGTACATAGCATTTGTCGGTTGTTTCATTATAATCACTCCCGACTACATTATTCCAAAGCTTGTGCTCTCTCTCATAGATGGAGTAACAGTCAATTTTTCGTTTAGCTGTATATTCTTTCTTGTCCTGTGCCGCTTTAGTATCGACTTCTATCTTTTTAGCCTCTAATTCTACTTGTTGTTGTCTCTCAATCGATTTCTGTTTTGATACCTGTGTGGCATAGTAGAAACCACCGAGAATGATACTTCCCACAATCAAAGCAATATATAAACCCATGCTTTTCACTACGATATTCTAGCACCAAAGAATGAATTTTGAACCAAAATACAACTCAACACATGAGCGCCATATCTGTTTTACTAGATCTTTGTGCAAAATCTAGCTAAAGTCTCCTTCCATTTCTTCATATATCCATCAGCTAATTCTAAATAATAATTTGCTTCGGTATTCATAATACCCAGCTCATTAGCGATTTTCATATTTTCGGTCCAAAGTTTTTGATATGTTACAAAGTCTTCTAAGCCCCCACTTCGGCAACTATATTTTTCTTGAAAGAAAGGTACTTCGTATAGCTTATTTGATCCTTCCGAAGATCTAGAAGATAATTTACTTTGGGCGTCTCTACAAGATTGTGTCGACGAATAATAACTCCAACTTGAACCTACCTGACAACAAGTTCCTGCATCGCATTCAATTTTGGACATCTTCCTAGTGCCTCCTCCGCAGTTGGGCGGGATGATACAGCTTGTCATGTAGTTCACTGGTTTGTTCCAAGCCTTGTTGAGCTTTTCGCATTCAAACATTGAAGTATTAAAGTGTTTTCCGTCGGGTCCGATACATTCTGTGGAATTACTACTGGCATTATTTTGAGTACTACTTGTTCTCGTCTGTTTTGGGGTGCTAGTTGGCGGAACTATGGTTGTAGAAAGAGGAGCTAAGGTAGGAGTTGGATTACTTGAACTGGAATTGCCACTAAGCCAACTTAGGGGGTGGAGAAAATCTTTTCGAGGCAAGTTATTACTCTTTGCATAAGAATCAACCAACCCAAATACAAAGACATATCCAATGACAATTATTAATATTACTATCGTTATATGGGAAATTCTTGGTTTCTTAAATCTTAATACTAATTCGTTATTTGCACGATTCTTGGGACAAGTTAATTCATGTTTATCGGAAAGCCTTTTAGTTGCAAACTCTTCACCACAATAGTCGCAGTTCCAGATGTATTTCTTCTTCACTAAGTGAATAATATCACCAAACTGATTTCTTCTTCTCGATCATTTCCTCAATCTCTTCCGATATGTGAAGAGTTGCTTTTATCGGTGGTTTAATTCGACCATTCAACCACATAGTGACATTCTCACGAGTATGACCGGTGTAATCCGCGACTTGTTGATGGGTAATTCTTAACTCTCGGAGAGTTGTTTTATATTTTGTCAGGCCCATCGACAGGAATAAACTCATCTAACAATTACGTAAATCCAATTATAGTTATTACTCGTCTGTGGTTTTGTATCCATAATTATCTCTTGGTTTTCCAAAAAACTAAAATTAAATAGGCAATCAAAACCCAAAAGGGGACAACAAACCAAACAAGCGGATTGTTAGACCAACCCGTATTTAGATAACCCATACCAAAAACATATACAATAGCCACAAAGATTATCCCCTCAATGATTATTGAACCATTAAAGCCCTTACCCTCCTTGCGTCTTTTCCCTAGGGTATACAAAGCAATTCCGACTGCCGTTACTATCGCTGATATAAAATAATCGTCTGCCTGACCTGTATTACCGTCTTTCCTTGTATTAAGGCTCGCCAAATAAGACATTACGGCAAAGCCTAACGCTAAATATCTGCCAATAGGTTTTTTTGTGCTTGTTTGTGATTTTATTTCGTCCATTGTTTTATTAACAAATAATTTACTAATTAATCTATTTGTCCTCCCTTATTTCTTTACCGAAAATAAAATAACCAACCAGTCCTGACATACCCGTATATAACAAAATATCTGCCTGACTAAACACAAACCCAAGTAGCCCAAAAATAAATATACCCAAACAAACCCACGCTATTCTGGTTTTTAGGCTATCCTCCTTTGACTTAAAAAAGGCGATATATAAAAACCCCACCCCCATAGCAAGCATTAGGATAAGCGCAAAAGGTGCTAAAGCGTTGCCTATCCAATTAAAAAAGCCACAAATCATAGTATCGGGGTTTTGTTGACATTGGTTTATTAGCCAATACTTAATTCCATAATTCATATGTTTTATTAGTTAATAATTTTTATCTAAATAGAAGTATTAAGCCGTCAATCACGGCGATAGTAAGCATAACTCTTGTTTTTTGTGTCGGTGTTCTGTCCGCTTTAACTACCTTAAAATAAACCCAAGATAAAATAGACGATATAAAAATAGCTCCGACAAAACCGCCGACAATATACGCTATTCCACCAGCGTCAAATCCACCTGATTTAAGAAACAATAAAACAAACAATAAAACCCCTAACCCGATATTTATATTCTTATCCTTACTGTCTACATCTTTAGCGACATTTGGTATTTCACTTACGGTTTCTTTTTTCATTGTTTTATTAACTAATAATTTCTACTTCCTGTAATTTGACTTATCGGAAGTCGGGGATTGATTTTCCTTTGGTGTTGCCGCTTCAACAACACCGTAATTAATAACGACAACAACAAGCCAAATTAATAGTATTTCCCAACTCTTTAGCGTCTCCCTATCAAAAGAATTAGATAAAAACCAAATAACTACCGCCTCTAAAACAAGCATTATGTTTTGTGGTAGATACTTTTTGAAATTATCCATAGTTTTAATTACAACCTCCAAATAAAGGGTCTCTATCGCATTGATAATCGTAATTTCCTTTAATCTGGGTATTCATAAATTTCGGAAATACAGCCGACAAGATATACATCAGTGTTAAAAAAGCAAAAGTTATACCAATAACAACCCCCGCAACTGTAGACAATCCTTTAATATAAACTAATACCCCATTTTTGTTGCCGTCCTTAATCAAGTAAGACACCAAAAAACAAAAACCCATAATGAATAGATACATAAACCAAACTTCTACCTCGGTCATAGATTTTTGTTACCTCCAAAAAATGCCACACCAAATAACATAAGTCCAAAAAGTAAGGTTATGGCTAGGGCATAGTTAATATCTACTTTCATTTCGGCTTTACGATTTAGTTTGTAAAGCACCAATACAAACATAAAACCCATACCGATAAAGGAAAAAGCAGAAAATAGACATTGAAAAAAATAAGTCATAGTTAAAAACCCACTCCTTTAAAGGCTAAATAATAACTGGGTAAATCAGCTTGCTTCTTAAGCATATCGTAATATACCAGTGACATTTATTTGTCTCCAACTAACCACCTAAAAAAATCTAAAATAAAATTACCACTGGAGTTTTTTATCAGTGGTGTAGCGTCAGGTTCGGTTTTAATCTTTACTGTTTCTGTTATTAGGGAAGCTGATTCATTAGCAGGAAATATGGCAGTAGTAGGCCTACCAAGGGGAATTTGTGTTGGGATTTTTGATGGAATACGTGTTACTACGGACCTCGCAGTAGGTACTGCTGTTGGTCGTACGGGTGCAACGTAAGTGTTTGAGCCATCCCCGCCACATCCGGGATAGTATGGCGCACAAGTAGAAGATAATCCGGTTCCATCACAACAACCACAACCGCAGACACCTCCATGATGAGAACAACAGCCTGATCGAGCATCAGCCACCCTTGGAATAAATAATGCTAGGGCGAGAAGGATAGTCCAAGCTATTACCCGAATATTCATGTAAGTGAATTATATTACTTTTTCGATAAATTTCACCAAATCTTCCCTTCTATATTTTCTATCCCGCCTTATCCCAAACCTGATTGCTTTAAGTACTCCTTTTTTATCCCAGGCACGTAGAGTATTGGGGTGAACTTTTAGAATTTTGCATGCTTCTTTTAAGGTGAGTAGTTCGGGGTTTTTTGATTTTCTTGGCATTGTTTTGCAACCCACTATTTGATAACATTATCTCACAAATGTAAATGAAAATACCTTATATTCGTATTAACGACACTGTATCTGATGAAGAAATAAATTACATACAGTCACTTGAGGATAGTGTTGTTTTTGAAAAGTGGGTTTTAAAAATAAGACGCAAATTCGACATACCTATTAAAAGGATGCGATTAATCAATAAAATAAAAACTGAGAAAGAATACGAATTTATAGCGCTTTCCATGTTTACGGGTTACTGGTCAAAGGTATCTAATGCTAGAGAATACATACCACCTGAATTAATGCTTGAAACAGTTAAGCTTGTAAGAAAATTTCACTTACCCTATGAATGGCTAATAGGGTTGTTGTCATTTATATATTATGGCAAGTTACTGCTAATTTCATATTTAACTCCTGAGCAAAAAATAGAAATTATCGATTGGCCCTCAAAAAAGGTGAACGAAAAATCAGGCCAAAAATTGGACGGTATTCATATTGTAATTAGAGAGCCTATGAATAAAACGGAATTCATTGATTTGATGAGAAATAAAGTATGGGACGAGAGGATTAACCCTCTGTTTAAACGTCTACGTTATGCATCCGCGACAAAGAATATTTTGGATTTACCTCAATATAAAAAGATATACAGACTTCGCATGGATTCCCTAAGTAATAAAGAAATTGGCAATAGACTGTTAATGGAAGATAATATAAGCCTTAGTCCTAGTGATATTACAAAAATGTTGAATAGATATAAACATTATTTAAGTGAGATAGAAGGAAATCACAGCAAGAATAAAATAAAGGTGCGACGTAATTTAGCTAAAAGATAGTTAATCTAAGCCATATTAAAAATTAATGAAAATATGGCTCAGAATTTTAATCCATCCTTTTCAACGCCTGATTTAAATTTGGCGACGGTAATTTCACTCTCCTACCCTCTCGACTGTATTGAGCGTCTATCCGATAGAAAAATGGCGTTCATATTTAAAAGAGAAGACGGATTAGATCAATTAATAGAATCGTTCTGGAGAAGGGAAACGAGAGTTGAACCACTCCAATTTTCAGAACAAAGAAAGATGCTGTTGGCCCGGATGGGCAATAAGGAGGGGTGTGGTTTCTAAAGAATTAGTTAACGAGCTTGGGGTGATTTTGGACCAAGAGTTCAGTTTGAGACTCGATCCGGCTAGATTAAACCGTCTGGCTAATTTCCTAGTGTCGTATTTCCAGATACTTCTACAAATTAACAACCAAAAATGAAAACTTTGAAATCAAATTCTAAATACTCCATCATCAAAAGTCATCGTGAACTTGAGGGTGCGATTAAAGCAAAATGTTTTGACTGTATGGGTGGGCAAAAGAAAACAGACTGTGATCTATGCGACTGTTCTCTTTATATGTTCAGACCTTGGTCGAGGAGTATCAAATCGTAATATTTATTAAGCTTTCTAACCTAGAAAAATAGATAACTTTCTAAGGGAAAAGAATATGACAATCAACACTACCGACATTGAAGTTAAAATAAAATTACTTAAATCCGATACGACATTTGCTCAAGTAACATTAATACTGTTTGGTGTTTGGGTTGAAAAAGGATGGAGAGTAAGTAAGTCAAAAAATGAAAATCTTATTTACCGTGATTACGTGTGGGTACAGCCACCATGTTTTATGGCGGGCGGTAAATGGCAAGAAATAATATTTATTGATGATCGACGTTTATACGAAGAAGTTCATCTAAAAATCTTAGATGCTTACTATCGAGAGAAAAACAAAGAAAATGCTGTTGGTGATGAAACAGAGATTGACCCAATGGAGGTAGACAAGGCAAATGTATAGTTACTATATAAGAATATCTATAGTTACTATATATAGAAACTTTAGTATTCCTATTAAGATAAGTTTCTATATAGGTCACTTACTGCCTGCTTCTATCCTTAATTATTTCGGTTATTTGTGAAAATATATGAGTAGGTATAGCTACTCAGGTCGATTAGTTGCCGATTCCCAACATTCGATCAGTATTTATTGGTTGAAAAAAAGGGGTATGCTTTGTGGTTTCTGTAATCAAGAAATTACATGGAAAAACCAATGGGGGAAAACCGGAAGCATCGGCATAGTGATAAATATTTGTGACAAAAATAAGTACGCTCAGCTTAATTACACCATAACCCGGCGATCTAGTGGCAAAAAGGATGATTTCGACTACAAAGTGCCAATTGTGGCTACAAAATGCTATTTTGGCGGTGTCAGGTATTGGTTTATATGCCCAGCATTAGGCTGTGGTAAAAGGGTAGCCAAGTTATACAAAGGACAAGACATCTTCGCTTGTCGACATTGCTACAACCTAACATATGCATCTAGAAACGAGAATCCGACCTACCGCGGTTACCCATTCAACGATTTGCTCTTGTTAGACAAGATAGAAAGTATCGAACAGACGATGAGAAAGAAGACCTACAAAGGGATACTAACCAAGAAAGCGATGCGAGTGCGACGCCTCCAAAAAAGAATGTTAGATCCCTATGTCGATGAGGGGATATTAGATGAATTATTGTATAAGGTTTAGGTTTACTAACCTAACATTACTTGACAATAAAATTAAATAAATTAAACTAAGTAAATGAATATGAAAGCGGTTTTATTTTGCAGAGTAAGTAGTAAAGATCAGGAAGAAACAGGCTATTCACTCCCCTCTCAAGAGAAACTATTAACTGAATATTGCCAGTCGAAGGGTTTTGAAATTGGAAAGATTTTTTTATTATCAGAGTCAGCTGGTGGGAGTAAGCAAAGAAGGATATTTTTGGAGATGCTTGAATATCTAAAGAAGAACAAACTCAAAGTTTTGATTGTAGAAAAAACAGATAGACTGACAAGAAATATGAGGGATGCGGTAGCAGTAAATAACTGGATTGAAGATGACGAAGAAAAACAGATTCATTTTGTAAAAGAAAACTTCATTTTACATAAAAACTCGAAATCAAACGATAAGTTTATTTGGGGAATTAAAGTTACCACCGCTCAATATTACTTGGATAATTTAAGTGAAGAAGTTAAGAAAGGCCAAAAAGAAAAACTAAGACAAGGGTGGCTACCGACTAAAGCACCGTATGGATATAAAACAGTTGGTGACAAAGGCCGAAAGATTCATATCATCGATGAAGAAACAGCACCGATAATTAGAAAAATGTTTGAAATGTATGCCACCGGTGAACATTCGCTAAAGAAGTTAATGGGTGAAGTATATGACATGGGGTTAAGAAGTGTGAATGGGGTTAAGGTTCAAAAAAGTCGACTTCACAGATTATTGAGGGACCCTTTTTATATAGGGACAAATGTCTGGCACGGTCAGGAGACTCAAGGGAACCAAGAGCCACTAATAGATATTGAGCTTTTTGAGAAAGTACAAAAGATGTTGACGTCAAAATGTACTCCGAAATATGCGAAACATGATTACCTTTTTAAGGGATTATTTAAATGTAATGAGTGTGGAGGGACTGCTACATGGGAGCGGAAGAAAGGGATTATGTATGGCCACTGTAATCACTACCGCCAATGCTCAGTAAGACAGTGGTCAAAGGAAAAAACAATCGAGGACATATTTTTAAACGAGTTTGCGCAGTTTAAGATTGAAAATCCAAGGCTAATGAATTGGCTTGGTAGAGCATTAAAGGAAACAAACAAAAATGAGAGTGAATTTTACTTGGATAGTATTAATCAGCTTGAGAAACAAAGAATAGTTTTGAAGAGAAGACTCGATACAATGTACATCGATAAGATTGATGGCAAGATAACCGAGGAATTCTATGAAGGGAAAAAGAAAGAATACTCGATAGAGCTTCTTCAAATTGATAAAAAAATTGTTGAACACACAACGGCCACTCAAACAGCTCAAGAGCGACGAGTAAAACTATATGAAATGGCCCAAGAAGGAAAAGAAAAATACGAGAAAGGTGAACCAAACAAACGGAGAGAATTGGTAAAGATGGCTTTTTGCAATCTTAAGCTTGAAGGAGACAAGATATTCTATGATCTAGAGGATGATTTTGCCCTTTTGAAGGGTCTGGCTAGAAAAACAAATAGTTCGAAACTAGGAAAATTGATAGATACTGGTGATAATATTTTCGAACAGTATGATTTAACCAAAGCTTCCAAATATTATGCCTCTTCGGAACCTGAGTGTTCCATTGTGCTCCTCCGCTAGGACTCGGACCTAGGACATCCTCCTTAACAGGGAGGCGCTCTACCAACTGAGCTACAGAGGAACGTAAAGTTTTTCTTTGAAAAATTAACGTTCCTGACGGAATGTTAACCATAAAGATAAATTACGTCTAATTTATCCCAAATAACCAACTGACCCGCTTTGACTCGATGTCAAACCCGCCTAGACTCATTTGTCTATTCGAGGCTGGTCGAGGCAAGGCTACAGAGGAATAAAAAAAAATTACTAATTAATAATTAATAATTACTAATTAATAATGACGAATGAAGTATGACTAATTTTGAAAGGTGCGGGCTAGGATTGATTATATGACACTAGCTGGCGAAAAACCAGTCATTATTGAAATAGCGACTTAATGGCAATTGGCTGATTTGGTATATCCCTCGGATATGGCCTGGGCTTGGGTGCAAAACCATTGATCACCCTGATCCAACTCGATGAGAACATTGGAATAATTGCCACAACCCGGGTAAAAAAAGGTTTTTTTACCTTCTCGAAGGTTGCCCTTGATATTACATTTGGAATTGGCCGGATTGTGATCCTGAAGACAAAGAGAGCTAAAAATGCCAATTTTGGC
>Ga0209373_10004738_pt1 | contig 11575 bp, 8 predicted proteins | sample Higcelweek5metaG_FD_187173 | JGI IMG/M metagenome (GOLD analysis project Ga0209373, IMG submission 187173) | Freshwater pond sediment microbial communities from the University of Edinburgh, under environmental carbon perturbations - High... | ecosystem: Environmental > Aquatic > Freshwater >... | reverse complement strand
GTACTTTTGATTATGACAAAGTAAAATCAGCATTTGATATGTATAATTCTCAGAATTATAGCATGTTAAATTTGAAATTAAACAAGGAGGATGTTGCTAAAATGCAGATAATCATTATCGGTCCGTTTGCAAATGCCGATTTGGCAAAGTCATACCTTATCCGTATGGTGAAAGAGCGGTCGTTGTTCGATCACCTGAAAGGAACCGATTACCGTAACCTGCTTGGCTCGCAGAAAAATTTGAACACAATGCTCCAACAAAATGCGATGAGTACGTACTTCGAATTTATGCAACAGTATTATCTAAAATAGCAGTTGATATTAGTTGTTAAAATCAACATTGAAAAAAAACTAACAAATGAGAAAAGAGCGCATACTTTGGGCTGATGATGAAATAGATTTACTTCGTGCATATGTTCTTTTTCTTGAAGAAAAGGGATACGAGGTAATAACAGCAAACAACGGCAAGGATGCAGTTGAATTGTGTCAAAAGGAATCGTTCGACATAATCTTCCTCGACGAAAATATGCCGGGCCTGTCAGGTCTCGAAACCCTTGCGTTAATTAAGGAGATCGACGCCGATGTGCCCATGGTGATGATTACCAAAAGTGAGGAAGAAAATATAATGAATATGGCCATCGGAAATAAAATTGCCGATTACCTCACCAAGCCCGTGAACCCGAGTCAGATATTGCTGACTCTCAAAAAAAATATTCATAAAAAAGAAATTGTTTCGGAGCATGCCACAAGTACTTACCGTTCGGAATTTGGACGGATAGGCATGCAAATCAACGATTCGCTGACCTACGAGGATTGGGTAGAAGTGTATAAGAAATTGGTTTACTGGGAACTGGAACTGGCTGATACCGACAATGGTATGGACGAAATGTTGCGGATGCAGAAAACCGAAGCGAACAATACATTTAATAAATACATCAAACGAAATTATCAGTCGTGGTTCGAACATCCCGAAAATAGACCGTTACTGAGCCCTGATTTATTTAAAACCAAAGTGTTTCCTTTGTTAGACAAAGGAGAAAAAGTGTTTTTTGTGTTGGTTGATAATTTCCGCTATGATCAGTGGAAAATTATTCGCGAACTGATGAGCGAATTTTATACCTTTACCGACGAAAGTTTGTATTGCAGTATGTTGCCTACTGCAACTCAATATGCCAGAAACTCTATTTTTTCAGGATTATTGCCTTTGCAAATTCAACAAATGTTTCCTGATCTATGGATTGATGAAGAAGAGGAGGAAGGTAAAAATATGAATGAAAAGGAATTGATTCAGACGCAACTGCAGCGATTCAGAAAAAACTACAGCTTTTCGTATCATAAAGTAAACGAATCGGCTTTCTGTGAAAAACTAATTGAACAATTGCCTCGATTGGACAATAACCAGCTGAATGTGATTGTTTTGAATTTCATTGATATGTTGTCTCATGCACGTACCGAATCTAAAATGATGCGTGAACTGGCCAACGACGAACAAGCTTATCGTTCGCTGACGCTTTCGTGGTTCAAACATTCGGCAACCTATGAACTGATGAAAGCCATTTCGAAACGTGGTTATAAGCTGATTTTCACCACAGATCACGGAACAATTCAGGTCACGAATCCGATCAAGGTAATTGGTGATAAAAATACGAATGTAAACTTACGTTACAAAGTAGGCAAAAATCTGAGTTATAACAAAAAAGAAGTTTTTGAAATAACACAGCCATCAAAAATTGGCTTACCCAGTCCGAATGTAAGTTCAGCTTACATTTTTGCCGGTAACGACGACTTTTTTGCGTACCCGAATAACTACAACCATTATGTGAGTTATTATAAAAATACTTTTCAACACGGAGGAATTTCGCTCGAAGAAATGCTGATACCGTTAATTGTGATGGAACCTAAATAATTTACAATTTCATAATTTACGATTTACAATTTATGAAAACATATACGAACGTAAAAGACCTCGGCAACTTGGAGGAGGCAATAAAAGAAGCTTTAGAAATAAAGAAAAACCGTTTTGGCTACAAACATTTGGGCGAAAACAAAACATTGTTGATGGTGTTTTTCAACTCTAGTTTACGTACACGCCTTAGCACTCAAAAAGCGGGAATGAACCTTGGGATGAACACAATGGTTCTCGATGTGAATGCCGGAGCATGGAAACTCGAAACCGAACGTGGCGTAATAATGGATGGCGACAAGCCCGAACACATTCTGGAAGCTATTCCCGTAATGGCCAGCTATTGTGATGTGATTGGCGTGCGCGCTTTTGCGCAGTTCGAAAGCAAAGAATTCGATTATCAGGAAACCATTATCAATCAGTTTATCAAATATTCAGGAAAACCGGTTTTCAGCATGGAAGGTGCAACTTCGCATCCATTGCAGGCTTTTGCCGACCTGATTACCATCGAAGAATACAAAGAAACGCCCCGTCCGAAAGTGGTTCTGACCTGGGCTCCGCACCCCAAAGCATTGCCGCAGGCTGTTCCAAATTCATTTGCCGATTTTATGAACGAAGCTGATGTGGATTTTGTAATTACACATCCCGAAGGTTACGAGTTGGCGCCAGAATTTGTTCGCGGCGCACGCGTGGAATACGACCAAATGAAAGCTTTCGAAGGTGCTGATTTTATTTATGCCAAAAACTGGGCAGCATATCAGGATCCGAACTACGGAAAAATTCTGAGCAGCGACCGTTCGTGGACTGTAAGCGACCGACAAATGGCTGTCACCAACAATGCGCGCTTTATGCACTGCTTGCCTGTGCGACGCAATATGATTGTGACCGACGAAGTAATCGAAGGTCCACGCTCAATTGTAATTCCAGAAGCAGCCAACCGTGAGATTTCGGCTCAGGTAGTCATCAAAAGATTATTAGAAAATATTTAAAAAAACATGAACTTAGAACAAGTAATTGCATCAATACGCAACGTACCTGATTTCCCGAAACCGGGAATATTATTTAAAGATATTTCAACAGCACTGAAAGATGCTGAAGTACTAAAATTTATTGCCGACGATTTGTACGAATACTACAAGGACAAAGGCATTACAAAAGTTGTGGGCGTAGAAAGTCGTGGTTTTGTACTCGGAAGTATTCTGGCTTATAAATTAGGTGCAGGATTCGTGCTGTTGCGTAAACCGGGCAAATTACCATCGGAAACTTTCAGATACGAATACGACCTGGAATATGGCAGCGATGCGCTCGAAATTCACAAAGATGCCATTGAAGAAAACGATGTGGTTTTGCTACACGACGATCTTTTAGCCACTGGTGGAAGTGCCGGAGCTGCACTGAAACTTATCAGCATGTTCAAACCTTCATCGGTTTTGGTGAGCTTTATGATTGAACTTGAATTCCTCAACGGCCGCCCAAAACTCGAAGGTACAAAGGACATTCATTCATTGATAAAATTTTAAAAATCAACTATCAAACAAACACATAACTAAAAGTATTTGTTTTCTTTGCTTTTTTTGTACACACATGAATAAACTTACACTCGTAAAAGTCGGAGGTAAAATTGTAGAAGACTCCGAAACGCTCAAACAATTGCTGTCCGACTTTTCAAAAATTGAGGGACACAAAGTGCTCGTGCATGGTGGTGGTCGCTCGGCTACTGCTCTTGCGACAAAACTCGGTATCGAAAGTCAAATGGTAAACGGACGCCGCATTACCGATGAGGAAACACTAAAGGTTGTGACTATGGTTTATGGCGGATTGGTTAACAAGCAAATTGTAGCCGGACTGCAGTCCATTGGCGTAAATGCGCTCGGACTTACAGGCGCCGACCTGAACTATATGCGTTCCGAAAAACGCCCCGTAAAGGAAGTGGATTACGGATTTGTTGGAGATGTAAAAGAAGTGAATGCCGACATTCTGGCCGATCTGATTGCCCGTGGCGTAGTGCCTGTTTTAGCGCCGCTCACACACGATAATGCGGGCAATATGCTGAACACAAATGCAGATACTATTGCCGGAGAGGCTGCCAAAGCCCTTGCAAAACATTTCGAAGTGACTCTGATGTATTGTTTTGAAAAAAAAGGAGTGCTCATGAGCGAAACCGACGACGAAAGTGTAATTCCCGAAATTACGCCCGTATTGTTCGAGAAATATGTGGCTGATGGAATTATCAACGGAGGTATGATTCCCAAACTCGAAAACTCATTCGAAGCCATAAATGCTGGTGTAAAACAGGTTGTGATTACACGGGCTGATTTGATTCACACCAACGGCGGAACAAAAATCATCAAATAAAAGAATAAGTACCATGAAACACATTTCACTTATTATTGCACTGATAATGAACATTACACTCATTGCTGCACAGGAAGAAATCAAACTCTATCCTAAAGGCACTCCCGAAAGTAACGGTCTTGAAAACAAAGAAGAATTACGCGATCCTGAATTTATCGTGGATATCAGTGAACCACGCATGTACGCATATCCGGCTCCTAAAGAAATTGCCAACGGAACAGCCATACTTATTTGTCCCGGAGGAGGATATTCGGGCGTTTCGCAGATAAAAGAAGGCTCGGAGTTTGCTGAATGGTTCAATAAAATGGGCATTAGTGCTTTCGTGCTTTACTACCGCATGCCTAATGGAAATCATTTTATTCCGCTGAAAGATGCGCAAACAGCCCTCGCCATTATCCATAAAAATGCAAAAAAATGGAACATCGACAAGAACAGGATCGGAATTATGGGCTTTTCAGCCGGTGGACATCTTGCAGCTACAGCAGGTACACATTTCAAAACTAAAACACTACGTCCGGCTTTTATGTTACTTGCATATCCTGTAATTACTATGGATAAAAAATTGACACACGGAGGCTCACGCAATAATTTACTGGGCAACAACCCAAGTGAGGAAATGGTGAAACTTTACTCGAATGAACTTCAGGTAACCAAAAAAACACCGCCCACATTTATGGTTCATGCCAAAGATGATGGCGCTGTGCCTATTGCTAACAGCGAAAATATGCTGAAAGCGCTTGAGGAGAAAGGTATTCCTGCAAAACTTGTGGTTTACGACAAAGGCGGGCATGGTTTTGGAATGCGTACAAAAGGAATCCCTGCCGACAACTGGCCCGAAGAGCTCAAAAAATGGATGATTGCTCAGAAATTAGTGAATCCATAAATAACACATCTCATTTACAAAGCCAATGAATCCAATGATATTTGACCTAAGCCAGGAAGCCATTCAGCTACTTCGAGATATGATTTCAATAGAATCGTACAGTCGCGAAGAAAAAAATGTGGCCGATTTTCTCGAAAGATACATTGAGTCGAAAGGCTATGTGGCAACACGCAGTAATAACAATGTCTGGTTGATGAATTCAGGATTTGATACTGCTAAGCCCACTGTCTTATTGAATTCGCACATTGACACCGTAAAACCAGTGGCTGGTTGGGTGAAAAATCCGTTTACACCGGTTGTTGATGATGGAAAACTTTTCGGTTTAGGAAGTAACGATGCCGGGGCAAGCGTTGTCAGTCTGCTTCAGTCTTTTTTCTTTTTAACTCAAGATAAACAGGCCTATAATCTGATATTTGCAGCTACATCCGAAGAAGAAGTGTCGGGGAAGAATGGTATTGAAAGTCTGATTCGCGAACTTCCGAAGATCGATTTTGCCATTGTGGGTGAACCTACCGGAATGCATTTGGCGGTTGCCGAAAAAGGTCTGATGGTACTCGATTGTGTAGCTTACGGAAAGGCCGGACATGCAGCCCGCAACGAAGGCGAAAATGCCATTTATAAAGCTTTAAAAGATGTGGCATGGTTCGAAAATCACAGATTTGAGAAAGAATCGGAATTACTGGGACCTGTGAAAATGACTGTTACACAAATAAATGCAGGTACTCAACACAATGTAATTCCCGATAAATGCAGTTTTGTTGTTGATGTTCGGAGCAATGAAATGTATTCAAATCTGGAGATTTTGGAAGAAATCAAGAAAAATGTGGGCTGCGAAGTTCAGCCACGTTCCACTCGTTTAAGCTCTACAGCAACTCCGCTGGATCACGCTTTTGTAGCAAAAGCCTGTCAACTAGGACGTAACATTTATGGATCTCCAACTTTGTCTGATCAGGCCTTAATGCCTTTCCCTAGCGTTAAAATTGGCCCGGGTGAGTCAGCACGATCACATACCGCCGATGAATATATTTTGGTTTCGGAAATCGAAGAAGCTATCCGGCTTTATATAGAATTACTTCATCGGCTCGAAATAGCTTAAGCTTATTATTTATCAGGAGTTTATTTGGTCTCAACAAAGGAAAAACGTTCCTGAATAAAGTATTCATATACAGTAGTATTACAAAAAAAACAGGGTTATCGGAATTTTCCGACAACCCTGTTTTGGTATTTATATCAAAAGATTTTTAGTCTTCTGAATTTCCATCTTCTATATCAAGCACATTGCGGCGGGCATCTACTTTTTTGTCGTACTCATCGCGTGAGTAAACCACAATTTTGTCGAGGTCGCGCTGACCAGTACCAGCAGGAATCAGGTGTCCGCAAATAACGTTTTCTTTCAAACCTTCCAGACGGTCGGTTTTTCCGTTGATAGCAGCATCGTTCAACACTTTTGTTGTTTCCTGGAAGGAAGCAGCCGACATAAAGCTGGTAGTTTGCAGTGCAGCACGGGTAATTCCCTGTAAAATCTGATTCGAAGTTGCGGCGATAGCATCACGTGTTTCCACCAGACGTAAATCGCGACGTTTCAAAGCACTATTTTCATCGCGCAATTTACGAGGAGTAATAATCTGACCAGGTTTCATTGTTGCTGAATCACCGGCGTCAAGAATTACTTTTTTACCCCAGATACGGTCATTTTCCTCCATGAATTCATGCTTGTCTACAATTTGTTTTTCGAGGAAACGGGTATCACCTTGCTCCAGAATTTCAACTTTACGCATCATTTGACGTACAATTACTTCGAAATGCTTGTCGTTGATTTTTACACCTTGCAAACGATAAACGTCCTGTACTTCGTTCACAATATAATCCTGAACTGCAGTAGGTCCCTTGATTAACAGAATGTCAGAAGGAGTAGTTGCACCATCCGAAAGCGGAGTTCCAGCACGAACAAAGTCATTTTCCTGAACAAGAATTTGTTTCGAAAGAGGAATCATGTATTTCTTAACTTCACCTGTTTTTGAAGTTACACTCACTTCACGATTACCACGTTTGATTTTAAGGAAGTTTACTTCACCATCAATTTCGGCTACTACAGCTGGATTAGATGGGTTACGTGCTTCGAATAATTCGGTAACACGTGGCAAACCTCCCGTGATATCACCTGTTTTACCAACAGCACGCGGGATCTTAACAAGCATTTGACCTGTTTTAATCTTATCGCCATTGTCTAACACAAGGTGAGCACCTACCGGTAAGTTGTAAGTACGCAAGATATTACCTTCTTTGTCAAGAATGTGGGCACTTGGCACTTTATTACGATCCTTCGATTCGATAATGATTTTCTCTTTCAATCCTGTGGCTTCGTCGGTATCTGTTTTGAATGTTTGATTTTCAACAACATCTTCAAATTCGATCTTACCTTCGTTTTCAGCAATGATTACAGCATTAAATGGATCCCATTCACATACTGTCAAGCCTTTGGTTCCCATCTCACCATCTTTTACATATAGTTTCGAACCATATGGTATATTCTGAGTAGTCAGTGCAATGCCGGTATTGGTATCGATCACGCGCATTTCGGCTAAACGACTTACAACCACCTGATAAGCATTTGTGTTGTCATCTACTGCATCTACAGTACGAAGTTCATCAAATTCGATGCGACCATCGTAGCGCAATACAATTTTAGATTCGGCACCAACGTTCGAAGCAACCCCACCGACGTGGAAAGTACGAAGTGTCAGCTGAGTACCCGGTTCACCAATCGATTGAGCAGCAATAACTCCCACAGCCTCACCAATATGTACCATTTTATTGGTAGCCAGGTTACGACCATAACATTTTGCACAAACTCCTTTTTTCGATTCGCAGGTTAATACCGAGCGAATTTCGACGCGTTCGATTGGAGATTCCTGAATTTTTCGTGCTAACGATTCAGTAATTTGATCACCTGATGAAACGATTAACTCGCCCGACAGAGGATGGTAAATATCGTGTACCGAAACACGTCCAAGAATTCGTTCGTACAATGAAGAAATTACATCTTCGTTGTTTTTCATTTCGGTTGCAATCAATCCACGCAAAGTTCCGCAATCATCTTCGTTGATAATTACATCCTGCGATACGTCTACCAAACGACGGGTAAGGTAACCAGCATCAGCTGTTTTAAGCGCTGTATCGGCCAAACCTTTACGAGCACCGTGGGTAGAAATAAAGTATTCCAATACCGAAAGGCCTTCCTTAAAGTTAGCCAAAATTGGGTTTTCAATAATCTGACCACCTTCGGCACCTGATTTCTGAGGTTTTGCCATCAAACCACGCATACCTGAAAGCTGACGAATCTGTTCCTTAGAACCACGCGCTCCAGAATCCAACATCATGTACACAGAGTTGAATCCCTGATTGTCGCTTGATAATTGTTTCATCAAAATATTCGACAATTTTGAGTTTACGTGTGTCCATGTATCGATGATCTGATTGTAACGTTCGTTGTTGGTTATGAATCCCATGTTGTAGTTATTCATAATTTCTTCAACTTCGGCATTACCTTCTTTTACCAACACTTCTTTTTCCGGTGGAATAATTACGTCACCTAAGTTGAATGACAATCCGCCTTTGAAAGCCATGTAGTAACCCAAATCTTTGATGTCGTCAAGGAATTGAGCTGTACGGGCAACTCCGCATACATCGATCACATTACCGATAATATCACGAAGCGATTTTTTCGAAAGTAATTCGTTGATGTAACCTACCTCAATCGGAACACATTTGTTGAATAAAATTCGTCCAACGGTAGTTTCGATTAATTTTGTTACTATTTCGCCATTTTCATTTAAATCTTTTGTTCTTACTTTGATCCAGGCATGAAGTGTAACTTTTTTCTCATTATAAGCTATTTCAGCTTCTTCGGGAGAATAGAAAATCAATCCTTCGCCTAAAGCACCTGTACGTGGTTTTGTAATGTAATACAATCCAAGCACCATGTCCTGCGAAGGTACCGTAATTGGAGCTCCGTTGGCAGGGTTCAAAATATTGTGCGAAGCAAGCATCAGCATTTGAGCTTCAAGCACTGCTTCGTTTCCAAGAGGCAAGTGAACAGCCATCTGGTCACCATCAAAGTCGGCGTTGAAAGCCGTACATGAAAGCGGATGGAGCTGAATAGCTTTACCTTCAATCATTTTGGGCTGGAATGCCTGAATACCCAAACGGTGCAAAGTAGGAGCACGGTTGAGTAGTACAGGATGTCCTTTCATCACATATTCTAAGATATCCCAGATCACTGGGTCTTTACGATCAACAATTTTCTTTGCTGATTTCACAGTTTTTACAATGCCACGTTCAATCAGTTTGCGAATAACAAACGGTTTGAAAAGTTCGGCAGCCATATCTTTTGGCAAACCGCATTCGTGCATCTTCAACTCAGGACCAACGACGATTACTGAACGTGCCGAATAATCCACACGTTTACCTAATAAGTTCTGGCGGAAACGTCCTTGTTTTCCTTTCAACGAATCGGAAAGAGATTTTAGCGGACGATTGGCTTCAGTCTTAACAGCACTTGATTTACGTGAGTTATCGAACAATGAGTCAACGGATTCCTGAAGCATACGTTTTTCATTACGTAAAATAACTTCAGGCGCTTTAATCTCAATCAGTCGTTTCAAACGGTTGTTACGGATAATCACACGGCGATACAGGTCGTTCAAATCGGATGTAGCAAAACGACCACCATCCAACGGTACCAATGGACGTAATTCAGGCGGAATAACAGGTACGATTTTTACAATCATCCATTCCGGTTTGTTGCGCATTTTCGAAGCGCGGAACGATTCTACAATTTGCAGACGTTTCAGTGCTTCGTTTTTACGTTGTTGCGAAGTATCGGTATTTGCTTTGTGACGTAAGTCGTAAGATAATGCATCTAAATCAAGGCGCGTTAGCATATCGTAGATAGCTTCTGCACCCATTTTAGCGATGAATTTATTTGGATCACTATCTTCAAGCAATTGATTTTCACGTGGTAATTTTTCCAGTAAATCCAGGTATTCTTCTTCCGAAATTAATTCGCCCTGAGCAATCAGGAGTTCGCCTGTTGCAGCAGTAGCAGTATTATCGGCAATACCTGCCTGAATAACCACATATTTTTCGTAATAAATGATTGAATCTAATTTTTTAGTTGGCATTCCCAGTAAATAACCGATTTTATTCGGCAATGAACGGAAGTACCAAATATGAGCTACAGGCACCACCAACTGGATGTGTCCCATGCGCTCGCGACGCACTTTTTTTTCTGTTACTTCAACTCCACAACGGTCGCAAACAATTCCTTTATAACGAATACGTTTGTATTTTCCGCAATGACATTCAAAATCCTTTGTAGGACCAAAAATGCGTTCGCAAAACAAACCATCACGTTCGGGTTTGTAGGTACGATAGTTGATGGTTTCAGGTTTGAGTACCTCGCCACTTGATAATTTTAATATTTCTTCGGGCGATGCAAGTCCGATTGAAATTTTATTAAAACCAGTTTTAAGCTTATTATCGTTTTTAAAAGCCATAATCTTTGTTTTTCTTTTAACTGTTTAACTGTCTAACCTTGTTGCGTCATTATAAATGTTTGTCATTTTCTAATGATTCAACAATTCAACACATTTAGTCTAAATTGATACTCAAACCTAAACCGCGAAGCTCATGTAATAATACATTAAGCGATTCCGGAATTCCCGGAGTTGGCATTGGATCGCCTTTTACAATTGCCTCGTAGGTACGGGCACGACCCATAACATCATCGGACTTAACAGTAAGGATTTCCTGAAGAATGTGTGCTGCACCGAATGCTTCCAGCGCCCAAACTTCCATTTCTCCGAAACGTTGTCCCCCGAATTGAGCTTTACCTCCAAGCGGTTGTTGTGTAATAAGTGAGTATGGCCCAATCGAACGGGCGTGCATTTTGTCTTCGACCATGTGGCCCAGTTTCAACATGTAAATCACACCTACAGTAGCAGTTTGGTCAAAACGTTCACCGGTTCCACCATCGTAAAGATAAGTTTTACCGTAGTTAGGTACACCTGCTTTATCAGTCCATGCGTTCAAGTCATCAAGACTGGCTCCATCGAAAATAGGGGTTGCAAAACGCAAACCTAATTCTTTTCCGGCCCAACCTAATACAGTTTCGAAAATCTGTCCAAGGTTCATACGCGAAGGTACACCAAGTGGATTTAAACAAATATCTACCGGTGTTCCATCGGCAAGGAATGGCATATCTTCCTGGCGTACGATACGGGATACAATCCCCTTGTTACCGTGACGACCTGCCATTTTATCTCCTACGCGGATTTTACGTTTCTTGGCAATATATACTTTAGCAATTTGAACAATACCGTTAGGTAGTTCATCGCCTATAGTGATATTAAATTTCTGACGTTTTATCTGAGC
>Ga0209373_10004737_pt1 | contig 11576 bp, 9 predicted proteins | sample Higcelweek5metaG_FD_187173 | JGI IMG/M metagenome (GOLD analysis project Ga0209373, IMG submission 187173) | Freshwater pond sediment microbial communities from the University of Edinburgh, under environmental carbon perturbations - High... | ecosystem: Environmental > Aquatic > Freshwater >... | reverse complement strand
TTTTTTGCTTTTCTCAAAGTTTGCATATAATACTCCCATCTATTTCTAATTATGCCCCCATGAACCCATCTCTCCTTCGTATCGAAGAACTCAGCCTGACTTTGGATGAAGAAGAAACGCTTCTTCCACAAAAAGTAGCCAAACTATTGAATCTCCCGACAGAAAAAATACTCACTTGTGACATCGTAAAAAAAGCATTTGATTCAAGAAACAAATCAAACATCTTGTTTGTGTATGCACTCAACGTGGATTTGGGCAACAATGAAGCCTTTTTGAAATCATTTCAAACCCCCAAAAATCAAAAAAATATCCAAAGATACCGTATCAGACTGATAGAACCGTTTGTATATGAGATCAAACCCCTTCCCGAAAAATCCACTCACAAACGACCTATCATCGTAGGAACCTGACCCAGCGGACTTTTTTGCGGACTTGCACTGGCACTTGCGGGGATGAAACCTATCTTGCTTGAGAGAGGAAGTGAGGTCAATAAAAGAGTGCAAACAGTGCACAAATTTTTCACCGATGGCACGCTTGACCCAAATTGTAATGTACAGTTTGGAGAAGGAGGAGCCGGAACCTTTTCCGATGGAAAACTCTATACCCTCATCAACGATCCAAGAAGCACCTTTGTGTTTCAAGCACTCGTCGATGCGGGAGCACCTGCCGAAATTATGTATAGTGCGCGACCTCACATTGGGACAGATCGTCTCAGAGGAGTCGTGAGAAACTTGAGAAAAAGAATCATCTCTCTGGGTGGAGAAGTGCTTTTTGATACGTGCATGACTGATATAGAGATTGAAGATGGCAAGATTCAAGCCGTGATTACCTCGACTGGAAAGAGATTTGAGACCGATGATTTCGTCTTTGGGATTGGGCATTCAGCCAGAGATACCTACGAAATGCTCCATGCAAAGTGATTCCAGATAGAACAAAAACCGTTTGCTATTGGAGTCCGTATCGAGCACCCAAGAAAATGTATTGACCAAGCACAATTTTGAAATGCTTGCCTCCATCACAAACTCCCAACAGCCAACTACAAACTCGTCTCTCATCATGAAAAAAATCGTAGTGTCTACACCTTCTGTATGTGCCCTTGAGGTTTTGTCGTTCCCGCATCATCAGAAGCAGGCAGGCTCACCGTCAATGGAATGAGCGAATATTCACAAGATTCCATCAATTCCAATTCTGCACTTTTAGTGAACGTGCTCCCGAGTGATTTTTGAAGCGATCATCCACTTGCGGGAATAGAATTTCAAAGAAAATGGGAAGAAAAAGCCTTTCAAGCAGGAGGAGGAAATCATCATGCCCCTGCACAACTCGTGGGAGATTTCTTAAAAGACGTCCCTTCTACCAAACTATGAAGTATCCAATCTACCTACCTGCCCGCACTCACCATGACCGATTTGAGTCTCTGTCTTCCTGATTTTGTCATCAGTGCTCTGAGAGAAGCCTTGCCCCAGTTTGACAAAAAGATTCATGGTTTTGCCCAAAACGATGCCATACTCATCGGAATAGAAGCAAGGAGTTCTGCGGTGTTGAGATTTCAGCGTGATGAGTCGTGTGAGTCCAATATCAAGGGAGCCTATCCAGCAGGAGAAGGAGCCTGATATGCCTGAGGAATCACCTCAAGTGCGATTGACTGACTTTTGGTTGCGGAGAGTATTATGAGGAAGAGGAAGAAGAATAAATAAGTATAAGCTAAGAAGTAATTTTTTCATCTTGATTGATGTGAAAATGAAAGAAATACAAAATGATTTTTTTTGCAAGGGGGGAAAAAAATAAAACCGCAATGGAGTTGCGGTTTTATCAGTTTAGGATCTGAGTTCATAACTATCAGAAATAACTTTGAGTAAATGACTTTGAATATAATTCAATTTCTCATCATCTCACGTATTTCTCAATTTAATTGGAAGTCGGATATTTAATTGTTCAAACAAGGTATTTTGATGCAATTCTTCCTCACTTGACAAAGGAATAATACCATATTTTTGATTCCATTCTTTGAGTGAAATATCTGGGGAAAGTGAAAATGTATAGGTGCCTGCATCAAAGATGAGATCACCTAAATAGGTTTCATTGTGATATAATTGAAATTTTTTCATACTAAGAAAAGTTATGTGATAATTTTTTCTAATTCGTTTTTCCTCAAAATTATTGATTGAAATAATAGTTCTTGTCTGTTTTTTGAATATTCAAACTTTGGGTCATTTGGCATTTTAAAGATTATTTCTGCAATATCCATATAAGCAAGCTTTTGGATTTTTTGAATTGATATTTTTACTATTTTCATCCAATTCTTGTCTTGATATAAAATGTTGAGTATCTCAAAAATACTTTTATTTTTTCATTGTATCGTCACGAGACTGTATCATGATTTTAGGATGTATTCCTTATAAAAACTTTCTTTATGTTGTAGGTAATCATCAATTTTCGACTCTGATATTTCAAACAATCCAGCACTTCAGTGGTCAAATAAAGTGGTAAATTGCACGAGTTCTGGAATACGTTCTTTTTCTGATGGTAGAAATAACACTTTACTTTCATGAACTCCCCAATTTTCAAGATGCCTATCCATGTTGCCTATGAGTGCATCAAAAACGAGCATGTCGGCATAAGATTGAAGAATCTTTTTATCCTTTCCATATCATCTATACCTTGAAGTAATTTTCTCGTAAACAAGGTCAAGTTCAGGTATATCTCTCGGTTCAAGTCAAAGTATTTGGTATCCATACCAAGTTTCATATCATGCGGGGAATGCATGTCGTATCAGTACTGCGATATCTGTAAGAGTTGCTTGAAGTGTTAATTGATTATTAAGTTTTTGAACAACATCTTCTCATAGTATCTTTGGTGTTACTTCTTGAACGGTTGTTATATTTGGGATTTTCTTTCAAAGATTTGATGCAAACTGCTCAACCCAAAGTTCCCTCGGTGTTTTTGTATAAGACTTTAATATGTAAATATGATTGTTTTTCTTATTCTTTAGTAAAATTCTTGGACGAGATCATCAAATGAGTCCTATATCAAGCGTATCATAGTTTTCCAAATCCAGAGGTTTGCAAAGATATTTTTTCATATTCCTCAAAATTTATCAAATACATTGAAAGTATAACTATCCACGGTTTTGAGTCAAGTCCATTGTAGTGAAAATGAACAAAATTCAAAATGAATTTTTTGCGAAGAGAGAAGGGACAATAAAACCGTAATGAAATTATTGTTGTATTGTTTAACACAACTTGACCCCAATTTTTAAAATAAATCGCTCAAAGAGGCATTATATATTTAAAAAAAACTATAATGTGTCACTGCTTTTGTATTATAACAGAGTGGGTAGATGAGTTGAATATAGAAAAGAGGCAATTTTATAAATATAAAAATAAGTTTACTTTTTTTCAGTAGGATTTGAAATAACTCTCTATTTACTATTTTTTCAGTAATAGATTTTTGTGGTCAAGTTGGGATAAAATCAAAACAAAAATTTGAATAAAAAAATTTCTCAATACAATCAAGGACATTATTTATAATCAGTTTGATATGGTTTCAATTCAATTTTGAAATACTTGGTGGTGAGAAAAATTTTTGGATTGTTTTCAAAATATCGATTACGGGAATCGTCTCCCAAGAGGAAAAAGTTATGCCAGAACAGAAAAAGTCAAATCACTCAAAATAATGTGAAGTAACATTGTCGCAAAAGTACAAGGTTCCAGACCAAGCCCCTACAAAGTAGAAGTCCAATTTGAACCATTTACCACAAAAGAAAAACAAGAAATCTTAAAAATCATTACAGGAAATATTTTTTATATTTCTCAATTGCTCAATGGAAAACTCCCTCAGACACTTTTTGAAACCCTGAAACAACACAATATTTCTGTACTTCCAAATAGTTGGAACGATCTCCATGGAGATTGTAGTTGTCCCGATTGGGCAGTTCCGTGTAAACATTTGGCAGGAGTTTTGTATTTGATCGTCAATGAAATCGACAAAGACCCCTTTTTAATCTTCAAAACCAAAGGTCTCGATCTCTTGAGTGAGCTTGAAAAACTCGATTTACATAAAAGCGACTCTGCATCCAAGATTCTCAGGTTTCAAGACCTCATCGACAAAAACAACCATCAAGAATACACTTCCGAAACTCCCAAAGATTGGAATCTGTTTGAGGTTGATTTTTCGTCAATTTGAGATACAGAAGAACGCATTTTTTCGCTTTTATTCGCAAATCCTTTATTTTATCTCAAAAGTGATTTCAAAGAAATACTCAGAAAAGGATATAAAAATCTCAAAAAATCTCAACTCATTAAAACCTATTTTCAAGAGGAAGATCAGTCTCCTTCAAAATCAAAAATCCTTCACTATAATGAAATCATTGACATTACTCACTATGATGTAAAACACCTTCTGCAAACACTCGATACCCTCAACAATAAAAACCTCTATGCACAGTCAAATGAATATATACTTTTGTACCATGTCTACCATTTTTCAAAAGTATTGGCTTCCAAATGTGCTTTTATTCCAAAAATTGTTCAAGTGGAAGAAAATCTCTATAATCTGTGGTATGTTCCTGCGGTACTGGATGAACCTGTCCAAAAAATCTACGAAAGTCTTTTGGAAGTGTTTACGCTTGATTTGGTTCAATACTCAAAAGTTTTTCTTCCCAAACCTCTTCAATTACAGTACCTGATTTCTTCATTTATAAAATATTTTTTCGTACTCGAAAATAAATATGATGCCAAGATTCCTCGTGACGAGATAGGAAACTTGTTTTTTTCCAGAGAATTCTTTCATGTAAAAAGATTTGAAGACCAAAACATCCCCGCAAATATTCATTTATGGTTGAGTCGCTTTTCTCTCTCTACAAAAAGCTATAAAATAGTTCTAAAAGTAGAAGAAAAAATCTGAGATTTTTGAGTCAATATCTTACTTGAAAATGAACACGGAGAACTCCAAGGATTGTCACTCTATAGCCAATGGAAAGAAAAATATGAAATTCTCAAAGATCTCTCCATTCTCACTGATTATTTTCAAGAATTAGAAGTCGTCATTTCAAGCCTTTGAGAAAAAGAACTCATCTTATGACTCGCAGAGTTATCAAGCCTGATGTATGAAAAAATCCCGCTTTTAAAGATGCTCGGAGTCAAGATTATCATCCCAAAAACACTCCAAAAGATCTACAAACCAACTCTGAGTCTAAAAGCAAAATCAAAAGGAAACCTCTCAGTACAATCATATCTCGGACTCAGAGAACTTGTTGATTTTGAATGGGAACTCTCTCTAGGAGATGAAAAAGTCTCTCTGGAAGAAATGAAACAGCTTCTTTCTCAATACCAAGGAATGATGAAATACAAGGATAGTTTTGTCTATTTGGAAAGCGGAGAAATTGAAAAGCTTCTCAAAAAAGCACAACAATCCCCTGATTTTTCTGACTGAGAAGTCCAACAAATGCTCATTGGGGAAAGTTTTGAGTGAAATGAAATCAGTTTTGATGAGGAACTCAAATCCTATATTAAATCCCTCAAAAAAATCGACGAAATTGCTTTACCTACTTGAGTACAAGCCCATCTCAGACCGTATCAAAAATCTTGATATGATTGGCTGTATAAAAACTATAAACTTTGATTTTGAAGTATTTTGGCAGACGATATGGGACTCTGAAAGACACTTCAAGTGATCTGTTTTCTCCTCAAACTCAAACTAGAGGGAATCACACAAAAAAGCCCCTGAATCGTGATCGTCCCGACAGCACTATTGAGCAACTGGACCAATGAAATCACCAAATTTGCTCCTGATCTGAAATCAATGATCTATCATGGGGCAAATAGAACAGCTGATTTTGAAAAGACAGACCTCATCCTCACCACCTACGGAGTCGTTCGCTCCGAAGTCGACAAACTCAACAAAATAGATCTTTCTTTTGTCATCATAGACGAAGCTCAAAATATCAAAAACACTACTACGGAACAAACCAAAGCCGTAAAAAAGCTCAAATCGCCCATCAAAATAGCTATGAGTGGAACCCCTGTCGAAAATAGGCTCTCAGAATATTGGTCACTGCTTGATTTTACCAATAAATGACTCTTTGGGTGACTCAAACATTTTACCACTACTTTTGCCATTCCTATAGAAAATGATCGGAATCACCAAGTCATTCAACATTTCAAAAAAGTAAGTGCCCCTTTCATCCTCAGAAGACTCAAAACTGACAAGAGTATTATTAGCGATCTTCCAGAAAAAATTGAAATTGATCAAATTTGTTCCCTTACTCCTCAACAGGGAGCTATTTATGAAAACATCATCAACAAATCTTTGGAAGTTATCGAAAATTCTGAATGAATCGAGAGAAAAGGACTCGTGCTCAAAATGATTACCAATCTCAAACAGACCTGCAATCATCCGTATCAATATCTCAAAACTGGGAAAAAAGATCTTGAACTTTCAGGAAAAACACAAACTATACTTCCTCTTTTGGAAAATATCTATCAAAACAATGAAAAAGTACTGATTTTTACTCAGTATGAAGAGATGTGAAAATTATTACAATGACTCTTGGGAGATAAATTTGGACAAGAAATCTTGTTTTATTACGGTGGATTGGACAGAAAGAAAAGAGATGAGATGATACAAAAATTTCAAACCAAAAATGAGTGCAAGACCCTCATTTTATCCCTCAGAGCCTGAGGAACTGGGCTCAATCTCGTGGGGGCAAATCATGTAATCCACTACGACCTTTGGCGGAATCCTGCTGTTGAAAGCCAAGCCACTGATAGAGCCTACAGAATAGGACAAAACAAAAATGTCTTCGTCTACAGATGTATCACACAATGAACCTTTGAAGAAAAAATAAATACTATGCTTCTTTCAAAAAAAGAACTCTCAAATCTCACTCTCTCACAGTGAGAAAATTGGATTGGAGATCTTTCAAATGCTGATTTGAGGGAAGTCTTTTCACTTGCGAAACAAGAGAAGGAGTAATACAAAAAAGCCCCTCCCTCACCGAGAAACTCGTGAAACAAAAGAATCCCCCTCGGGGAATGATGCGGGCTATCGCGGTAGATACCCCTTGAAGTACAACACATCCTCCAAGGACATCTTGCGAAGGTCCTTCATCTCCGCGCCGTAACGGTCAGAATATCGATTGGCTTCGGATTTCCACTGACGGATGCCAGTGTCCGATCCGTTCACATAAATGCGACCGTCTTCGTCGACGGAAACACGCTTTCCTTTCACGTGAAATTCATGAGACATGGTAGCGCTCCTAAAAAAAAGGATTGGATAAGCAAAGAAATTGTACCCTAAGTGACAAAAAAATGCAAGTATTTTGAGATATTTTCTATGAGAAGTCAAAAATTCTCGTGGTTTTTGGTACTATACCCAAGCAAAACCTGTTCGCCCCTCGCCGTTAGGCGAGGCAGTACAATCAAAAGTAATTTTGCAAACAAAACTTGGGAAAACCAATTTGGATTGAGTATAAAAGTCTAAGATTTTATTGGTTTTTGGTAGATAAAAAACTCCTTTTCTCCATGTAATCCTCTTTTTTTCACAAAAAAAACCTGACATCCTCAAGAGAGATGGAGTCTAGGTACGTGATGATTTGCTCATCAGTGAGCTCGATGCCAAAGAGGAGTTGAGTCAAGATCTTCCCTTTTCTCCCATACGAATAGAGAAGAATATTTTTGAAATGCTTTTTACTTTCCAGAAAAAAATCTTCATCAAATCATACATCAAAATCATCTGCGAGAGCAAAGATATTGTGGTCTTCTGTCATAAAAAAGAAAGCTTCAATATCATAATAATACCTCTTTTTTTGAAATCTATACGTATATCCAAAGTAGGCATCGAGGAGTTCTTGAACGAAAAAGAAAAAATAATACTGTTGCCAATGCGTTCTTGGTTCTGAGGAGACAAAATTTGTATAACCTCTGACTTTTACTTGAAATCTCTTGCGTGGCAAAACTCCTTTTTGTCTCTCGTCGACAAACTGGTATTGAGAATAGATGATACGATACTCATCATCATAAACTATAATATTGTCTTTGGTGTAGTACTTTTGATGATATTCCAAAATCTCTTTTTTGCTCGCTTTTGGAAGACAAGAATTGGTACGAAAGTCTTTTTCATACAACTGTTTCCCAATCTTCTCAAAAAGTTTTTGGGTATAATTATTTCTCGTGTTTTCCTCACAAATCGCTTTTGTCTCTGAGGGGATGAGGTCTGTACACAAGGGCTCAAGGAGCTTTTCCAGATAGATCATCGCATCTTGTTCTTTTGGCAAATCTATCAGAGTATAAGTAGCCGTAACGGTCATCTCAGCATCTTTGAGAAAAGAAAAATAATGGCTTGGAGAAATTTCTGTCTTGAGATTGATCAAGTGCTCCACCAAGTGTGGAACAAACTTTGAATTTTTATAGAGCGGAGTTTTGATGTAGATATAGGGCATAGAGTATTGATAGCATACTATTGTTTGTATTGTATGATTGTTGTGAGAATAATCAAGAAAAAATGAGGGGATGAGAATATCTGTGGTGGTTTTTCATGAACGTATTTGAAAAATACTAAGTTTCTTGAATTTTTTGAGAAAAAAAGTATATTCTCCTTAAGTAGTCAAGCGATGCAGTACATTCAAAGGCAAATTTGGAATGCCCCCTTTGAAAAACCAATGCAGGATTTAGTGTATTTATAATAACCAAAATATGACGTATACCCTACACCTAAAAGAAAGTAAGAAATGATTTGTAAATCTTGAACTTTTAAAAGATTGAAAGGTCAAGACTTTTTGCGATACAAATATTTCAAAAGATTTTTTACTGAGTTTTTGAGAAGATTATCTCAATCGAGCGTATGAAAATACGATAAACATAATAGAAAATAATTTTGCTTTTACAATTTGTATTCCAAAATTCAGCGAAGGAAATACTCAATATTTTGAGGAATACAAAGATAATGAAAGATCAAAAGATATAAAACCAAATAAATTATTTAATATTTTCGCATTGTCATTTTTATATACAAATAATGATATTTGAGTGTATGATGTTGTTTCAAGAAGTGAAGCTTTATGTTTAAAATTTACAGACTTTTTAGGGAATATTTTTACTTCAAATGATCTCACGTCAAAAGATGATAAAAAAAGCTTTATTGAAAGGATAGCCTGATCTTTTTTCAATATTATCCAATTTGAAAATATAGAATGATTTTTCAATGCAAATTCTAAACTATTATCTCTGAAAGATGAATATGAAGAATGTCATGAAAATATATATTTAGATGGACTCTACTTTCAGTATATTGATAAAATAGACAAATATGAAACCCTTGAAATAAAAGATTTAAGAAATATAAAGTGATTTCAGGATTTGAAAAAAATGAATAATTTTTATTGAAAAGTATTTAATTCAAATTTTATAAACTTTATAAAAAGAAAAAATATTGATCTCATTTATGTAATTCCAAATAATCAGGAAAGAAAAACAAATTTCAATGACTTCATTTTGGATAAATTACAACTTGATTTGAAAGAATATACTTTTTGAAATATTCATATCAATAAATCTATTGAAAGGGAAGCTCAAAAGTCAATTCGATGACTGTGTAATAGAATAAAAAATGCACAAAAGCTCTTGAGTGTAGAAGAAAAAATAGATGGCAGAAAAAATATCTTACTTATAGATGATGTTTTTTGAAGTGGTGCCACTATGAATACAGTAGCCAAAAAATTAAAAGAAAATAATCAAGATGTACATATACTCTGATTTTCTATGCTTTGACACTATAGTAAATGATTTGATATTATCAATGAAGTGTAACAAAAATTTCATCATACAAATATATTCAAGCTAAAAATACGAGAAAAAAAAGAATCCCTCCCCCTCCGTTCCACTTCGGGTACTCCCTTTGGAAAAGGGAGAAAAGTTGGAATTTCTCAGCTTAATGTCAAGAAATAGCCCCCTCCGTTGACTGAAAGTGGCACTCAAAATGACAAGATAGGTTTGAAATTGCCAATCTATGAGAATAATGATTATTTTCCACGAGAAATCTCGTGGTTTTTTTGGGGGAGGAGGAGTGGGAGAAACAAGAAGAGAAGTTGAAAACTCATGCTTTTATATGAAAAATTGGACAATGAAGAAAAAAATAAGTATAATTGGTTTGTTATACTTTAACATACTCAAATGAAACAAACGACTTGGAAGAAAGTAAAACCAATGATGTGGGAAATCATACTAAGAGTTACTATCTGAATTTGACTCGTCAATATTTTAAAAGGTGTTCTCATTCACAACGAAGAAAAAGAAGTCAATATTTTTGTCTGATTCATCAATTATTTGAATAATATCATTACCCAAGAAGCAGGAAATCATAATTACTTTGTGTTCTGAGTAACCATACTTACACTAGCATTTATTTTGGTCTATTGGAAACAATTATGGAGCTTTATGTTTTGAAGTTTTAGCAAAGCAGTATCAAGTGTAATTATTTTTCTATTTGGGTGCTTCTTACTAAAGGATAACATCATTTCATTTTACAGTCTCATAGAATCTGGGATACAATCATTTGCAACTGTGTCGAAAATGAATGTTCTCTACATAACTATGATCATTATCCTCTCCTGATTTATTTTTTGGATTTTGTATCATTGTATGAGATGAGATGGGAACAACCAAGTTGGGTTACTACTATCTGATAAACCTATTATTGATTTTGAAAACGATAAAGATGAAGCCGAAAACAATAGCAAAGACAAACTTTGATTTTCTGATAAAGCAAAAAGTTTCGCAACCATGGTATACAATGAATGAGACACAGATGGATTTGTATTTTGACTTGTAGCTCCATGGTGATACGGGAAAAGTAGTTTTATCAATCTTCTGACCAAGGAAATTAATTCAAAATATCGAGAAAAATGTAAAATCATCAAATTCCATCCATGGTACTTTGAGTGAGACACAGACTTACTCTCAAAATTCTTACAAGAATTTTCAAACACATTATGAGGAAATGACTCCGAATTGAGAAGTAAAATGAATATGATGATAAATTTATTAGATGATCAGTCAAAAAAAATCCTTTGATGATTCTTTAATATTGGGCAAAGTCAGAACCTTGAAGATCTCAGAAATAGCATCTCTGAAAGAGTGCGTGCCATCGACAAAAAAATAATCATAGTTATTGACGATTTAGATAGGATTTCAAGTCAAAAACTCAAATCAGTATTTAAAACTGTTGATCTTTGTAAAAGCTTTTATAATACAAACTTTATCCTTTGTTACAACCCTTTACAATTCAATAACATTGATGAAAATTGTTACCAAACGACTGAAGAAAACAATGAATGAAAGGTAACAATACGTACGCAAGAAGTTGACAATACGTATCTCACAGAATACATTAGCAAGATCGTAAACATTGAATATTCTCTTTTTCCGATCCCTGCGAAAATAAAAAAAGAACTAACCCTTAAATATTCGTAATTTGAAATATATAGTTTCAGACATGTGGATTTTAAAGCAAAATAAGTATGAGTAAAAATCACCAAATAGGTGTAAAAAAGTTTGGTATTTTTTTTGAAAAGGAATATAATT
>Ga0209373_10004736_pt1 | contig 11577 bp, 9 predicted proteins | sample Higcelweek5metaG_FD_187173 | JGI IMG/M metagenome (GOLD analysis project Ga0209373, IMG submission 187173) | Freshwater pond sediment microbial communities from the University of Edinburgh, under environmental carbon perturbations - High... | ecosystem: Environmental > Aquatic > Freshwater >... | reverse complement strand
GATGGTCTGCCCGATCTTCTTCGCGTCGATGTCCACAAACGCCTCGACCTCAAGGCCCATGTCCAGCAGCGGCGCGAGCTTCTGCCTGCTCACCCGGCCCGCGCCCCAGACCCACACGCGCGGGTGGCTGGCGTTCTTCCGGATGAGCCAGCGCCACAAATACTGCGCCTTGATGCGCGCGAAGGCCTCTACGCTGTACTCGCTGGCCGTGCGCGAGAGCCGCGTGGGCGGGTCGTTCCACACCAGCACCTCCTCGGCCACTTTCCCCATGCGCACCCCGCGCTCCAGCCAGCGCAGCCACATCTCGTAGTCCTCGGGAAAGGGGCTTGGCCCTGTGTTTGGCCGCGCACCGCCCAGGCGAAGGAACAGCTCGCGCCGGAACATGACGGACGGGTTGGCGATGGGCGAGTCCACGAAGCGGCTGGCGCTGATGTCTGCGGGCGTGAGGAGCGTGTTCAGCCAGTCCACGTGCACGGCGTAGCCCTGGCGTTTCTTGCGGTCGCCGCCGAAGCGCACCAGCCCGGACACCAGGCCCAGCGCGGGCTCGGCGTCGAGCAGCGCCACCTGCGCCTCCAGGCGGCGCGGCAGGCAGAGGTCGTCGGCGTCCATGCGCGCAAGGTACGGGGCGCGGCTGGCCTCCAGGGCGGCGTTCCAGGCCAGGGCCACGCCCAGGTGCTGCTGGCGCAGGGCACGGAGGCGCGGGTCCTGCCGGGCATAGGCGCAGAGCACGTCCCAGGTGGCGTTTTCGTCGTCGCTCCCGTCATCAACGGCCACGACCTCGAAGTCGGTAAAGGTCTGGGCCAGCAGGCTGTCCAGGGCCGCTGGCAGGGTGGTGGCCGCGTTGCGGCAGGGCAGGCAGACGCTGACCTTGGGGCTGACTTTGGGCCTGACCTTGGGGCTTCCGGACATGCTCAGGCCCGCCTTTGACCTACTGCCTGTCCGGGCCCGTCTGCCTGTCAGGGTCGGCGGCCCGGCGCTCGGCCACGGCAAGGGCTAGGCGGCACACCCCGCAGACGCCCGTCGAGGTGGGCGAGCCGCAGGTCTCGCACGGGGCCAGGGGCGCGCCGGTCTGCTGCTCGACGTGGGCGAAGGCCGGGCGTCCGCGCTCAAGGAACCCATCGTAGAAGGCGATCTTGGTGCCCGGGCTGGTGTGCTCCAGGTTGGCCCAGAGCTGCTTGTGGCCGGTGAAGCTGGCCCCGCCGCTGTACGGGCAGGGCGCGGAGTGGATCTCGATGCCGTTCAGAAAGGCGTAGCAGGCCGTCTCGAACTCGGTCAGGCGGTACAGCGGCTTGATCTTGCGCGCAAAGCCGCTCTCGGCCTCCAGGCAGGGGCCCTGGTCGGACAGGTAGCCCGCGTCCCAGCGCAGGGTGTTGGCGAAGAGCCTGGCCACCTCGTCGTCCAGGTTGTGGCCCGTGGCCAGCACCTGGAAGCCTTCCTCCAGGGCCACGCGGTTGAACCAGTGGCGCTTGATCTTGCCGCAGGCCGAGCACACCGGGCGGTTGATGTAGCGCTTCACGTCCGGGATGGCCAGGCCGAGCTTGGCCAGTTCCACAACGCGCAGCTTGAGCCCGTGGCGCTCGCAGAAGCCCTCCACCTTGGCCCGGGCCGGCGGGGAGGACCCCGGGATGCCCAGGTCCACGTGCAGGCCGGTGACGTCGTACTCCAGGCGCGAGAGCTCAAGCATGAGCGTCAGGCTGTCCTTGCCGCCGGACAGGGCCACGAGCACGCGCTCGCCGTACTTGATGAGCGCGTGGTGGCGGATGGCCTTCTCCACCTGCCGGGTGAAGAAGATGGAGAAGCAGTCGCGGCAGAAGGCGGTGTGGTGGCTCGGCAGGGCGACTTCCGCCGGGGCCTTGCACTTGCGGCATTTCATGGGTGTTCCTATCCTGTGCTCATGACTTTGCGGATGCGGATCAGGTCGCCGTCGTTGAGCCGGTCGTCCGGGGTGAGCAGCCTGTCGCCGCGAATGACCAGGGCGTCGTTGACGCGCAGGCCCAGCTGCTGCTGGAGCCTGAGCACCGTGCTGTGGCGCTTGAAGGTCAGGGTCTCGTTGTCGGGCTCCACAAGAACGGTGATCATGGTCCGGGTCTCCTTGGCTTTGGCGTGAGGCAGTGGTGCGCACCTGGAGCCTGGTTGTCAAGGCCGGGCAATTCCCGCAAGAACAGGAGTCAACTTCGCACACAATTTTGTTGACCACAGCGAGATTGAGATTATACGTTTTAGAATAGCAAGAGCCAAGCCGCCAGGAGTGTCATTATGAACGACATCAAGCCCAAGATTCTGGTCGTCGACGACGAGAAGCACATCCGCATGCTCTACCAGGAGGAGTTGGAGAGCGAGGGCTTTGAGGTTGCCACCGCAGACGGGGAAGAGCCCATCGAGAACCTTCTGGCCCGGGAGAACCCGGCGGTGGTCATCCTGGACATCCGCCTCGGCCCCAACATCTCCGGCCTGGACCTTTTGCAGACCATCCGCAGCCTGGACGCCGGGCTGCCGGTGATCCTGTGCACCGCCTACGACAGCTTCCAGCATGATCTGAAGTCCATCGCCGCGGACTTCTACGTGGTCAAGTCCGTGGATCTCTCCGAGCTCAAGGACAAGGTGCGCCAGGCCCTGGCGCGCAGTCCCCTGGGGAAAAGCTAGCGGTTCTTCTCGCGAATCTCGTAGTTGAAGTGGCGGTCCTGAAGCCAGCGCACGCCCAGGAGGTCGCGCATGCCCACCAGGGCGCGCTGCCAGTTGCTGTACTTGGACTCGCCCGTAAAACGCTCGCGGTGGTTCACCGGGGCCTCGGCCACGCGCGCGCCCTGGAGCTTCATCAGCGTCGGCAGGTAACGGTGCATGCCCTTGAAGCGCGGGATGCGCGCGAGCATGTCGCGGCGCATGACCTTGAGCGAACAGCCTGTGTCGCGCACGGATTCGCGGGTCAGGCGGTTTCGGATGGCGTTGCCGATCTTTGAGCCGATGCGCTTGCTGAACGTGTCCTGGCGCTTCCTGCGCCAGCCGATGGCCATGTCGAAGCCCTGGTCGAAAAGCGCGAGCATGGCCGGGATGTCCGCCGGGTCGTTCTGGAGGTCGGCGTCGAGGGTGACGACGATGGGGTGCGCGGCGTTGTCGAACCCTGCGCAGAACGCGGCCGACTGGCCCCTGTTGCGCGTGAAGGCGAGGTAGCGGACCTCCGGGTTGGCCTGGGCCAAGAGCTTCAGCACGTCGAGGCTCTTGTCGCTGCTGCCGTCGTCCACGAACACGACCTCCCAGGTGCGGGCGAGCGGGCGCATGGCCTGGGCGATCTCGTCAAAAAGTCGGGGCAGGTTCTTTTCCTCGTTGTACACGGGAATGACGATGGAGGCGGGCAGGGTGTTTGGCATGGCCGGGTATAGGAAATTTCCGGGGCTCTGTAAATAAGCGTTGACAGTGAGATGGCAGGGATATAGAAAGCCTTTCTCGACGCGGCATTTGTCCGGTCGGTGTGTCGCGGGGTGGAGCAGTACGGTAGCTCGTCGGGCTCATAACCCGAAGGTCGTAGGTTCAAATCCTGCCCCCGCTACCAAGAAGATCAAGGGCTTACGGTGAAAATCGTAGGCCCTTTTTCTATGGGTGAAATCATTCCCACCATTATTCCCACTGGAGCTGTTAAGCTCATTCAGGGAATGTTTCTATTGGCCCCCTCCCCGGTTCATTGGTAAGAGTGTTCGCAACGCATAGGCCCAAGGTTGGGAGGACGTTACACGGAAGGAATGCCTCCCCAGCCGCATAGCTTGGAGTCTAGGCGCAACGGCGTCTGCATGGCGTGTAGCCGCCATGAGAGTGGAGGCCTCCGGGAGTGATGCCGTGTGTTTGGGCCAGGTGTTTCACGTCCTGGGCCCCAGCGATGGCCAGGAAGCGCAGGTACAGCTGCGACGCGGCCCAGGCGTCGGCGGAGGCGTCGTGGTGCTGGAACGTGATGCCGAAGCTTAAGCACAGGGAGTCCAGGCGGTATGAAGGCCTTCCCTCCATGACGGCCTTGCCGAGCACCAGCGTGCAGTAATACGCGGCCTCCGGGTAGCCCAGGCCATAAAGATCAAGCGTGTTTCTGAGCACGCTCATGTCAAAGCTCGCGTTATGGGCCACAACGGCGTCGAGCCCGATGTACGGCCTGATCTCCGGCCACAGTTCGTCGAACTCCGGCTCGTGTTCGGTCATTTTCGGCGTGATTCCGTGGATGCCGATATTGAAACCGGAGTAGGCATTCCCCGGCGGGCGAATGAGCCAGCTCTTGCGCTCAACCACGGACGCCCCGTCGAGCACGGTTATGCCGAGGGCGCAAGGGCTGGCCCTCTGGCCGGTCGCGGTCTCGAAATCAATGAACGTCAGGCGCATGGGAATTCCTCCAGACTTGTCCTTAAGGGAGTACTAGCCCTTGCCCCCAGGCGCAAGCCGGTCTGCCGCAAACGTTTGAGAACAGACCCCGCTTTTGCGGCTTGCGCCTCGCGGCATGGTCAGCCGCGCCTGGCGCGTCTGGTTGAGGAAGCCCGCTGCACGGCCCTCAAAACCGGGGCTGCACCATTGTCCCTTGTGCGCCACTTGTGTTAGGGAGGCGGCAGAGACGCTCCGGCGCGGCCGGGCCCCGGCGCTTGGCCGTGGTCTTGGGGCGAGTCGCTGTGGGCGGGAAGGGGGCATGGATTTGGCGGCAAGGGCAACGTCATTCAGTCGCAGGGGCCTGGGCCGCCTGTTGTTTTGCCCGCTGATCTGTGCGCTGCTGCTCTGTCTGGGCTGCGCCGCCTGCTCTCCCGGCGCAGACGACGATCCCGTCCTGCGCGTGGACCTGTCAAGGCGCCAGGAGACGGTGGCCCCCACCTCGAAGGCGGGCATCACCTACGCCTACCTGCCCCAGTACTCGCACACCACCTCCTACAAGCGCCACCACCTGCTGGTGGAGTACCTGGCCAAGGCCACGGGCCTGCCCCTCCGCCAGGTCTTCCCCAATACTTTTGACGAGCACATGAAGATGGTGGCCCAGGGCGACATCGACATCTCCTTTTCCAACCCCTTCGCCTACATCAAGCTGTCGGAGCAGGGCGCGCGCTGCTTCGCCCGCAGCCTGGAGGCCTCCGGCAGGCCGGAGTTCCGGGGGCAGATCATCTGCCGCAGCGACAACCGCGCCATCAAGACCCTGGCGGACTGCCGGGGAAAGCGCTGGATCGCCGTTGACCCGCACTCGGCCGGGGGCTTTCTGTTCGCCCTTGGGCATTTCTACGACCTGGGCCTCAAGCGGCGCGACTTCGCGGAGATCGCCTTTGCGCCCGGCCCGGGCGGCAAGCAGGAGAACGTGGTGCTGGCCGTGCTGGCGGGCAAGTACGACTTCGGCTCCATCCGCGAGGGCACGCTGGATGTGCTCAAGGGCCGCATCGACCAGGACCAGATCCGCATCCTGGCGCGCACCGCGTCCTATCCCGGCTGGCTCTTCGCCGCGCGCAAGGGCCTGGACCCGGGCGTGGTGGAAAAGATCGCCCAGGCCATGTTCGCGCTCAGCGCGGTCAACCCGGAGCACGCGGCCATCCTTGAGGCGGCGGGCCTGAAGAGCATCATCCCGGCCAGGGACCAGGACTTCGACCCGGTGCGCGGCCTGGTGCGCAAGCTCGGCCTGGACTAGGGGGCGGCGGACATGCGGCTCATCTCCCGGCTCAAGTTCCAGACCAAGATCAGCGTGGGCACCTTCCTCATCGTGGTGGCTGTGGCGCTCATGACGGCCGTGCCGGTGAGCCGCATGGCCTCGCGGGCCATCATCGAGGAGTCCCGCGGGCGCGGCCTGGCCCTGGCCGAGAATTTCTCCCTGCGCCTGGCCGACGCCATGCTGACCCAGGATCTTTTGCGCATGAAGACCATGGCCGACGAGCTCACGGCCGTGGGCGACGACATCGTGTACGCCTTTGTGCTCGACGAGTCCGGTGACGTGCTGGCGCACACCTTCAAGAAGGGCTTCCCCGTGGAGCTCAAGGCCGCCAACGTCGCCAACGGCAAGGGCGCGCGCATCCAGTTGCTGGATACCGGCGCGGGGCTGGTCTACGACTACGCGGTGCCGGTGGTCATCTCGGACCGGCGCTTCGGCACGGCGCGGCTCGGGCTCTCGCGCTCCCGCGCCGAGGCCGAGGTGGGCCGCCTGCTTTTGACCTTCGGCGGGCTCTCGGTGGCGGCCATGGCGGCGGCCCTGCTGTTAAGCTCCATCTTCGCCCGGCGGGTGGCGCGGCGCATCAACCTGCTCAAGGAGTATGCCCAGGAGGTCGTGCGCGGCAACCTGGACATCGAGACGGCCTCGACGCTGAAGAAGAACTGCTGGGAGATCATGGACTGCGGGCGCACCCACTGCCCGGCCTATGGCAGGCCACGGCACCGCTGCTGGCACATGCACGGCACCCTCTGCCCGGACTGCGCCCCGGCCGACAGCCAGGGCCGCAAGGCCTGCGAACGCTGCCCGGTGTTCCGCGAAAACGCGGGCGACGAGATCCAGGACCTCTCCGAGACCTTCGGCATCATGGCCATGACCCTGAAGCGCCAGATCGGCGCCCTGGGCCAGCAGCAGCAGCTCATGCGGACCATCCTGGACGCCACGCCGGACCTGGTCTGCCTGCTCGACGCCGAGGGCCGGTACCTGGCCGTGAACCGGGCCTTTGCCGTGTTCCTGGACCAGAGCGAGGAGCAGATCATCGGCCGCGCCGAGTCCGAGATCTTCCCGCAGGACCAGGCGGCCAAGCGGCAGACCGACACCCGGGCCATCCTCGCGTCCGGCCGGGGCGGCCAGGCCGAGGTCAGCGTGCCCACGCCCCAGGGCCAGCGCTGGTTCCACGAGGTCAACGTGCCTGTGCGCGACCCCGCAGGAAATGTTCTGGGCGTGCTCAAGACCGCCCGCGACGTCACCGAGGTCAAGCAGATCGAGGAGAAGCTTTTGCAGGCGCAGAAGATGGAGTCCCTGGGCAAGCTGGCGGGCGGCGTGGCGCACGAGATCAACACCCCGCTCGGGATCATCCTGGGCTACGCGCAGCTCTTGCAGGACGACGTGCCCGAGGGCGGCCAGGTGCGCGAGGACCTGCGCATCATCGAGCGCCAGGCCAAGGTCTGCCGCAAGATCGTGGCCGACCTGCTGGGCTTTTCGCGCCAGCACGAGTCGAGCATGGGCGAGATGGACGTCAACGAGTCCATCCGCGAGGTGGCCTCCCTGGTGCGCCACACCTTCAACCTGGAGAAGGTCGCCATTGAGCTGGACCTGGATGGGGAGCTGCCCGCCATCACCGGCGACCGCGAAAAGATGGGCCAGGTCTGGATGAACCTGCTCAACAACGCCCGCGACGCCATGCCCGGCGGCGGCGCCATCCGCGTTCTGTCCCGGCGCCGCGGCCCGGAGGGCGGGCTGGCCGTGTCCGTGGCCGACAGCGGCACCGGCATCAGCCCGGAGCACCTGGGCAAGGTCTTTGACCCGTTCTTCAGCACCAAGGGCGTGGGCGAGGGCACGGGCCTGGGCCTGTCCGTATCCTTTGGCATCGTGCAGAACCACGGCGGCACCATCGAGGTGGAGAGCCCGGCCCCGCCGGAGTTCCGGCCAACCTGGACGGACGGCGCGGCAGGCGTGGGCGGGCCGGGCACGGTGTTTCACGTGCTTTTGCCCCAGCGTTTGGCCCCGCGCCTGGCCCCGCCCGGTCCGGACACCCGGGAAACGGCGCAGCCGCAAACGGCACAGCAGGAAAAGGCCACGGCCTGATTCAAGGAGCATCCAAATGGCCACCATCATCGTTCTCGACGACGTCGCCGACGCCGCCATCATGATCAAGCGCATGCTCTCGCGCAAGGGCCACCAGGTGGAGGCCTTCACCGAGGAGGAGCAGGCCCTGGCCTACGTGCGCGAGCATCCGGTGGACCTGGCCATCCTGGACATGAAGCTCCTCAAGATGACCGGGGTGGAGGTGCTGGAGGAGATCCGCAAGGTCTCGCCCGGCACCCGCGCCATCATGCTCACCGGCTACCCGACCCTGGAGACGGCCCGGCAGGCCCAGCAGCTCGGGGCCAGGGAGTATTGCGTCAAGCCCATCGACCGCGACGAGCTGGAGGCCAAGGTGGCCAAGGTGCTGAGCGAGTAGGGGGGCTTTGTGGGCGTTCTGCGGGACTTGTTGCGGCACTGGCCCCGGCGGCTCTTTGCCCCGGCGGCGCACCTGCGGGCCAAGTACGAGGCCTTCAAGGGGCTGCTCGACGCCGACGAGAAGGCGCTCGTGCTCATCGCCGAGCTGGAGGAGATCGTCTACGGCGCACGCAGCGTGGACCCGGCCCGGGTGCAGTGGCTGTGCAGGCGGCTTCTGGCCCTGGTCCAGGCCCTGGCCGAGCGGCTGAGCGCCATGAGCCCGGCCCGCGCAAGCGGCCTGGACCAGAGCCTGGAGCGCATCGGTGCGGGCATCGCCCAGTGGACGGTCCAATGGACCGGCCAGCGGCTGGACAAGACGCTTGGCGTTGTCGCTTCCGGCCCGCTGCCCGGTCTGATGCCCGGTCTGACGCCAGACCTGGCATCAGACCTGCTCTCCGGCCCTGGCGCGGCCGCCCCCTCGCCCTTTCTGCTGACCCTGGACCAGGCCCTGGACTGCCCGGAGCAGGCCGGAGGCAAGGCCGCCAACCTGGCCCGGGCGCGGCAGGCCGGGCTGAACGTGCCCCCGGCCCTGGTGATCAGCGCGCAGGCCTACAACCATTTCGTGGACGCGGGCGGGCTGCGGCCCAGGCTGGACCGGCTGCTGCGCCAGGCCGACCTGTCCAGCCCGGACAAGCTGGACGCCCTGTGCGCCGAGCTGCGCGCCGTGATCCTGGACGCGCCCCTGCCCCAGGCCCTGGCCGAGGTCCTGGAAGGCGTGGTCAAGCACCCGGACTTCGCGGGCGCGCGGCTGGCGGTGCGCAGCTCGGCCCTGGGCGAGGACGGCGGCAAGTCCTTTGCCGGACAGTACGCCAGCGAGCTGGGCGTGGCCCCGGAAGAGCTGCCGGACGCCTACCGGCGCATCCTGGCGGCCAAGTACCGCCCCAGGGCCGTGGCCTACCGCATCCTTTCCGGCCTGTCCGACGCCCAGACGCCCATGGCCGTGCTGCTCATGCCCATGATCGAGGCGCGCGCAGCCGGGGCGCTCTTCAGCCGCGAGGTCCGCCCCGGCCGGGATGAGCCCGGCGAACCGGCCGTGGCGGTCTTCGCCCTGGCCGGGCTGGGCGACCGGCTCATGTCCGGCCAGGACGCGGCTCCGCGCGTGCTGCGCCTCTCGCGCAACGCGCCGCCGGGCGCTTTGGCGCGCGTGCTCGACGACACCGGCCCGCGCTGTGTGGAGCTGGACCAGCAGGACCTGGCCGCGCTGGTGCGCATCGCCCTGGCCCTGGAGGAGCGGCTCGGCTCCCCGCAGGAGGCGGAATGGGCGCTGGACCAGGCCGGGCGGCTGTTCGTGCTGCAGTCGCGGCCCCATTTCCAGGAGCCGCCCCGGCTCCTGCTCCAGCCGGACCTCTCCGGCCTTGAGCCCCTGGCTGCGGGCCTGGGCCGCGTGTCGCCCGGCGCGGCCTGCGGCCCGGTGTTCCACCTGCGCGATCTGGCGCGCATCGCCGAGGTGCCCGAGGGCGTGGTGCTGCTGGTGCCGGGCCTGTCCCCGGCGCTGGGCAAGTGCATCGGCCGGGTGGAGGCGGTGCTGGCCGGGTCCGGCAGCCGGGCCAGCCACTTCGCCTCGGTGGCGCGCGAGTTCGGCCTGCCCGTGCTGGCCGACGCCCCGGAGCTGCTGGCGGCCCTGGACGACGGGCAGGTGGTCAGCGTGGACGCCGACGCCGGGACCGTCTACGCCGGACGCGTGGAGGAACTGCTGGCCGGGCGCGAGCAGGGGCGCGCGGCCCTGCGCCAGGCGGCCTTGCAGCGCTATGCCGGGCTCATCGGCCTGGCCTGCCGGCTCAGCCTCACCGATCCCGACAGCCCGAGCTTCTCGCCCCAGGGCTGCCGGTCCCTGCACGACGTGGTGCGCTACTGCCACGAGAGCGCCGTGGCCGAGATGTTCACCCTGGCCGACCGGTCCGGCCGGGGCCTGCACGGCGCCCGGAAGCTGGTGAGCTCCCTGCCCCTGTCCATGTACGTCCTGGACCTGGGCGGCGGCGTCCGGCCACAGCCCGGCAATGGCGAAGGCAGTGGCGTTGGCAATGGCGAAAGCCAGACCCTGCGTCCGGAGGACTTCGCCAGCCTGCCCATGACCGCCTTCTGGCAGGGGCTGGCCCACGCCGACGAGAGCTGGGACGGCAGCGGCCTGCACTTCGACTGGCAGGAGTTCGACCGCGTCAGCGCCGGGATTTTCCGCAAGGACTCCAAGCTCCTGGCCAGCTACGCCCTGCTCTCGGAGGACTATCTGCACCTCCTGGTGCGCTTCGGTTATCATTTCGCCGTGCTGGACAGCCTGTGCGGCCCCAGGCCCGAGGGCAACTACATCGGCCTGCGCTTCAAGGGCGGCGGCGGGCTGACCGAGCAGCGCCTGCTGCGCCTGGACTTCATCAGCCGCGTGCTCACACGCTCCGGGTTCGCGGTCAACACCCGCGGCGACATGCTCGACGCCCGGTACGCCCGGGCCGACCAGGAGGCCACCAGCCGTCGGCTGACCCTGCTGGGGCGGCTCTTGGCCCGCACCCGGCTCATGGACCTGCGCCTGACCGACGAGGCCCAGACCCGGCGGCTGGCCGACGACTTCCTCGACGGCCTGGCCCTTGAGGACTGAAAATGCTAGCTGAAGGCAGGGGGAGCCCATGGCCGTGATGCGAAAGAACCAGCAGCCCTTGACCTGGGTCACGGACCACTTGGCCGTGGGGCCTGCGCCCATGTCCAACGTCGCCCTGGACTCCCTGCGCGAGCAGGGCATCGGCGCCATCCTGAACCTCTGCGGAGAGTTCACGGACCTGCACGACATCGAGGCCAGGCACGGCTTCGAGGTCTACCACCTGCCCATCCCCGACGAGGAGGCCCCGGACCTGCCCGCCTTGGAGAAGGCCCTGGCCTGGCTCGACGAGGCCGTGTACCTGGGCAAGAAGGTGCTCATCCACTGTCGCCACGGCATCGGCCGCACGGGCACGGTGCTCAACGCCTACCTGCTGCGCCGGGGGCTGGGGCACCTGCTGGCCTGGAAGAAGCTGCGCAAGCTGCGCTCCAAGCCGACGAACTTCCAGCAGTGGCGCACGGTGCGCCGCTACGGCAGCGGCGCGGTGCGGCTCAAGGTGCGCCAGCCGACCCTGGAGCACCGCTTCCAGGTGGATCTGCAGCCGTTTTTTGCGGACTACGAGGGGCTGGTGCGCCGGGTTGAGGAGGCCTTGGGCCCTGAACTGGCCGGGGGCGCGCGCTGCGGGCGCGGGCACGACCGCTGCTGCCGCGAGCCCATGCGGCTGACCCTGGTGGAGGCCGTGCACGTCAACGCGCAGCTGGGCGCCACCCTGGACCAGGCCGGGCGCACGGCGGCCACTGCGCGGGCCGCGCTGAACGGCCTGGCGGGCGCGGCCTGCCCGCTGCTGGTGGACGGGGCCTGCCAGGGCTTCGAGTCGCGGCCTTTGTGCTGCCGCACTTCCGACCTGTCG
>Ga0209373_10004735_pt1 | contig 11579 bp, 10 predicted proteins | sample Higcelweek5metaG_FD_187173 | JGI IMG/M metagenome (GOLD analysis project Ga0209373, IMG submission 187173) | Freshwater pond sediment microbial communities from the University of Edinburgh, under environmental carbon perturbations - High... | ecosystem: Environmental > Aquatic > Freshwater >... | reverse complement strand
AAGGCGCAGAGCGTCAGTGAAAAGGATTTCGCCTCAAAGTTTGCCAATGATGTAGACGGCGTAACGAGCGTAAAGAACTTTATGACCATAGAGTAACGTGCGTCTACATAAGGGGGAGGTTTTAAGGCTCTCCCCTTATGTAAGGGGAGCGGGGAGGGGTTAAAGGTTCAACACAATGCTAATCTGATTAAGTAGAATGAAGGGCATATCCTGTTTAGGGATATGCCCTTTTTGAGGTTAAAAGATCGGGCCAGGCCGTTTTATCAAGAAAGCGTGTCCACGACAACCAGTACACCTCAATGTCCCCGGCTTCGGTTCCACGGGTCTATCTCAACGTTTTTCACATTTGCCGTATGAAGCCCAGGAACATTTTGTCCCATCAACCCATGTCACCCCAGACAAGTCCGCACCGGTAAAGTTTATGGAGGTTATGGTTGCTCCGGTCAAGTTTGCCATGAGCAGGAAGGCGCTGCCGAAATATGAGAAACTCAGGTTAGCATTGATCAAGGTAGCCGATGTCAGGTCCGCACGGTACAGATTTGCATTAGACAAGTTTGCATTAGACAGGTTTGCATTCTTCAGGTTTGCCGCGCTCAGGTCAGCACTGCCCAGTTGTGCAGAGCTTAAGTCTGCATCGCTCAGGTCGCATCCAGGACATTTTTTTGTCGTTTTAAGCTGCTGTAATTGCAGTCCATTCCAGGCATAGGTCTGACTGTCGGCTAAAACAGTGATCATAATGGCTGCCAATATCGTTACTGCCAGCAATCTTTGCATTTTTCACCTCCATCAACTGCGTGTCGTCCAGCTATCTTCAAAGCAAATCTCCGTCGAGCAAACAGTCAGCATCAGGAATCCCGCAGCAACTATCGTCATTTTTTCACGAATCCCGTCCTCCTTTCCGCTCTACCCCGGCAACGCCGGATGAATTCTCCATTTCTGCGGCTCTCGAATGAGCCGACCACGGCGAACAGGACCGTTACTGCCCGCCGCACCGCTGTCGCGGGACCTGAGGGCTCTCCTTCACACGCCAGTGCCACGGTGTAGCTCTGTTCCAGCCGGACCACTGTTGTTCCCTGTCCGGCACGAACCGGCCAAACGTACCTACTGTACGACGCGAACAGCCATAACGTAGTGATTAGAGTTCGCCTGGAAATAAGCACTATGCATACCAAGAAATGTTTTTATAAATATCAGCATGTTATGCAGGATGACACTGCCAACTACCGGCCATTAGCGCCAAGTTCGTTGGCGATAAATATCACATACGGCCTGTATATTAAATAGGTTGAACATCTTGGAAGGCTGACCCCATTCTTGCTCGGTGAAGGGCTCACCATCAGTGCCGTTATCACCCATGAAAGCAGCAAAAAAATGGGACTGGCCGTTGACGGTTCCGCGACAGCCATTATCAAGGCATCATCCTTTATTATCGGAGTAAACTTATTAAACTTATGATTTTAAGACATTGAAGCCGCAGCCAAAAGACTGCGTACATAGCTCAAAAAAAATCCCCTCTCCGTCAAGGGAGAGGGGATTTTCAGCAACAATAACGGTATTAAGTGCTAGAAATAGATAGAATCAATAAACTCTTTTCCCGCCACAATATGAATGGCGAGAGCCTCCCGAACCTTTTGCACATCCCGCACCCGAAATGCCTCGATAATATTATCATGCTCCTGTAAAAATGTCGCATATCTGACGCCAAAATGACTACTTATGCGCCGTCTCATAAAAAACCGCTGAAATGTATCCCGAAATGCTTCCACCAAGTAGGGATTGCCGACAATTTCCAATATAAAAGAATGAAAATCCAGCTCCAACAAGAATCGTAATTCATAGTCATCGGCAGCGGCCGCTTCTTTAAAATTTCTGGCCTTATTTTCCAGCGCCTCGAACTGTTCCTGAGTAAGGTTGGCCACCGCTTTATCCACTGCGCCAAGCTCCAGAAACGTTCTGAAGCTATACAGATGGTCAAGCTCTTCCTTTGATAATTGGTGGACGGTATAATAGCTTTTGCGTGCGGAGTAATCCAGGTACCCTTCCTTGTAGAGCATTATGACAGCTATTTTCACGGGAGTACGGCTTACCCCGAGGTGCTCCGCCAGCTCGGTAATCACCACCCGCTGACCAGGGACAAGCTCAAAATTAAGCATCATCTTTTTGATCGTGTTGTAGGTTTTCAGTTCCAGAGTATTATCCTGCATGCTTCCAACCTCACCTGTCAGTTAGTTCCCTGCAATGAATATGGCCTATTACAATTCACCGATACTCAAAACCGGGCTATTTTGTCATGCACGACAACCTGTCATGCATTCACACCAATAAAACCTCTATAACTATATTTTTTTACCGTAAACAACAAGCTTGATTTTTTTTCACAAAATTACCTTGACATGAACTCATCGCAGTTTTATACGATGAATTCATTGGTGAATTCATCATTGAATTCACCAATGAATTTCTACATAATTACGAGTGAGTATATACAGTCAAAATGGTCACCAGATGCGTTATGGTAGTTCAACAAACATGGCCGACAGCATTTGGAATGGCAGAATTGCGTCAATTGAGATGCACTTTCATCAGTGAACATTCGTAGGAGCCGGTTTTGCGTTTTAGGGCTGAACAAACTTTCCAGCCCAATCCAACAAACAAAAAGGAGATTAAAAATGGATGAGAACGAGAAGAAACTGCTCAATTTGCTTGCCGACATGGAAGAAGAAGATGCGCTTGCCCTTGCCAAAGAGATGCTTGACTCGGGGACCAACCCCCTGCAAGTACTGGAACTGTGCCGCGAGGCAATGGATATAGTCGGCAAGCGTTTTGAAGAGGGCGAATACTTTCTCCCCGAATTGCTCCTTGCCGGTGAAATGCTGACCGAAATCGGCGTCATGGCAAAGGTACTGCTCGAACAAAGCCCCGACAAGCCGGCGCAAAAATTAGGCAGAGTCCTGATAGGCACGGTACATGGCGATCTCCATGACATCGGCAAAAACATCGTCACCTTCATGATGGATATCAACGGTTACGAAGTGAAGGACATCGGCATTGATGTGCCGGTGGCCACGTTCATCGAGGAAATCAAAGCGTTCAAGCCGCAGGTCGTTGCCTTGAGCGGTTTCCTTACCCTTGCCTTTGATTCCATGAAGGAGACGATAGAAGCGATCAAGGCCGAAGGTCTCCGCGATCAGATAAAGATCCAGATCGGCGGAGGCCAGATTGACGAAACCATCCGGGCATACACCGGGGCTGACGGGTATGGTCTGAATGCTGTTGATGCGGTTAAATTCTGTCAGCAACATATAGGAGCGTGAGCCATGACGGACACTGACGGAGCAGCACGCTATTCGGAGAAGATAAACAGGGTAATGGCCGCAGTGGCATTGCAGAAAACCGACCGGGTGCCCATCGCCTTCCAGCCGACGTTCTGGCTTGCCAAATACGGCGGCATAACGTTCCGGGAACTGATGTACAACTATGACAAGACCTGTGAAATCATGCGCCGGGCGGTGCTGGAATTCGACCCGGATATGTACTATCCACCCCATGTCACCACCCTTGGTCCGCTGCTTGAGGCTCAGGGCTTCAAGCAATTGGAGTGGCCCGGGCATGGAGTCGACGACAATCATCCCTTCCAATACATAGACCGCGAATACATGACCGCCGATGAATACGATGATTTCCTCTTTGATCCCACCGGTTACTACCTATCTAAATATCTCCCGAGAATAGCGGAGGCCTACGAAGGCATCGAGGAGCTTACGCCCTTCGCGGGGATGTACTACATGTCACTTGCGGGTAGTGTCCGTAAATTTGCCAGCCCGGGTGCGGTCAAGTCTCTTGCAGCATTGCACAAGGCGGCGGTGGTTGCGCAGGCTCTGGGTGCCCACAAGGTCAATTTCGACAAGGAGATGGCAGCACTCGGCTTTCCCTTGACACATGGGGTAGCGTCAATTGCCCCGTTCGATTTCTTTGGCGACTATTTCCGCGGTGCCAAAGGTGTTTTGACCGATATGCGGCGACGCCCGAACAAACTGCTGGAAGCAATGGACAAGGCACTGGTATTGATCCTGCGTAATACCATTGCTGCGGCCAAGGCCAGCGGCAATAAAATCGTCTTTATTCCGGTCCACTGGGCCTCGGATTCCTTCATGTCCCCCGATCAGTTCAATAAATTCTGGTGGCCGCAATTCCGCCAGGTCCTCATGGGACTGATAGAAAACGACCTGATTCCCATGCCGCTGTGGGAAGCGGACTGCACCAAGCGACTGGAGGTAATCGGTGATATTCCGCCCGGCAAGGCGATTTACTGGTTCGAGCGAACCGATCTTATCAAAGCAAAAGAGGTGTTGGGCGACACGGTGTGCCTGAGGGGCAACGTGACCGCATCCCTAATGGCGACGGGCACCCCTGACGAGGTTGACGCGTACTGCAAAAACCTCATCGAGAATGTGGGCAAGGGTGGCGGCTTCATCCTCGACTGCGGCTTCGGTGTTCCTGACGAAACATCCATTGAAAATGTTCGGGCCATGTATCGTTCAGTTCACAAATACTCAGCATAAGGACATAGTGTGCGGATTCCAGCTACAATCACCATCGAACGCGCCCTGGCCTCAGCAGCACGTTGTACGCATCGCGGCGGAGCGAGTCTCAAAAACCGCCGCGATGCGCTTGCGATGATTGAAGCAGAATCGTTGGCATCGCCAAACTTTAGTTACAAGATCTATGGGATCCAGGCAATAGCGGACGATTGTCTTGATTTCGGCGGCGGTCACACGCTGAAATCGTTCCTGTTGGCAAACGCCTCACCCGCTTTAGCCCGTGTTGCCGTTGCCGTCAGCACCCTCGGCCCGGCATTGGAACATGCGGTCTCCCGCTTAACCTCCCAAAAGAAGTATTCACTCGCCTTTGCCCTTGACGAGGTCGGCAATGACCTGTTGTTTTATACCAATCGATACTCAACGCTGGCTATTCGTGCCGAGATTTCCCGTTTGGGCGAACATACCCGCTATTTCCTGTCGCCGGGCGGTCCGGAGATAGGCCTTCAGCAGCAAAAATCGGTGCTTCATCTGGCAGGCGGAAACCCTCTGGGCATAACCGTTTCCGAAGGGTGCGTGCTCTGGCCGGTGAAATCCAGAACCATGGTGATCGGAATCGGCGAGGCAGGCTCGGAACACCCTTTCGGGAGGCGATGTGCTACCTGTTCTTCCCGCGACATATGCCGGTACCGCACACAATGAAGACACACCGGAACAGTCATACGGTTCATTTCACGGATTTCGACACCGATGTGGAGATATTTGAAGGAGAAACCGTGCTCCAGGGCGCCCGGCGAAAAGGTTTGCGTCTTGCCGGGGCGTGCAGCGGACGAGGTGCTTGTAACAGCTGTTCGGTCAGGGTGGTTTCCGGAAACGTCGCCTTCGCGGTCGAACAGATGGACACCGCCACCGGCAACCAACCTGCCACGGAATGGGTGCGGGCCTGCCAAGTCACCCCCCTGAGCGATTGTACAGTAAAAATCGACTCCAGGGCATTGGCGGCGGCTGTCCGGATTGAAGCCAAAGAGTGCCGTTCGGCCATTACCTATGCTGTACAACCGGTTGTAAAGATGTATCCTGTTGAACTTGTACCTGCCTCATGTGACGATTCGGCCGCAGACATGGAGCGCATCATCGCCTCCCTGGATAATGGGATAATCACTCATTTCGATCTGGGTGCATTAAAAACCATGCCTAGCATGCTTCGCGGTCACGAATGGCGCCTGGGCATCGGTGTCCGCAACGGCGAGTGCATCGGCTGCCGCCCCCCCGCAAGGCCGCTGCTCGGCCTCGCCATCGATTTCGGCAGCACCAATGTGGCGGCATTCCTTATCAATCTGCGATCCGGTCGACTTCTGGCCAACATCGGCATTGAAAACCCCCAGGGAATCTACGGGTCCGATGTCATTTCCCGTATCAGCCATGCCGTGCGCACCCCGGACGGCGGGGCGGAACTCAAGGTTGCATCGGTTGCCGTCCTGAATACCATTGTGAATGACCTCTGTGCCGTGGTTTCTGCGGCTCCAGAGGATATCGTCGATAGTGCCCTCTGCGGCAATACGGCGATGCACCATCTGCTGCTTGGCCTGCCGGTGTCACAATTGGGTCATGCGCCATTCATTCCGGCACTAACCGATGCCATGGATGTCAAGGCCCGTGACATCGGTCTTCATATATTGGAAGGCGCATACATGCACCTTCTGCCCTCTGTCGGCGGTTTTGTCGGGGGAGATCATGTCGCCGCGCTGCTTGCAACGGAAGCCATATGGTCCACCGTTGCCGGCTGCATCCTTATCGATATCGGTACCAACACGGAAATTTCCCTGATTCATCAAAGAAAGATCATGACGGCGTCAACGGCATCGGGACCGGCGCTGGAAGGTGGGCAGCTCTCCAGGGGGATGCGGGCTGCGGAAGGAGCTATTGAGCGGGTCCGACTCGACGGCGACACCATCGCCTGTCAGGTCATGGGCGGAGGCGAACCGGTTGGCCTCTGCGGTTCCGGGGTTATCGACGCCGTTGCTGTACTGGTAAAGGCCGGAATCATCGACAAACGCGGCTATATCCGCCCGAATCAACGGCTCGTCCGTGACAACGGCGGCATGACGGAAGTAGTACTGACGGAGAATGTTTCTTTTACCCAGGAAGATGTCCGGGCAGTGCAGTTGGCCAAGGCTGCCATCAGGACAGGAATCGACCTGTTATTGCGTGAGTCGGGGCTTGACGAGGCGTCACTGGAGTGCGTAGTGGTCGCTGGCGCTTTCGGTACCGTCATCGACATCTCCAATGCCATTACCATCGGCATGTTCCCCGCCTTGCCGCTGGAGCGGTTCCGCCAGGTCGGCAATGCCGCAGGCACGGGCATCGGCATGGCTCTCGTTTCCACGGAGGTGCGCGAACAGGCAAGACGCCTTGCCAAGCGTTGCCGCCATTGTGAGCTCAACAATCTTCAAGGATTTCAAAAGACATTCATGAGCAGAATAGGTTTTAACTGATTGACCACATCGTTTGAAAGGAAAACAGAATGAAAATAAACATGAAACAGTGGCAAGAGGAGATTGTTGCAGCGAATGTCGTCAAGGCGCTGCCGGTCATGTCCTACCCCGGCATGGATTTGACCGGGACAAAACTAATGGATGTCATTACCGACTGCAACAGCCAGTTTGCCTGCATGCAACAACTGGCGAAACGCTATCCTTCCATTGCGGCGGTCAGCGTGATGGATCTTTCGGTCGAAGCGGAGGCGTTCGGCAGCGAGGTTAAGTTCTCCGACGTGGAAGCCCCCGCGATCATCGGTCATATCGTTAATGACATGGAAAGCGCGCACGCACTGGCGGTCCCGCCGGTCGGAGCAAAGCGGACCGGCGTCTACCTGGATGTCATGAAACGCGCCGCTGAGGAGATCAAGGACAGACCGGTATTGGGCGGGATTATCGGACCATTTTCCCTGGCATGCCGATTGATGGACATGAAAGCCATCATCCTGGCAACCCGGAAAACTCCTGACCTGGTGCATGCGGTGTTGGAAAAGGGTACCGCCTTTCTGCTCGAGTATGCCAAGGCTGTCAAGGCAACGGGCGCAAACGGCGTCATTGTCGCAGAACCCGCGGCCGGACTGCTGTCGCCAAAGTCGTGCGACGCGTTTTCTTCCGCCTATATGAAACAGATCGTCGACGCTGTTCAGGATGACGAGTTCACGGTAATACTGCACAATTGCGGCAACACGGTAAAACTGGTGAATTCCATGCTTTCCACCGACGCCGACGGCTTGCACTTCGGTAATTCGGTCAAGATGAGCGATATCCTGCCTCAGGTACCGAGCGACCGACTGGCGTTCGGCAATATCGATCCGGCCGGGACATTCAAACTCGGCACCGCCGATCAGGTTGCGGAAAAGGTGACAACGCTTCTGAATGAAATGAAGGGATATGACAATTTTGTCCTCTCTTCGGGCTGCGACATCCCTCCGGGAACACCGATGGAGAATATCGACGCTTTTTTTGCAGCTCTCGACGCCTTCAATAACGGCAAATAGCCGGATTAGCGTTCCCACAACAGCGGTGCCCGGGCAAACCGGACCGCATGACCGGGAGACGCCGGACAGATGAACAGACCGGAGTCTCCCGGAAGGATAAAGAAGGATAAGGACGCGCGACGGCGTTTGAGCGGCTCATTCGGAATATCTATTTATCCTAGAAAAAGCAGTTGCACGCGGAGGCGCGGAGACGCAAAGAGCAAAATCATGTGGTTACGGCATGTTATTGTTTCGCCTGCAGGGTTGATCCTTGATTTTAGGTAACTACTTGATTTTCTCCGCGAGCTTCGCGGCTCCGCGTGAGTAACTGCCGTTTTAAGGTTTATACAAAGAAGAGCATCGGAGTTTTAAAGGTCATAGAACAGGGGAGCGCCGCCTCGCGGCTGCGCCCCCTGTTCTATGGTGTGTGGGTACATCAAACGTATGGGGAAAAGGGTACAACTATCTCTGAGTCAGTCACCATAGGGAATGCGGTTTATGAACTTGGGATGGCAATCCTTGCAATAGAGTACGGACTGCTGGTGGCCATAATGGCAGGTAGTACAAGCGATGGTCCCCAGATGAGACCGGTGAGGATTCGGGGCGTGCGGCTCCTTGGGTTTTGTCGCCTCGGCAAGGTCGTCAGCAGATCCGTGGCACGCCATACATTTAGCATTTTCGACCGAATCGCCTTTAACCGGAAAGACAGCGCCATGGCATCCGGAGCATGACACCTGCTTGACATTATGTCCGGAGGCCATAAACTTCACGTTTCCTATTGTGGCCATGATCCGCGTGCATAACTCCACATCCTCGACAGCCGGTTTGCCGATATTTTTTTTGTTCCCCCTGACCAAAAAACGTTTACCCGGTTTGATTTCATGACAGAGTTTGCACTCCACTCCGCTCTGCGCGGTCACATGTGGGGTATGGATACGGGTACTAAAGGAATTTTTCCCGTCAGCCTGCTTTTTAGTATCGGCCTTGCCGTGGCACGGAAGGCAGCTGCCTATGGAGTCCCCCTTGACGGCAGGATGATTTTCTCCAAGCTTGCCCTTAAAGTCCGCATGGCAGGGGCGGCAACTGCCGCTACTTTTAGCATTGGCCACGTTGGCGCACACCGCAAGAGATAGAATAATTCCCAGAGCGACGCACGGTGCTGACATATGTACCATTACCGGTCTCCTTGGGCGAGGCCCCCACGAACGAGGGCCTCGCCAGCTCAAGTGTTAAACTCAATTCCCTGTCAAAGCGCTACCTTCGTTGGCTCATCTTCGGCTCCTCAACGTACTGCGTGTACGCCTCGTCGCCTTGGTTTCATCTTTGATCTTGAATTGATGTTATGCACGTTCTGACGCGCTATTAATTCCTGCGATGCGGCCGAATACGGTTGCATCAGGAATGGCATTTCCTCCCAATCGGTTTGTGCCATGAATACCGCCAGTTACTTCTCCTGCTGCATACAGGCGGGGGATCACTTTGCCCCAGATGTCAAGCACCTGTGCGTTCTTATTGGTACGGAGGCCGCCCATGGTGTGATGAACCGCCGGCCATTGGGCTATCGCGTAGAACGGTCCGCGTTCAAGCAAAATCATCTGCGGGGTGATGTTCTTGTTGAATGCAGGGTCTTTCTTATCCTTCAGGTACCCGTTGTGCTGCTGAATCGTCTCGACAAGCACGGCAGCATCGATACCGATTTTTCCGGCAAGTTCGGCAATGGTGTCGGCCCGTACAAAACGGCCGCGAGCGAGGCCTTTTTCAACCTCTTCCTGGGTACCCATTTTACCCGCCATCTCCTCGTTAAAGATGGAGAAGGTCTTTTTGCCGCCGGTGGCCAGTTCGGCTCGTGAAACCACATCACGGCGTTCCAGCTCATTGACAAAACGCTTGCCCTTTTCATCCACGTAGACGATACCGTAGCCTGGGCCACGGAAGGGGTACACGGCAGGAGCATCCAAAATACCGGTTTCAGGGTCGGCATAGGGATAGAGTTGAATGAAGGCCATGTGGATTGCTTCCGCCCCTATGGCCTGCGCATAGCGGATCATCTCTCCGGTGGCGCCTTTTTGGTTGGTACAGTTGTAACTCTTATCAAGGGATGGATTATAGATCATACGCATTTCCAGATCGCGCCCAAAACCACCGGAAGCAAGAATCAGGGCTTTTTTTGCCCTGATGTTGACTTTCCCGCGGCCTGTGTCAACCTCGACACCCAGAACGGGACCATTGACGTCTTTACGCCAGATCCACGTAACCTTGCTTTTCAGGCGCATCTTTGCGCCACTGCGTTCGGCAATCTTGCGCAGAGCTTCCGTATACCCCCTGCCAACGCCTTCCACACAGGTGTGAGTGCGGTATTTGCTGTGCCCTCCGGTCCGGTTGAGAACATCTCTCAGCTTCAATCCGCCTTCATCGATCATCCAGTTCAAGGCCTTGGGAGCATCACTGGCAAGTATTTCCACCAGTTCGGCACTGCCGAAGAAATCCCCCCCCTTCAGTGTGTCGTTCTTGTGTGTCTCGGCACTGTCGTCACCCAATTTCAATTTTTCACGCAGATGCAGTTCATCGGTCCAGGCATTATATTCTCCGCCATTGATAATTGAATTGCCCCCATATACCGGCATTTTTTCCAGGATGACAACCGACGCGCCCTTACCCGCAGCCTCGGCTGCGGCTGCAAGACCGGCAAAACCGGAACCTATTACCACCACATCAAAGGATTCGTTCCATTTACCTGGTAACTTTCGTTGAGAGGATGCTTCTGCCGTGGATACGCCGAGGTTGAGGGCCAAGGCACCTGAAGCCGTTGCCAGGCCGACGACAAGAGATGCTTTAAGAAAATCTCTACGGCCGGTCTTCCCTGTTTCCATAGATATATCTTCTTGATCTTGCTTGACTTCTACGTCATTGCACTCTTTCATCTGTTTCTCCTTTCCCGTTTGATGTTGGCTGCCATGCATTGCAGGATCATGGCCACACTCCCCCACCCCGACATCAGCTATGGGCGGCTACCCGATTAATTGATAATGCCAGACTATCCTGCGTACCGGGTATTGAAAAGGTGAGAAATCGGGGTAATATCGGGTAGTATAATATACCTGATAAACTGAGCACCAAAGTTATCAACTTGTAATAATGACGTTTTCAATAATCGGGCAGGGAATGGTACGGACCAAGGCATATTGACAACACCGTGATTACGGCAGAAAATCAAACCGCACAACCAGCTGAATTATGGTAATTTTAGATTATTGTCGTCATAGCATCAGGAATCGGGGATACCATGCTGTCTCACGATGTGTCAGTCGATTGTTCCAGGTATAAAGAGGTATTTGAATCGACCACTGATCTGGTGTTGATTACCGACCGTCGGGGTAATATCACCCAAATCAATCGCAAGGCTGCCCAGATATTATCCGACGAACTCTGCCTCGGGGTGCCTTTCTGGACCAGATTGGGCCTTGTCTGCAGTAATCTTAACGAGGCGCTGACCCTGTTTTCAACAAATGGTGATGCACCCGGATCCG